>JAEIGA010006950.1_pt1 | contig 17212 bp, 13 predicted proteins | sample 9270691 | NCBI WGS metagenome assembly JAEIGA01 (sample SAMN17057246, study PRJNA624740) | gut metagenome | biome: biome; isolation source: fecal sample | host: Bos grunniens | place: China: Xizang | collected 2019 | reverse complement strand
GAGAGCGTTGAGAATTTGGGTGAGGCTCCTGAGACTCCATCTGCAGAGTACTACACCGTATCTCTTGGTTTCGAGGGCGATATCGAGGTAGGCTACGAGCCATTGCGTGGCGCCGAGAACAACGACCTCTATGGTATCAATGTCTACACCGCTCCTGCAAATGCTGAGGGCAAGATCTCTTGGACAAACTACGCTTACGGTCTCTTCGATGACCCAACAAATATCAAGATTGACCTTCTTGTAGGCTATCAGTATAAGTTTGTGGCATCTATGGTTAAGGATGGTAAGGAGAAGGTGCACCATGGTAGCAGTGGCTATAGTAATCCATTCTGGAAGAATGGCGTTGGTGATACTCCTATCTCAACAAGCTTTAACTATGGATTGTCAAATATATTCTATTTGGACTGTGGCAATACCTACCTTACAAAAGAGAATAAATCTTACAACCGCCCAAATACCGAGCGTTACTATGGTGAGTTGGAGGGTTACACTCCAAGCTATAATGGTAAGGCTACTATTGAGTTGGGTCGCACATCATACGGTGTTAAGTTCATAGCTCAGGGTCAGTCGGCAGGTGTTGGTGCTTTGGAGATTCAGATGACAGATTCACCACTTGTAAAGTACAACCTTGCTGAGAGCAATGAGTATTTTGATGTCTATACATTCTGGGAGGTTCGCAATGCTTGGTTAAAGAGCGACTACACAGAGACTGCGGCGGTAAATATCAACTATATCCGTGAGGATGAGACTGTTGTGCCACTTGGTAGCCACACTCTTACATTTAAGCGTGATAAGATTACCACAGTGACTATCAACATCGGTTATGGTGGTGCAGAGAATGGCATCGGCTTGAATGTTGCCTGGGGCGATGAGATGGAGGAGGACTCAGAGCTTGCCACAACAATCACCAACGGCGGCAGCACAAACAACGGCGTGGAGCTATAATCTACCCGCGCTTAAAATAGTAAAGCCAACCAAGGTCGCTTGGTTGGCTTTACTATTTTAAGGGATGCACAATAAATTTCTTGCAAGAAGGGGACCGATGTGGTGCATCGTAAAAAAACTGAGGTCTAAGGAGAGTACATTTAGTACAGCCTCAGACCTCAGCTTTTGTGATATGGTGCAGATGCGCCCCTTATCACAATTGATCTCTAACACAGCGCACAGGCAACGCATTAGCCCTCTGCATCGGATGGTTGGAAACAACCTTATTCCAGGTGTTGCGAGTATTTGTATTTAGATCGAAATAGAGTGCTACAGTTTTAGCATCGTCAGTCGTAGTGGTCCAATAGTATCCAGACCAAGGCACTGGAAGAGTGTCATTGGCATTGAATATATCGAGACGGCAATCGAGGTAGTTGCGACGACCCTGGGCGGTGAAGAAATATTCGGCAGTGCCATCAGTAAGCATAAGACCGTAGCGTGGCTGAAGCACCTCCAACGGCATTGAATCATACTCCTCGGTGATAGTAAGACCTGCAAACAGCGAGGCATCAGCAACGCGCCAGCCCGCAGGACATGGGTCATACTCAGTCTTACTATCGGCACTCCACAACTCGTTATCATAGTTAGCATAGAGCCAATCGTAACCATTATCTACACTACCCTTGATAAGCGATGTAGGATTAGCCGTAGCCCACGCGATAGTACCCTCCGAAGCGGTAGACTCTACATAATTGAGGTAGACCTCATAGCCATTTGTATCATATAGTTTCGCATCGTAGTTACCTGTAAACTTATAGTCACGAGGCCCTACGAATGGATCCTTACGACCCCATTGGTAGTACATACCATAGGACTTATATATAACATTATATATATCTTCAGGACTTTCATCATCCCAATTCCAATCTGTCTTGTCGTTGCTATTATGTTCTGCACCGAGGTTGATAGACATCATTGTCTGACCATTGAGCACAGCTGTATTCTCCACGGCCATAGGGTTGTTATTAGTAACCCAGATATGCCAGCTCCAGATAATCTCGCCATCAGCATTATAGGCACCAATAAGAGCATTACCAGCATAGACCTTCTTCCCCTTGTTATCCTCGTTATCCTCATCCTCCTCTAAGTAGAACGACGCTTCCATCTTACCATCGCTATTCTCGCGCATATCAAGATACTTAATAAGGTTGGATTTAGTCTGCCATAGAAGCCTAATCTCTGCCGTCTCAAGAGGTGTACTACTACCACCAATCATAGGATTGAAGATATAGCGAGTCTGAGGCTCGGTAGCCACATAGCAGTTTGCAGGGCTCTGCGTAGTAAAATCTTTCTGCGAAACAATCGCAAGGAAGATATCCAACGAACGAGTACCTCCCGTAGGAGTATAGCCTTTAAGGGTCATAGTACCACTCGACACGGCATTGTCATCATCTTTCTGTGGCGACTTAACTGTAATAGCACCCTCGTACATATCTATCTCGACCACACTCCAACCCTCAGGCACAGAGGTAGGGCTTAGCGAGGTGATATTTCGGCTGTCAAAGGTTGTAGTACCCTCAGTATCCCAATCAAGAACGAGGATACTGCCCGATGGCACATTCAACATATTTGTCTCACCCTTATTACACGCACTTAGCAACAGACACAACGTAACGATTAACAAACAGACTCTCTTCATATCGTAATACTCTATTTTACTGTATATTTAATTCCACAATTGACACCTTTAATCCTGGATTGCTCTCCAACAATGCTGTCTGAAGATTCTCAGCATCGTCACACACCGAGAATGTACCAATAGCAAAGCCCGCACCACGGCGCGAAATTCGCTTATCTGGGGCAACGGTACTGATAGTAGCACGTATTGACTCGCTGATAGCACTACACTCCAACAACACTATATATCTGTGACCCGATGGCTGCAGCACCTCGGTCTGCTCAACCTCAGGCTCTGGCTCGCTGAGGTTTCGCATCTTGCCATCTCTCCAACAACATATCTGAGGCTCCTTAAATCCCCTATCAAGAAGCTGTGCTACAGCCTCCTCTGCCTCCTGCTCCGTAGCGAAGCCTCCAACATAATAGCTATAACCCTCCGCATCCTTAGTGATATAGAGAGGCTCTGCACCCTTCAACACCGTGCTAGCTTGCTTATTACGGAATACACCAAGCAAAACACGATATATCGTACCACGCTGGTAGACCTTAACCGCAGGGATAGGGTTTGCATCGTTATAAAAGTCCTTACTACCAAATCTCAACGCCTCATACTCCACAAACGACTTACGGTCGAGAGTAATAGGCTCAAGGCGGTAGTCCTGTTCAACAATAGTGTCGTAGACCCTCTGCAACGAGTCCGCAGCCATCGTAAGACCAAACTCATTGGCAAAATCGCGCTCAAAAGCCACAAGCGTAGAGCGACCCAAAGCATAGTGCGCCAAAGCATCGAGCTGGTACTTGCCATCCTCATTTGCACATACCTGCTGCATATTGCTGAAATCTGCCGACGAGTTATCCAACAAGTCGAACATACCATAATGTTCGAGGATATAGCCGTAGGCGTAATACTTCGTATTAAGGATGTGATTCCATGAGCGCTCGATAACACCTCCCAACGAGTCAGCCATATCGCGCAACGAGAGATAGTTGTTGTAGACAACCTCGCCCTCACTCTCCTCGGTGGTGAGATTATAGGTCCTTACACATCTGCCCAAACGGCGATAGGTTGCGACATACTCCTCCACAAGGCGTGGCATCTGCTCATCCTCGCGCTGCGCCTGTCTAAGATCGGCATAGCCACTCTGGCTTAGCGTACGGGCAATGATGCTATTCTGAATCAACTGCCTATGTTCCGCATTATCCTCTTGCAGGCTCTCATACTCGCTCTTCGAAGCCACATCTCCACCGCCATATCTTGCATTGAGGATATATCTCTGCTCCAAAGCTGCAATATCCTCGACAACCTGACGATGACGGCTGCGTATATCAAACAACTCTCCCTCGAGGTTTAGTATGGCTGCCTCACAATTTTTATACTCCTCCGAAGAGGTTTTGCCACACCTCAAATCGAGATATTTACTTCTCTGCTCCGAAATATGCTGACGCACATCATTGCCTCTATCCACCAACAAGCTATACTCCTCAAGCAAAGCCTCGTAACGTGGGTCCTCCTCTATACTCCTGCACAACGTAGAGTCCACCTGCGCAAAGGCAACGGTAGAGACCAAAAGCAGAAGCAACGTATATATGTATCTTGCCATACTATCTCCAAGAGCGAATAAACAACAACTGAATAAATCCAAAAATCTCCAAACGACCAATCAGCATCAGCAGCGTAGAGCACAGTTTCAGCACCACGGGCAACTCGGAGAAGTTCGACATAGAGCCAATCTCGCCAAAGCCAGGGCCTACGTTACTAAGGCACGAAATCGAGGCAGTGAAGCCGGTCAATAGGTCGCATCCGAACATCGTATATATTATCGTGCCTATAAGCGTAAGCATAATATAGGAGACGATAAAGGTCATCACAAGATTCTGCGTGCTCTCCTCCTGCACCATACCGCCAATCTTCGTGCGGATAACGGCATTTGGGTGGAGCTGAATCTTCATACGGTTGCGGATAACCTTCGAGGCAATAAGCAGACGGTCGACCTTCATACCTCCCGAGGTAGAGCCTGCGCAACCACATATCACCGAACAGAATATCAACAAAACCATCGCAAGCGGCGTCCAGAGGTTAGTATCGGTGGTGGCAAAGCCCGAAGTGGTAGAGAGGCTCACCACCTGGAAAGAGGCGTGACGCATAGCTTCGCCAAAATTGGTATATACATCCGCCGCCACAAGGCTTATGGCTATAACTACCGAGATTACGAGCATCATAATGATAAACGTGCGCACCACCTCCGAGCGGAAGATATTGTTTCGCTTACCCGTAAGCGTAGCATATAGCACACCAAAGTGTATTGCCGAGAGAGTCATCGCTACCATCATAATAGCCTCGATAAGACCGTTATCCCAGAAGGCCACGGAGCTATTCTTAGTGCTGAATCCGCAGGTTCCGCATGAGGTCATTGCGTGGTTTGCAGCATCGAACCATGTCATACCGCTATACTTGAGCGCTATGGTGGTGATAATAGTAAGACCAACATAGATAGTCACCAACAAGCGAAAGATAACCTTCGAGCGATAGTGAAAGTTATCCCTCGCGATGGTACTCATCTCCACATTTGACAACATATGGCGACTCTTACCCATCGAAGGCAAAATCACAAGGGCAAACATAACTACACCGATACCACCAATCCATGCCGACGAGGAGCGCCAGAAGAGCAGACCACGAGGCAAGAACTCGATATCGTTGAGGATAGATGCTCCCGTAGTCGTAAAGCCCGAAACACTCTCAAACCAGGCGTTTATCATCGTAAACTCTCCACCCCAGATAAGGTATGGGAACATACCGACAATGCAGGCAACAAGCCACGAGCCTACAACAATAGCATACCCCTCCTTGGTCTTGACCTCATCGACCTTCTCCACAAAGAAGAGCGGGAAGATACCAAGCAACGAGGTCATAAACGACGAGAGCAACAATGGCGAGAATGCCGAGTCGTAGTTGTTGAGCATCGACACACCCGCCGACGCCAACATAAAGAGTGCTACGAACTGCAACACCATACCAATGTATCGTATGACTACGTGGACTCTCATCTTATGGTCGAACTATTTGAGTTTTGCAATAAGAATCATAATGCGATCGCGCAACGACTCTATCTCATCGCGGCAAGCAATATCCTTATCGAATGGCGAACGATAGCGAAGATACTCACCCAAGCTACGGTTGATGCGCATAATCGGCTTAATGAGGTAGTGGTTAAGGAAGTAGTAGAACATCAACGCCACCACAATCATCACCACCAACGACAAGAAGACCGGTGTCACAGCACGACGCGCCGTGAGGCTAAGGCTGTTTACATCCGGACCGAGCGTACTCTCCGAGCCTGTCATAAACTTTGTAATCTGCTTCGAGAGATTCACATACTCAGGCTTATAACACTCCACATACCACGAGTGTGGCGTTCTGCGAACAAGCGTATCACTCGATATTGCGAGGTGGACATCACCATTGATATAGCTATTTGCAAGGTCGTTGATACGCGCCGTGTAGAGCATCAACGAGTCGGTAATCTCAGGACTACCAATCTCCGTCATACGCTCATGGGCACGCTCCGTAGCATCCGCAAGGTGCTCGATGGTCTCCACACAACCATTGTAGTATGGGGTAATATCTGCAATCTCGCCTCCGATAACCGCCATCTCAATCATAGCATCGTTCTGCTCGTTGAGCACCGTGACAATCTCGTGGGCAAGGTCGGTACTCACCTTACTCTGATGCAGAATCTTCTCAGTATCCTGACTTACACGCTCCAACTCAAAGAGCGACAACGCACCCGACAACACAAGCAACAAGATGATACTTGTAAAGGCCAACTGCACACGTCGCTTTATCGATTTAAGGGTAAATATTTCAACTATTCGCCTAAGCATACTCTCTTCAAATTATTCCGACAAATGTAATACATTTGTGGTAATTATCCAACTATTTCCGAAGTTATGTTTCCCTCGTGGTCCAAAGCGACCAAGCGCACCTTACAAATCTGGTTAATATAGTCGGTGTTGTATGGCACTGATACGCGTAGATAGTTATCCGTATATCCATACATCCTACCACTTCTATCCGTACTCTCAAACAGCACTTCGCGCACCTCGCATAAAAACCTTTCACTAAACGCTTTATGTAGTTTTGCGCTAAGCTCTTCAAGGCGCGAAACACGCTCTGTGGAGATACGCGGCTGCACCTTATTTGGCATTGTAACAGCAGGCGTTCCAGCGCGCTCCGAGAAGGGGAATATATGCAAAAACGAAGCACCCACCTCCTCTAACAGAGTGTATGTCTGCATAAAGTCCTCCTCGGTCTCACCAGGGAAGCCCACTATAACATCGACTCCGAGGAAGGCATCGGGCATAAGCTCTCTAATTTTTGCAATGCGCTCGCGGTACTTTTCTGCCGTATATCTTCTTCGCATAAGACCAAGAATGCGCGTGGAGCCACTCTGCAATGGAATGTGGAAGTGAGGCACAAACTTTGGCGACGAAGCACAGAACTCGATAATCTCGTCGGTAATAAGATTTGGCTCGATGCTTGATATACGGTATCGCTCGATACCCTCTACCCTATCCAACGCCTTAAGCAGGTCGATAAACTTCTCGCCCGTAGTTCTACCAAAGTCGCCCGTGTTGATACCCGTGATAACAATCTCGCGCTGCCCCAATGCTGCAATCTCCTCAGCCTCAGCGACAATATCGGCAATCGGAATATTGCGGCTCGAACCTCGCGCATAGTGTATCGTACAGTAGGCACATTTGTAGTCGCAGCCATCCTGCACCTTCAAGAAGGAGCGTGTTCTATCTGCCGAGGAGTAGGCTGGAAAGAAGCGCTTTATATCCTCCACCGAGCAGCTGTAAACCTCCGCTTCGCCGCGCTGTTTTAGCTCCTCTACACGGCGAAAAAGATCACCCTTATCGTTGTTGCTAAGCACCAAATCGACACCCTCGATAGCGGCGATGTCGTTAGGTTTTAGCTGAGCATAACAACCTGTAACTGCGATAATTGCATTAGGATTACGACGATGTATCTTGCGAATTATATTTCTACATTTTTTATCGGCATGCTCCGTTACCGAGCAGCTATTTATAACTGCCACATCCGTAGGCTCCGAAGGCTCAACACGGAGATAGCCTCCGCGCTCAAACTCGCGCGCCAATGTCGACGATTCGGAGTAGTTGAGCTTACAGCCCAAAGTATGAAAACTTACTCTTTTTTGCTCCATTTTCACTTTTTGTTACCAAACTTACGGTGCGAAGTTACAAAAAGTTATATGAAACTACGAAAAAGTTTTCATAGTATTACAAAAAAAAGTAAATTTGCGGTCTTATAGCAATGGTATGAGTATTATAGCGAACATATTTGAATATGACTTCCTCACCAACGCATTTATCGCCTCGATACTTTCGGGCATAACATGCGGTATTGTAGGCAGTTATATCGTCACACGCCGTATAGTATTCCTTAGTAGCGGCATCACCCACGCCTCGTTTGGCGGTTTGGGTATTGCACTATATGCTGGCATCGACCCGCTACTTGGTGCGCTATCCTTCGCCTCAATATCTTCGGTGGGCATAGAGTTCGCCTCACGCCGAGGTGGCATCCGCGAGGATTCCGTAGTAGGAATTATATGGAGTATGGGTATGGCAATAGGCGCGCTCTTTATGTCTTTGCGCCCTGGTTATGCCACAGACCTCACGAGCTATCTCTTTGGCAACATTCTGCTTGTAACACCTCAAAACATCTTGTGGCTCAGCATCCTTACCGTAGTGCTTATCACAGGTAGCATCATCTGGTTGCGCCGCCTAATGTATATAACCTTTGACGAGGAGTATGCTAAGAGTCAAGGCGTTAACACCACGCTTGTTTCATACATTATGGCTGTGGTTATCGCCATTTCGATAGTGCTATCTATCAAGGTTATGGGTATCATTCTGCTACTATCGCTAATAACCATACCAACGGTTATAGCAAACGATATTACCAAGGATTTCAAACTAATCACTCCCCTATCCGCCATTATTGCCGTGGTGGGTAATGTTATGGGCTTCATACTCAGTTATGAGTATGATATACCTACGGGCAGTTGCATAATATTTATCCTTGTTGTAGTGCTTATTGGAGTAAAACTATTAACTTTGTTGCAAAAGTAGAGCGACTATTTTATGAAAAAGATACATAAACTTGTATTAAAGGCCTATGTAGGTCCATTGCTTGCCATCTTCTTCATCGTGCAGTTTGTGCTGATGATGAACTTCGTATGGCGTTACATCGACGAACTTACGGGTAAGGGTCTTGCTGTAAGCACCATCGCCGAGCTCTTTATCTGCGGCTCGATAAATATGATTCCACTTGGTCTACCTTTGGCAATGCTACTATCGGCGATTATGACCCTCGGAAATATCGGCGAGAACTTCGAGCTTTTGGCGATGAAGTCGGCAGGACTCTCGCTTATGCGTATACTTCGCCCTATGCTCTTTGTGGTATTCCTGGTGTCGGTGGGCAGCTTCTTTGTCTCGAACAACCTTGTACCATACACCAACGAACGTATGTACGACATCCTCTACGATGTGCGTGAGCAACGTCAGGAGTTGAAGTTCCAGGATGGTATGTTCTTCAACGGTCTGCCAGATATGAGCATCCGCGTGGAGCATCAGGATCAGCATACACAGCTTCTGCACGATGTGATTATCTACGATACGCGCGCCGAGAATGGCGATATGACCACCACTTTGGCAGACTCTGGATATATCCATATGTCGGACGACAAGGCATACCTCTACGTTACGCTCTTCAACGGTCAGACCTACGAGCATACACGTAACTCGCAGTGGTACGACCGCAACACTATGCGCGAACACCAATTTGAGCGTCAAGATGGTACATTCCCGATGAACGAGATGGGGGCAAATAGTGGTAGAAACACCGCCTACACCGAGTCGCAGACACGCAATATGGTTGAGCTTGAGGTGCTTATGGACTCCTTGCAGGTTACTATCGACAAGAGCTCGCTCTCGGCATACGTGCCGATGTTAAAGGAGGACATCTTCTCGCGCGACACAACGATTATTCAGAGCGACTCCACGCGCTTCGACCGTTCGGAATACAAGGCGTTTAGCTTCTACGACTCTTTGCAGATGATTCCTATGCGCCAGCACGCCAGAGTCTACTCCTCAGCTCTTAACGCATCGCGCTCCGCTCAGGGCTCGCATAGCTTCGACGAGCACTCCTCTAAGACAGCTCTAACACAGCTATATCGTGCCGAGGTGGAGTGGCATCGTAAGCTCACCCTGCCCGCCCTTATTATCATCTTCTTCGTTATCGGAGCCTCGCTCGGCGCTATTATCAAGAAGGGTGGTTTGGGTACTCCTATCGTGATTTCGGTTATCTTCTTCGTTATATACTACGTCATAAGCATCCCTGGCGAGAAGATGGCTAAGGAGGGCACTATGGAGTCTGTGGTAGGTATGTGGTTCCCATTGGTGTTGCTTACACCTATTGCGATATACCTACTACGCAAGGCTACCAACGATACGTCGCTACTCGATATGGATTGGTATGATGTTAAGCTACGCAAGCTGCGTCGCTCGATATCGAAGTATATACCATGGTGGCTTAAACGAAAGAAAAACAGATAATATATGAAGGCTAAGAGTCTAAGAATCGTATTTATGGGCACGCCCGAGTTTGCTGCGACATCGTTGCGCAAGCTTGTAGCGGAGAGATATAATGTTGTTGCTGTGGTCACCACACCCGATAAACCTGCGGGTCGTGGTCAGAAGCTCCACAAGAGCGATGTCAAGGTTGTGGCTGAGGAGTTGGGACTCCCAATCCTACAACCCGAGAAGCTCCGCGACGAGGAGTTTCTCGCGGCGTTGCGTAGCTACGAGCCAGATTTGGGCGTTGTTATTGCCTTCCGTATGCTCCCAGAGGTTGTGTGGGCTATGCCTAAGCTCGGCACCTTCAACCTCCACGCCTCGCTACTTCCTGAATACCGCGGTGCTGCGCCTATAAATTGGGCTATTATGAATGGCGAGACACGCACAGGTGTAACAACATTCCTGCTCAACCACGAGATAGACAAGGGTGCAATTATCGAGCAGACAGCGGTGGATATTCTTGCGGAGGATAATATAGGCACACTCTACGATAAACTGATGTATGTAGGCTCAGAACTTGTGACCAAGACCGTAGATAAACTCGCCGAGGGTAACTACACCACCGTAGAGCAGATGCATATCGACGAGGCAACGTTGAAACCAGCCCCAAAGATCTTTAAGGAGGACTGCCGCATTGACTGGACAAAGAGCGCCGAGAGCATCCATAATCTTGTGCGCGGTCTCTCGCCATACCCTGCAGCGTGGACACCCCTCTACCGCGACGAGGCAGAGTGCGGCTCAATCAAAATCTTCGCATCACATATCGATAAGTGCGCTATGAATGTCGCCCCAGGCACTATCCGCACAGATGGCAAGAGCTATATCGCCGTTGCTTGTGCTGATGGCTGGCTCTATATTGACGATGTGCAGCTTGCTGGCAAGAAACGCCTCGCCACAAAGGATCTACTCCTCGGTTGGCGCGATGTTACGACGCTGCGATGCTAAAACATTAAAGTGAAAACTGAAAACTGAACGGTAAGGAGTCTGCGACGCGTATAAAACTCGCGCGAAGCGCACCTTACTTTTCAGTTTTCACTTTTCAGTTTTCACTTTTCAGTTTTCACCTCTATTAAAACACCATATAGGTTAGGTCGTCCATACAGATATATAGCGGTGTGTTTGCGCCCCACTCGCCTATGTCGGTGGTCTCGATAGTAACACGGATGCGGTTAGTGGCTGGGAGGTTAAGCTCGAACTTCTGCCAATTATCCGCCACGAAGCGCTTGCCATCGCGGTAGTCTACAACATAGCACTCTACGCTCTCGCCCGCAGGAGTATCTATATTGCTATATGGTGTAAAGATAACTTTGAGGTAGTCGCCATCGCCAAAAGCGCTCGCAAAAGAGTTAATATCCTCGTTAGTAATTGAGGAGTAGGTATAGGTCGTAAGGTTTAGCTTTACGCTCTCTACCGCCAACTGGGTCATACAGACAATATCACAAGGCTCATTGTAGCTATCGTAATAGTACAACAAGAAGCCATCGCCCGATGCCGCCTGAGTATTATAGACGCTATACTGATTCTCGTAGAGACCATTGGCAGGGTCTGAATCGCACATCTTCGAGAGTGCGAAACCACCCCAATAGCCATACTCCTCGTTATAGAAGTGCTCAAAGAGCATATACGCGTTGCCAAAGCCAAGGCGGTAGTCGCCGTCAAATGCTCTATCGAAGTTCTCGGTGATACTTTTTGAGGGAATATGCTTACCGCCAACATTCTCGCACGCCATGGCACCAAGTGCAAGCATCAAAATCAAGAGTTTTTTCATTGTCTTATAGGTATATTTAGGTTTCAAAATAGGTTACAGGAATGAGACCATATCGTAGGTCCTATATGCGTTTCTACTCCAACGAGGCATAACAGCACTCTGGGCATCTGCCATAACAAGCGCTATCATGACCTCCTCGCCATCGTAGTCATACTTTATAGCCAGCGGGATAATACGATTATCGCGCCACACAACAGTTACATAGATAGCCGTAATATCGGCACTCTGCTTTGGAACAAGCTTCAAAATCGCACCATTGTGGATAGTCTCGCTGATAGATGAGGTAAACTCCTCCTCCAAGAACTCAAAGGCGCGCGTAGGATTAGAAAGCAGGTCGCGCGAGTCGTGGTTCACCCAATCCTCGGTTACCTCCTTACGCTCGTTATTGATTTCATAGCGATACTTGCCATCGCAATAGACCTCCATCATGCCAAGCTGGATATAGTAGCTATCATCTTCGACCAAAAAGTAGCCATTCATCTTCTCTCCATACGCCTCAACCTTCATATAGAGGGCATAGTGGTCATCAAGAGTATAGTTAAGTCCATCTATCCAATCGCGTGCGTAAGTCTGTGCCGAGGCACCAATAGCAGAAATCAGCGCTACGAGTAACAAACAAAATCTTCTCATATCACGAAGTTTTATGGTTAGAAAATACCAAGCTCCTGCAAGCGCGCCTCCAACGATTGAAGGTCGTAAAACTTAATCTCACGCTGCTTAGAACCTATCTGTGGTCCCACGATGCCGGCACGTTCAAGCTGCAACATAATGCGACCAGCACGGTTGAAGCCCACTTCAAAATTACGCTGTATCATCGAGGTAGAGATAACGCCATTAGATACCGCCTCGCGGGCAATCTCCGCAAACTTTGGGTCATACTTCTGCGGTGCACTACTTTCCTCGCTACCAAAGCTAATACCTGCCTCACTGCCCGACTCTGGGATATAGTCTGGGAGGTTATATGCCGAGGTGTAGCCCTGCTGCGAGCCGATATGGTCGACAATACGCTCCACCTCTGGGGTGTCGACAAAGGCACACTGTATACGTGTAGGCTCGCCACCACTGAGGAACAACATATCGCCACGACCAATAAGCTGATTAGCACCTGGCTGGTCGATAATCGTACGCGAGTCGGTCATCTGCATAACACGGAAGGCTATACGCGCAGGGAAGTTAGCCTTGATACCACCTGTGATAACCTTAACATCTGGGCGCTGTGTAGCCACGATAAGATGAATACCTATGGCTCGCGCCTTCTGCGCCAAGCGCATAACAGGCTTCTCTACCTCCTTAGCCGTCATAATAAGGTCGGCAAACTCATCTATCACAACAACGATATATGGCAAAAATCTGTGACCATTCTCGGGGTTAAGTCTGCGATGCAGGAATTTATCGTTGTACTCAACGATATTCTTCGCTCCAGCCTTCTTACACAACTCCAAGCGGTTCTCCATCTCTGTACACAAGGAGTTAAGGGTATTTACTGCAATCTTAGGGTCGGTGACAATAGCATCATCCTCCGACTCCATCTTTGCCAAGAAGTGCTTTTCGAGTTTGTTATACAACGAGAACTCCACCATCTTAGGGTCTATCAGCACGAACTTCAACTCGGCTGGGTGCTTCCTATAAAGCAACGATGTGATAATGGCATTGAGACCTACCGACTTACCCTGACCCGTAGCACCCGCAACAAGCAAGTGTGGGAGCTTGGCAAGGTCAAAGGTATAGTTCTCGTTCTGGATTGTGCGACCTATAACCACCGGTAGCTCTGCCGTAGAACCCTGGAACTCCTCAGAGCAGATAGAGGAACGCATCGACACCGTCTGCTTGGTGTGGTTAGGCACCTCAATACCGATAGTACCACGACCTGGCATTGGGGCGATAATACGCACACTTTGTGCTTTAAGATTCTGCGCAAGGTCATCCTCCAAGCCCTGAATACGCGAAATCTTAACGCCTGGCTCCTGCACAATCTCATATAGCGTAACGGTAGGACCTACCGTAGCGGTCATACTTATAATAGGTATATGGAAGTGGAGCAAGGTCTCACGGATACGCTCCTTATTTCTAAATATCTCATCCTCGTCGATGGCACTCACCGTCTTATAGTCGGTAAGCAACTGCGCCGTAGGTGGGTCGTAGTGTGCAAGGTCGAGCATAGGGTCATACAACTCAATCTTCTCCTCCTCGGCATCTTTAGGCTTAAACTCCTGAACGGTGATTACAAGAGGATCTTCATCGTTCTCCTCGTTCTTCACCTCAGTGTTATCATCCTCAGTGCCAAGAATCTCATCCACCTCAATTGGTCGCTCCTCTTCGGCGAGCTCCTCCTCAGTAAGTGGCTCTACTACAAATATTTCGTCGATAGCAGGCTCAGGCTGTTGCTCCTCCTCCACGGGTGTAGACTCCAAGTCAACCTCCTGCTCCGAGGCAATATCCTCAATTGTAGTCTCCTCATACTCCTCGCTCTGCTCCTCGTTCCCCGAAAGTTCCTCCTCAGTCTGCTCCTCCAGCTTATGTCTCTGCAAGCGACCAATAGCACGGCGTGTAACACTTGTCACGCCACCTACCACCTGCTCGCCAGCACTATCTACCACCTGCAAGAAGTTACGATTTATAAGCAAGCCTGTCATTATCCAGCCCGCGAGTATCACAAGCAGCGTTCCCATACCGCCAATCATATCGCCAAGCCATATATCGAGCGCAATGCCATAGTCACCACCAAGACCCGAGCCAAAGACACCCCACGCCGTGCCGAAGATATAGCCCATCGTAAGCGAGCCGAGCACCAATACAAGACTGAATATCAGCAAAAAGCGATAGAGACGAAGTGGCTTATAGCGGAACAGACGCCAGCCCAAGACCAAGAATATAAATGATATAACCACGGCAAAGAGACCAAAGCCTCCACCCACCAAGCGATGCGCCACCAAAGCACCACCCTTACCACAAATATTGTTGAACTCAGGGGTCGCCATAGGCACTCCAATCTCTGCGATAGCACTCATATCCTCAGCCCAATAGAAGATATAGGATACTATCGACGAGAAGAGGAATGCACCGATAAGCATCAGCACAAAGCCCGATATTAGTCGGATATTATCAGACGTAGAGAGCTGGTCGTACTCTTCAACTCTATCTTGTTTATCTTTTGCCATAGTCTTTACTTTTGAGTTTTCACTTTCTCAGTTTTCACTTTCTCAATAATCATCTTGGCCCTATTCTCAAGCCCCAATCTGTACTCCTCGCCAGCAAAGCTTATAAAGCGATACTCAGCCTTATGGTCGCTGCGGGCAGCTATCTTATAGCGTTTTAGTAGCCACTCCACCCTGCGGGCAACAGCTTCGCCAGAGTCCACAATATCGATTCCCCTGCCCGCTACAATCTCCTCAATATGCGAGCGTAGGAATGGGTAGTGAGTACAGCCAAGTACAATTTTATCTATGCCACTACCTATCATTGGCTCTACAACCTTGCGCACAGCCTCATGCGCCTCTTCGGACCCCTCTTTGCCAGCCTCAACCAAATCTACAAAGCCCTCACCCACAACCTTTAAGACCTCAACACCCTCGGCATAGCGTGCCGTAGTACTGAGGAACATATCGCTCCTGAGGCTATGCTCCGTAGCAAGCACCGCGATGCGCTTAGTCTGCGTGGTCAGACACGCAGGCTTCACCGCAGGCTCCAAACCCACGATAGGCATATCGCGCCATATATCGCGTAGGGTCGCAATAGCTGCCGTAGTGGCGGTATTACACCCCACAACAACCATCTTAACGTCCTCTTTAACAAGTCGTTCAACCGAAGCCTTAGCAAAATCGGTAATCTCCTCACGCGAGCGACCACCGTATGGACAGTTCTTACCGTCACCAAGATATACGATAGACTCATGCGGAAGTAATCGACATAGCTCACGCCACACCGACAGACCTCCAAAGCCAGAATCATAAACACCTATGGGGCGGTTATCCATTTTTTACTCTCTCTATAATATAGTCAACCACGGCATCATCGCTCATAGTATTGCAATCCACAACTATATGCGCCTTAGTGTAGTATGGCTCACGCGTCGCCAAATGTTCGTGCATAAATTGGAGCAACTCCTCGTCACTCTTACCACGAAACATCGGGCGCTTCTCCCTGCCGTATGCCGAGAGGCGCGACATAATCTGCTCGGGACTACGTTGCAGGTATATTGTTGTACCTATACTATTTAGGCGCTCCATATTATCCTCCCATGCGGGTAGTCCACCTCCCGTAGCCACGATACCGTTATAATTATCCTCTACGAGTCTATCCAAAACCTCGCGTTCCGAACGACGGAAATACTCCTCGCCCTCATAGTGGAAGATATCGGCTATTGTAGCCCCCACGCTCTGCTCCACAAGGGTATCGGTATCGACATAGCCAACACCCAACGCCTTCGATAGACGCTTTGCCAAAGAGCTCTTTCCAGAGCCTGCATATCCCACCAATATGAGCATCAGCAACTAACTAAACAGATCTAACTGTGCTGCCGAGAAGCCAGCATCATCACCCTCCGAGCGAGTGGTATAGTCCACCTCTGGGTCTGCCTTAATCTCCTCGCCAACAATATCATTCATATCAATGACCTCTTCTGCAATATCCTCTGCGCTGTCAGCCAACTCCTCGTCCATACCATCATCGTAGTCCTCATCCTCCGGGGTCTCTGGCTCGATAAAGCGGAGCGATGCTACATCGTAGGTCGTGATACGCTTACCCTTAGCTCTATGGCTCTTAATACCTATAAACTCATCTACATCGACCAACTCCTGTGGGCGCTGAGCATGGTTACCACCGAAGATAACCTCCAACGATGCCCCCTTGCGGTAGGTCATAGCCACAAAGCGCATTGGTGCACCCTCCTCCAAGAAGAACTGCGTCTTGTCGCTCACCTCCAATTGGAAGCGCTTCATATAGTAATACTTCTGCTCGCCATCGTAGTAGCAAACAGAGTAGACTCTCTCAGCCACAAAGCGCTCAACACGGATAGTGTCATCTGGGAAGTGCTGCTGCACATCAAAGCCCGTGATGTAGTACTGATTCTTAGCGGTCCACACCACAATCTTATCATCGCCCTTGAACTCACCAAGCAGATGTCCTCTGCCATCGGTATTCAAACGGCGCACATCCTCATCGTACCAGATATTCTGACCTCCG
>JAEIGA010006949.1_pt1 | contig 17213 bp, 15 predicted proteins | sample 9270691 | NCBI WGS metagenome assembly JAEIGA01 (sample SAMN17057246, study PRJNA624740) | gut metagenome | biome: biome; isolation source: fecal sample | host: Bos grunniens | place: China: Xizang | collected 2019 | reverse complement strand
ATTGAGCTACACCCGCTTTTTCAAACCATTATCCAAGGTTATATTTCTTATAGTGGTGGAGGGGGATGGATTCGAACCATCGTAGACTAAGTCGACGGATTTACAGTCCGTTGCATTTGACCGCTCTGCCACCCCTCCTTAATTACTATAAGGACAAAGGATTACTCCTTAAGTGTCAGTGCATTTGCACTACCAATGCAAATAATAATATTTTGCGTCATTTGTCAACATCTTTTTTATATAAATCTTAATTATTTTACGATATTTTTTTAGGAATGATGATTTAATTTGCGAGGAGTTTTCTGATGAAAAATGTTATTTTGACCGAAAAAAGAAATCCTAATACAACCAATATTGATATGATGAATGCTGATGAAATAGCAAAAGTTTTGAATGAAGAAGATAAAAAAGTCGCTTTAGCGGTTGAAAAATGTGTTCCGGAAATAGCAAAAGCAATAGAACTTATTGCTCAGTCGTTCTTAAAAGGCGGAAGACTGGCTTACTTTGGAGCCGGTACAAGCGGAAGATTGGGGGTTTTGGATGCTTCGGAGTGTTGGCCGACATTTGGTGTTGAACACGGAATGGTAAACGGATTTATTGCCGGCGGGGACGAAGCGTTGCGTTATTCAATAGAAAACTCTGAAGACAGCGCTGAGTTAGGTTTGCAAGATTTGGATAAATTTAATCCGAATAAAAATGATGTGGTTGTGGGAATTTCGGCAAGCGGTGCACCAAAATATGTGTTGGCTCTGTTGGAAGAAGCTCAAAAAAGAGGAATCAAGACGATTGGAATAAGCTCGAATCCGGAGGCTGTTTTGCAAAAATATTCTGATATATTTATCAATCCGGTTGTAGGGCAAGAGCCAATAACAGGATCTTCGCGTATGAAGTCGGGAACAGCGCAAAAAATGATACTTAATATGTTGTCAACCGGAGCAATGATACGCATCGGCAAGACTTATGAAAATTTTATGATAGATGTTAGAATGGTAAACGAAAAACTTATTGATAGAGGAACCAGAATCGTTGCAGAGATTGCTAAAGTTTCTTATGATGAAGCCTCTAAGTTTTTGGTAGAATCGAACAATAATGTCAAAACAGCTTGTGTAATGGCTATAAAAAAATGTTCGAAAGACATGGCTGAGAAACTTCTTGAGCAAGCAAAAGGTATTTTGCGTAAGGCTATTTAATGAAAAAATATATAAAGCAAATTTTTAAGCTTTTTTTACCCTTGTTTTTAACCAAAATAGGAATGTTTTCCTTAAGTTTTGTTGATTCTGTTATGTTGGGGTATAGCGAATCTGAACACATAGGGTTGCAAAGTATAGGTGATACACCGGTTACCATTATATTGTTGATAATGGACGGGTTAGTGGCAGGTACACTTTTTACGACATCTCAAAGTTTTGGAAAAAAGGATTTTGTTGGTGTGGGTCAATCTTTGCGTTCGGCTCTAAGATTTGGGATGTATTTAAGTTTTATAACAATACCTTGTTTTATTTTTATTCCACAAATTTTAACATTGTTTAATTATACTCCGGAACAAACTGAAATATCGTCTAATGTTGCTCGTATTCTTTGTGCGGCAATACCTTTTTCAATAATGTTTTTTATTTGTACATCTTTTTTGAATGGGGTAAGAAAAACATGGGTAATAACTTTTTTTGTTATTTTTGCTAATATTATAAATGTTTTGTTAGACTGGATTTTGATCAATGGAGCATTTGGAACTCCGCGTCTTTTAAGTGTCGGTGCAGCATGGGCCACAAGTGCTGTGAGAGTATTTATGGGTGGAGGTTTGTTGCTATATATTTTACTGAATAAAGATTTTAAAAAGTTTAAGATTTGGTCAAAAGATAAAAATATTAGAGTTTTTGAAAAACAGAAAAATATCGGGTTAAGTGCTACCAGCAATATGCTATCATATGAATTGGCCATGTCTTTTTGTTTGTTTTATGTGGCGAATATTGATATTATTCAAGCATCTGCATATACGCTAGCTTATCGAATTTTTATTTTATCAAATATAATAGGATGTTGTTTTGCGGAAGCAGGGGTAGTGTCTTGTGGTCGATATGTGGATAATAACAGTAAAGAATTGCAAAAAATATATGAGTTTTCCTTTTTATTAAATATTTTAATAATGTTTTTTGTTTGTTTTGTATGTTTTTTATGTGCAAAACCGATATCTTTTATGATGACTTCAGATGCAGAACTTTATTCTTTAACCACTCCCTTATTAAGAATAGCAAGTGTTGCAATGTTTATGCGCGCATTAAATTCTGTGCAAATAATTCTTTTGCGAAATATAAATTGTTTAGTAAGTTCTTCAGTGTTTTATAATTTGGGTTTTTTAGTTGTAACACCAGTGTCTTGTGTCTTATTTGGAAACTTGTTTTCTGCGTCAGGAGTTTTATGGGCAGTAGTGTTGGGTAATATGACGGTAGTGATGTTTTTGCATTGTATATTTGTAAAGAAAGGGGTGTTTAGTTGGTTCTTTATTACAAAAAATATGGTATATAAAGGGTAGATTCATTATTGTTTAAAGTAGAGGGTGTTAATTGATTTTAAGAATAAATATAAATGAAGTATTAGCAAAAAGCTTTACCAATAGTATTACGAAAAGATGATTAAAAGACAATTTTTAGATTGATGGTAAAAGTTGTAGAAAAAGCCACTTGCTTGAAAGAATAAGTGGTTTTTTAATTTTTATGATATATAATTCAACGATTGTAAGGAAGGTGTGGCATGGGTAAAAGTTTTAAGCAAAAAACAGAAGTTGGTAGTAAAGGCTTGATTTTATATGGGCGCCATGCGGTTATGGCTGCTTTGGCGAATCCTAAAAGACAAGTTGCTAAGATTTTGTGTGTAAAAGAAAATGTCGATGAAATAAGAAAAGTTACTAAAATAACTCCCCAAGTTGTGGAGAAAAAAGAAATAGACAAATTGTTTTCCTCTGACGCAGTTCATCAAGGATTTGCACTGTTTTGTAACAGATTGCCTGATTATACTTTGGATGATATTTTAGATATGGCTGACGAGAAAGAAAAATGTCATATTTTAATCTTAGATCAAGTTACCGATCCGCAAAATATCGGTGCAATAATTCGTTCGGCGGTGGCATTTAATACACTGGCTTTAATTATGCAGGATAAAAACTCGCCGATAGAAAATGGTGCTATGGCTAAGGCTTCGGCCGGAATGATAGAATATTTACCGATTGCCAGAGTTACAAATTTGTCACGAGCTATAGAAAAATTGAAAAATGCAGGATTTTGGACAGTGGGAATGGACGGGTATGCAAAAACAACTATCGATAAACTGCAAAAACCTTTGAAAACCGCAATAATAATGGGATCAGAAGGCAAAGGTATGAGAAGGTTGGTTGAGGAAAATTGTGATATTTCGGTAAAGTTGCCGATGTCGCCTTTAACCGAAAGTTTGAATGTGGCGACGGCTGCTGCAATAGCTCTTTATGAATTTAATAAATAGGGAAAAATAAGATGCCTTGTTCAATAGATGTTAAGAATCTTTCAAAATCGTTTGGTAATATATGTGCGGTAGACGATGTGTCTTTTAGTGCATATCCCAGTCAAATAATAGCCTTGCTGGGACCGAACGGTGCCGGAAAATCTACACTGATGAATATGATTGCCGGTTTTTTATCTCAAAATAATGGCAAAATAGAGATTTTTGGCAAAAATAACGAACAATATCCGATAGAAACAAAAAGAGAAATCGGTTTTTTGCCTGAAGGAGCCCCTTTGTACGCCGATATGAGTGTTGAGAGCTTTTTGAGGTATTTGGCAGAATTGAAGTCTTTGGCAAAAGATGAAGTAAAAAGAGTTATGAATTTGGCTAATATTGAACATGTAGCAAAACAAAAAATAGAAACGCTTTCTAAAGGATATAAAAGACGAGTTGGTTTTGCAGTCAGTATTTTAGGAAATCCTCCTATTTTGTTGTTGGATGAGCCTACCGACGGACTGGATCCTAACCAAAAAGAGCATATGTTGGGCTTAATAAAAGATATGAGCTGTGAAAAAACAATAATAATTTCTACACATCTGCTTGATGAAGCACAAACGATTGCAAACCGAATTATGATTATGAACAAAGGAAAAATAAAAGTAGACGGTGATTTGGAATCTATAACCAAGCAAACCAGAACAAATTCTTTGGAAAATGCGTTTATAAAGCTTACGAGGTAGCGAAAATGTCTAAGATTTTTACGATAGCAAAAGGTGAATTTTATCGTTATTTTATATCTCCTTTGGCTTATGTTTATTTGGTGTGTTTTTTGCTGTTAAACGCGTCTGTTTCGCTGTATTTTGGCGGAATTTTTTCATTAGGCAATGCTTCTCTCAGAGCAATGTTTGAGTTTTTGCCCTGGCTTTATCTTTTGTTTGTTCCCGGTATTGCTATGAGGTTGTGGTCAGAAGAGCTAAAAAGCGGAACTATTTTGCAAATTGTGACTTTGCCTGTTTCTATCAATGATTTTATTTGGGGTAAGTTTTTAGCGGCATGGCTTTTTTGCGGAGTTGCTCTTTTTCTGACATTTCCTTTGATAATAACAATAAATATTTTAGGAGAGCCTGACAATTGGGTTATTTTTAACAGTTATATCGGAGCTTTTTTGTTAGCCGGAGCAATGCTGTCGGTATCGCAAACCGCTTCCGCATTAACAAAAAATCAGGTAATAGCCTTGGTTATATCGGTATTTTTGAATTTGTTGTTTTTCCTTAGCGGGTTGGAATATGTTTTGAGTTATTTTAGAGGAATCGTTCCGGAGTATATGATAAATTTGATTTCTTCCTTTAGCTTCTTAACTCATTTGCATTCTTTTATTTCCGGATTATTGGGGTTAAATAGTTTAGTCTTTTTTGCTTCGTTGATTTTTATGTTTAACTTTTTTACTTTTGTCATCATAAACTACAAAACTACCGGAACGGCGTTTTGGTTGCATACCAAGTCAATGGTGGGATATATCAGTGCGGTTGTCTTGGTTTTTGTAATATTTGTATCGGTTAATTTGTTTAGTGACGGACTGTTAAAAGGAAAGCAAATAGATTTTACGGAAGAAAAGTTGTTTACCTTGTCTTCGTCAACAACAAAAGTTCTTAAAAATATCGAATATCCCGTGACCTTGAGGGTTTATTACTCTCCAATATTGGGTGAAAGAGATGAAAGATACAGAAGGATTTTTGATAACTTGAAAATATTATTGGACAGATATGTTGATGAAGCTGATGGTAACTTCAATTATCAGATATACAATCCCGAACCTTTGAGCGATGTTGAAGACAGAGCTATTGCGTCAGATTTGCAACAGATAGCTATTTCAAATATTGATGTAGCGGCTTATTTCGGATTGGTTTTTAGCGATGAAGACGGAAATATATCATCTGTGCCGTTTATTCCTTTGCAAAGAGCAAATTTGCTAGAACAAGATTTAACCGAAAAAATCTATTTGCTTGGACTTAAAAAGAAAAAAATCGGATTGTTGACATCTTTGCCGATGTTGTCAAAGTTTAATGGTCCGACATTATCTCAGTCTTGGCAAATTGCTGATGAAATCAGTAAATTTTATAATATAAAAGAAATAAATGCGCCTAAGGATATAGACAACTCTTTGGATGTCTTGATGATTGCTCATCCGAAAGAAATGTCTGAAGATATGGAAGAAGCTATTTATAACTATTCGATATCTGGCGGAAAGGTTTTGGCATTTTTTGATGTGGCACCGGAAGCACTGTTTTTGGTCGCTCCGCAAAATGAATTGATGCACCAGTCTGTTTATGGAAATTTACCGAAAAAATGGGGTTTTCATTATTATGATAACTATGTTGTGGCTGATTTGGATTATTCTTCACAGGTTGCAATCCAAGAGGCTGATTATTCGTCAACAACCCAAGATTTGATTCAGTTTTTTGTAACAGATAAAGGGTTTTATAGCGATATGCCGGAAGTCTATAATTTAAAAAGGATGTTAATGACTTCCGCTTCTATATTCCGCCCCCTAAAGAACGCAGATATTTATTTTATACCTTTGATGGAAGCAAGTAAAAACTCGCAGTTGGTTTCATCACAAGCGGTCATACAGAATGTTCATCCGGCAGAAATTTTGCGAAGATTTGAGGCTGATGATATAAGAAAACCTTTAGCTGTCCATATTTTGAATAAAGATAAAAATAAACAATTTGAAATAATTGCCGTTGGTGATTCCGATATGCTCTATGATTCTTTTTGGACTTCATCGATAACTATCGGTAATAATAATTATAATATTCCACACCTTGATAATGGCAATTTTGTTTTAAATTCTTTAGATGTATTAACAGGAAATGATACTCTGATTGATTTAAGAGGAAAATCTCCAAAAATCAGACCGTTTGAGGGAGTTGAGCGCCGTCAAAAACAAAGTTTGATAGAGTTTAAGATAAAAGAAAAAGATATTTTTGATCAAATAAATATAATTAAAAAAGGTTTGGCCGAGGTTAACAATAAAAAAGCTTTTGAGGGAAGAGAAAACTTTACGGCTGATGAATTGGCTGTATTAAACAAAGTAAAAACTCAATTGGATGAAAAAAGAAAAGAACTTTATGAAATAAGGTTAGAGTTGAATGATAATATGCAAAGAACCGATGCCTTGGTTAAGTTTTTTAATATTTATGCAATACCTTTGCTTGTGATAGTCGGTTTTGTCGCTTTGAGCTTAAAAAAGATAAGTTTTTGCAAACCGCAAAAACCTAATTTTAACAAAAGATTTTGGATTATGGCAGGTGTCGGCAGTGTTTTCGTTATTTTGGGAGTTGTAGGTGTTTGTTTGCAACCTGAGGTTTATGATAAAGACTTTATCGAAAAGCCGATGTTTAACAATCTGGATGATAAGATAAATGATGTAGCGTCTATTGTTTTGCAAAATCACGATAGTGAGTTAGTTTTTTACAAAAAAGATAATATGTGGTTTTTGAAAGGCAAAGAAGAATTTTTGGTAAAACAGAATCGAATAAGTAATTTATTGGCTGCAATTATGCGAGCTTCGGTTTATGAGAAGAAATCAAGCAAAGCGGAGAGTATGAAAAAATTCGGTTTGTTACCTATTGAAAATAGCGAAAGTACCGCCGTAAAAGTAACATTGAAAAACGATGATGAAGAAAATGTCATTTCATTCGAAGTTGGCGATTATGATGTTGATTTAAGCCGAAGCGCAAAAGGTGCATATATCCGAATTTTGCCGACATTTGAGGTTTGGTTGGCAAAGGTAGCGTTTATCGATTTGGCGTTGGATTATAGCGGTTGGGTATATGATGACTTGTGGAATTTGCAGTTTGGCAGAATGACAAGGCTAAATGGTGAAAATGATGTCGATAAAATTGCAAATACAGTAAGTACCATGCTTAATATAAAAACGAGTCAAATCAAAAAAGAAAACATCGAAAAGCCAAGCGTTACTTTAACTTTTTCCGGCGAAGACTTTGAAAAATTGGTTATGACTTTTTATAAGAAAAAAGATGCCATTGTCTTAAATTATAATTTCGATGGTGATATAAAGAATGAAGCATTGAAAGCTTTTGCAAAAATAACGGAAAAAAACTCTTATGAAATAAGTATTGAAGATATGGAGAAAATAAATAATGCCGTTAAGCCAAGATAAAACAAATCGACTAAAGAAAATAGCGGCTGTTTCCTCAATATCATTGGCAGTTTTGCTGTGTGTATTGAAAACAGTAGCTGTTTTTTATACCGGCTCGTTGGCTGTTTTGTCGTCGATGGTTGACAGTTTGTCAGATATAATTGCTTCGGCTGTTACTTTTTTTGCCGTAAAGATTTCTATAAAACCGGCATCAAAAAATTATCGTTACGGATATGGTAAGGTTGAAGCTTTGAGCGCTTTATTTCAGTCATTGTTTGTGGCGGCTTCAGGTTTATTTATTTTGTATGATTCGATATTGCGTTTTTGGCATCCGGTTGAATTGAAGCAAACGGATTTTGGCTTGGCGGTTATGATTTTCAGTTTGGTCACGACGATTATATTGGTTTATTTTCAGCATATGGTGGCGAAAAAGACCAATTCACAGGCTATTATGGCAGATTCCCTGCATTATAAAGTGGATATACTGACAAATTTGTCGATTATTGTTTCGTTGATTGCGGTTCGTTTTTTCGGGATTACGCAAGTTGATACGCTAACGGCTGTTTTGATAGCAATATATTTGTTGTGGAATGCGTTTGCTTTGGGAAAAGATGCAGTTGGTTTATTACTTGATAGAGAATTGGATGAAAAGATAAGAGAAGATGTCTTAAATATTATAGCCAGTCATTCAATAAAACCTAAAGCACATGATTTGCGAACCAGAGATTTGGGTGCGGGGTATATGTTTGAGTTTCATTTGGAGCTTGACGGTCAGTTGGATTTGCATACAGCTCATAAATATACTGATGAGGTTGAAGCGCTCATAACGAAAAAATATCCCGATGCGCAAGTCATTATACATCAAGATCCCAAGGGGATAAAAGAAGACAGATTAGATAATCACTTAAAAAAATAAGGGCTTTATTTATATATCCCAAGGAAAGACAAGCCATTTTTCAGGAACTTGACGCTCGAAAATATCGACTTGATTAAGACCTTTTTCTTTGGTGTAAACAGTTGCAAAAGTTCCTTTCGGAAAAGTCTGACGCATAAGCTTAAAAGTTTGTCCCGTATCGGAAATATCATCAATGATAAGGGTTTTTTCATCAACATTACCAACAGATTGAATGTTACTGATTTCGTTTAACTCTAAATGTTTGTCATCAAAATAGGTGCTGATATTTATAACGGCAGAATTTCTGATATTTAACTCATAAGCGACGATTCCGGCGGGAATAAATCCGCCTCGTGAAACAGCAACTATTTTATTAAACTTTTGTCCGGAGTTTTTTATTTTGAGGCAAAGGTTTTTTACATCTTGATGAAATTCGTTCCAAGTTATGTATATTTTGTCAGTCATAGTCTTATACCTTGAAAAAGAGTGGCGTACCCGGAGGGAGTCGAACCCTCAACCTTCAGCGTCGGAGGCTGATACTCTATCCGGTTGAGCTACGGGTACAGTCAAAATTTAACTTATAACTAAACCAAATTGGTTAAAATTTCCACTATATTTTGTATTATTTACAATAAAATAGGCTTTTTGACCAAAATTTCTCTTGACTATTGAGAGAATTGTATGTATTAAATGGCAACGAGTTTTTATAAAAAGGGAATAAATACAATGGCTAGAAAATGTGAAATTTCAGGCGCAGGCGTAATGAGCGGCAACAATGTTAGTCACGCTAACAATAGAACCCGCCGTCGTTTTTTGCCTAATTTGCAAGTTGTTTCTTTGTTGAGTGATGTTTTGGGTAAGGCTTTCAAATTGAAAGTTTGTTCAAAAACTTTGCGTACTATTGAACACAATGGTGGTTTGGACTCTTATTTGGAATCTACTTCAAACACTAAATTGACAGATGAAGCTAAAAAAATTAAAAAAGCTATCGCAAAGAAAAAAGCTTCTGCAAAATAATTTATGTAAAATGAGAAAAAGTCCTACATTTTGATAATGTGGGACTTTTTTTATCCCCATTATCCCCAATATCCACAGGCCTGAAATTTTTAAAAATCAAAAGCTGTTGTTTTTTAGCAAATGATTGGTATAAAAGGACTCTGTTTTGAATTAAATAAATTTGAGGACTGCATCATGGAAGAGTTAAAATCAGAGCAACTGCCAAAAAATATTGAAGCTGAACAAGCTTTAATCGGAGCGGTGTTAGCAAATAATAAGACTTTTGAAAAAGTGTCGGAATTTTTGCGCGCAGAACATTTTGCTGATCCTGTTCATGCCAAAATATATGAAATCTTGTCGAATTTGATTGCCAGAGGTCATGTTGCAGATGTGATTACTTTGAAAAACTATTTTGAACAAAGTAACTCTTTGGATGAGGTCGGGGGATATAACTATTTGATAAAATTGGCTGATTCGGCGACTCCTTTGACCAATGCGGAATACTATGCTCAGTTTATTTATGATAAATATTTACGCAGAGAGCTTATTTCTACCGGATATGACATAGTCAAAAATGCGACAACAGAGGATTTGGACTCCGATGCCAATGAACAAATAGAGTTGGCTGAAAAACGCTTGTTTGATTTGGCAAATCAGGGAGAAACACAAACCGGTTTTATCGATTTTTCAACGGCTTTGGAATCGTCGTTAAAACGCGTGGAAATGGCGTATCAAAAAGACGGTAAAATATCGGGAATTCCGACAGGGTTGGATGCTTTGGATGCAAAAACCGGCGGTTTGAATGATTCGGACTTAATTATATTGGCCGGTCGTCCGGCAATGGGAAAAACTGCTTTGGCTACAAATATTGCATATAATGTGGCAGAGTTTTTTGCTCATGATAAAAATACTCCGGCTAAAAATAAAGGTGTGGCTTTCTTTTCTTTGGAAATGTCAGCAGATCAGTTGGCCTCGAGAATCTTGTCGACCGTTACTCAAACCAATGGTCACAAAATGCGTACCGGTGAATTGGATAATGCCGAATTTACCAGAATCGCCGCCGCAGTTCGCGAATTGGAGAAAATGCCGTTGTATATTGATGATACACCGGGACTTAATATAAATGCAATTCGTACCCGAGCCAGAAGGCTAAAAAGAAATAAGGGTTTGGGTTTAATTGTTATTGACTATATTCAACTTATTAACGGAACAGGCAGTAAAAAAGGCGAAGGCAACCGTGTACAAGAATTGTCGGAAATTTCTCGCGGTTTGAAAATATTGGCTAAAGAATTGCAAGTTCCGGTGATTGCTTTGTCGCAGCTTAATCGCGGTGTAGAATCGCGTGACGATAAACGCCCGTTGATGTCGGATTTGCGTGAATCGGGTTCTATTGAGCAAGATGCTGATATTGTAATGTTTGTGTTTAGGGAAAACTATTATATTCAAAATGAGCAACCAAAACAAAAAGCAGGCGAAACACCGGAGCATTTGCAAAAACGCCTTGAAGAATGGGACGCAAGAGTAAAGGCTACAAAAAATATCGGCGAAGTGATTATCGGAAAACAACGCCATGGTCCGGTAGGTACCATACAGTTGTATTGGAACGGTGATTATGCGCAGTTTGGTAATTTGGCCAGAGAAGAATATTTGCCGGAACGCGTAGGTGGTGAATAGATTGAAAAAAGCATTTTGGAAAAATAAACTTTTGAGCGAATTTGCTGAAAACGAATGGGAGCAAATTTGTTGTAATTGTGGCTTGTGTTGTTTGGTAAAAGTCCAAGATGAAGATAGTGATGAGGTTTATTATACAAGGGTGATTTGTCATTTGTTTGATACAAAGACAAGACTATGCAAAGAATATAAGAATCGCTGTATTTTGGTTCCGGAGTGCTTAAAAGTTACACCGAAAAATATTGATAAATTGGATTGGATGCCTAAAAAATGTGCATATAGGATATTAAATGAAACCGGCGATTTACCGGAGTGGCATCCGTTAAAAAATAAACAAACAAATATTCCTGAATTGCCGCAAAATTTGGTGGCGGACAATTTGATAGATGAAGATAATTTGGAAGATTATATTATAGAAGATGAAAGCTTTTGATAAAAATGAATAATTGGCCTGATGAAAAATATGATCCGCAATCCAGATTTGATAATTTGGATAAATTTGAGCCGGAATTTTGGAAAAAGAAAAAATTGGAAGATTTGTCTAAAGATGAATGGGAGTTGCTATGTGACGGCTGCGGAAAATGCTGTTTGAACAAAATAGACATCAGAGGAAAAGTTTGTTTTACTAATGCAAAATGTCGTTTTTTAGACGAGGAAACTTGTTTGTGTCAGATATATGAGCATAGGTTTGAAAAGGTGGATGATTGTCGAGATATTGATCTTAAAACAGTTTTGAGCGAGCCGGAAATATTACCTAAAACTTGTGCTTACAGGTTGTTGGCAGATGGAAAAGATTTGCCTGAGTGGCACCCCTTAATTACTAAAAAAGCGTCATCAATACACGAATCAAAGCAGTCGTTAAAGGGAAGAAAATTGATTTCGGAAACAGAGGTTGGGGATTATGAGAATCACATTGTTGACTGGCAAGACCTTTGATTTTTCTAAAGATTTTGATTTTGAAATAAAGGTAAAAAAATCATCAGTCGCAAAAAAATTGGTGTTGCGGATTGATGAAAAATGCCATTGTCCGGTTTTGAGTGTTCCGAAGTATTGTTCAAAAAAACAAGCCTTAAATTTTTTGAAATCCAATGAAGATTGGATTGTTAATATGTTGGCCAAACTTCCAAAGGCTTCTGATTTTAGCGTTGGTGAAAAAATAAGTGTGTTCGGTAAAGAGTATACAATAGCTCATGATGATAAGCACAAGGGAACTTGTTTTGAAAATGATATCTTAAAAGTTGGCGGAGACAAAAGTTTTTTGCATCGTAGGGTAAAAGATTTTTTGAAAAAAGAAGCCGTAGATAAATTGGCTGAAATATCTTTGGCAAAAGCACAAAAAATTGGCGTAAAAGTGGCTTCGGTCAGTGTAAAAGATACAAAATCGCGTTGGGGCAGTTGTTCAACAAAAGGAAATATAAACTATAATTGGCGAATCGTCTTGGCTCCTTCGGATGTTATTGATTATTTGGTATGCCATGAAGTTTCACACCTTAAACATCCTAATCATTCCACATTGTTTTGGAAGACGGTTGAAGAATTGTGTCCCTGTTATCAGGAGTCAAGAAAGTGGCTTAAGGTTAAAGGCAAAGATCTTTATAAATATAACTAAAAAAAGAAGCATTATTGATTTGTTAAAAAAGTTTTCCTATATTTATATTTAGTGATAACCAAATTTAAGGAAAAAAATATGCGAAACGGTATTTATTCTCAAGCACAAGCAAGAACAATCGACGAGGGTTTGCGCTCTTATATGCTTAAGGTATATAATTTTATGGCCGGTGGTTTGTGCCTTACCGGTATAGCCGCTTGGTTGATTGCCAATACATCTTTATTGAGGGTGTTTTTTAATATTACACCACAAGGAGCAACATTATCAGGTTTGGGTTGGTTAGCTTTGATAGCACCGCTGATTTTGGTGTTTGCTTTTAGTTGGGTTGTGTCTTCCGGTTCAGCTAAGCAAGTTCAAATGATGTTTTGGGGATATTCTTTGTTAATGGGTGTAAGTTTAACACCGATATTCTTGCTTTATACTCAATCAAGTTTGGTAAGAGTGTTTTTGATTACAGCCGGAAGCTTTGGTGCTTTGAGTTTGTACGGATATACAACTAAAAAAGATTTGAGTGGAATGGGCTCGTTTTTGATAATGGGCTTGTTTGGTCTTATCATTGCGTCACTAGTAAATATTTTTGTTAAAAGTTCAGGACTTGATTGGGCTTTGTCATTTATCGGTGTAGGCATTTTTGCCGGTCTTACAGCTTTTGATTCACAAAAAATTCGTATGATTTATTCTTCTGCCGACAGTGATGAAACTCTTACCAAAAAAGCTTTGATGGGAGCTTTGAGTCTTTATTTGGATTTTATAAATTTGTTTATGTATTTGTTGCGTTTTATGGGCGACAGAAAATAGAAATAAAAAACAGAAATAAACGGGCCGACTTATGTATTTAAGTCGGTCTTTTTTGTTGCACTTAAAATGAGAATCTTTTACAATTTTTGCATATAATTTTGAATGTCGGAGAAAATAAAAATGCGTAAGTCAGGAAGAAAAAACAATCAGCTTAGAGATATTGAATTTGTAACAAATTTTAATCCTTATGCTGAAGGTTCGTGTTTAGTAAAATATGGTAATACACATGTTGTTTGTACAGCAAGCGTTGAAGAAAAAGTACCGTCTTGGTTAAAAGGGCAAGAAAAAGGATGGGTTACGGCCGAATATGCCATGTTGCCGCGTTCCACTCAGACCAGAGTACAGCGCGAGGTTAAAAAACCTTCGGGACGCACTCAAGAAATACAAAGATTGATAGGTCGTTCGTTAAGAGCGGTGGTTGATTTGGAAAAAATGAAAGATATTTGCATTACCATAGATTGTGATGTGTTGCAGGCTGACGGCGGAACAAGAGTTGCTTCGGTTTCCGGAGGGTTTATTGCAATGTATTTGGCTTTGAACAGGTTAGTAAAAGAGAAAAAATTGCCTGAGAATCCGATTAGAGAGTTTGTGGCAGCAGTTTCTTGTGATATTTATAATGGTAAGGCGGTTTTGGATGTCGATTATGAAGAAGATTCAAATTCGCAGGTCGATATGAACTTTATTATGACAGAAAGCGGCAAAATTGTCGAAATTCAAGGAACAGCAGAGGGCGAGCCTTTTGAAGAAAAAGAATTTAATGAATTGATGAAATTGGGTAAAGAAGGAATTAAACAAATTATTGCTAAGCAAAAGGATGTCTTGGGATGTTAAAAGAACTGGTTATAGCTTCACATAATAAAGGTAAAATTGCCGAATTTGAAAAAATGTTGGCACCATATGGGGTAAAAATTTATTCGGCAAATGATTTGAATTTGCCTGATGTGGAAGAAACAGGTACAACATTTGCCGAAAATGCAATATTAAAAGCAGAAGAATTGGCAAAATTATGTAATAAGCCTTGTTTGGCTGATGATTCCGGTTTGTGTGTTGATGCTTTGGGCGGAAGACCGGGTGTCTATTCGGCAAGATATGCTCCAAACAGAGATTTTGATAAGGCCATAGCTATGTTAATAGGCGAGCTTAAGGAATCGAAGAGCGATGATTGGTCTGCGCATTTTTCTTGTGTATTGGCGTTGAAAATGCCGGATAGAGATATAGAGCTTTTTGAAGGGCGTGTAGATGGAAAAATCATTGAACATCGAAGAGGTGAAAACGGGTTCGGTTTTGACCCGGTTTTTGTTCCTGACGGTTTTGACAGGACTTTTGCCGAGATGAGCGGTGATGAGAAAAAGAAAATTTCACACAGAGGTCGAGCAGTAGCCAAATTTTTGCAACAGGTGTTTAATGGCTAAGATTTTTAATGTTTCATCGTCTAATTGTTTCGTTGAAGTTTTGGCTGAAAAATTGCTAAATGACTATAAAGATAATTTGCTTGAATTATCAAAAGTTTTGATTTTATTGCCAAATCGTCGAGCGCAAAGATCGCTTGCAGATGCTTTTGTAAAATTAAAAGGTATGTCACCGACATTATTACCGCAGATGAGAGCGATGGGCGATGTAAACGAAGATGAAATTATGCTTAGCGGGCAAGATATACAAGATGAGTTTGTCAGCCTTTTGCCGGTGATAGAATCGCAAGAAAGAACCATGTTGTTCATGAGGCTTATTATGAGCCGATATAAAGAATTCGGTTTGGAAAAAATATCTTTATCGCAAGCTTGTTCGTTGGCTTTGGAATTGGGCAGTTTAATTGATACGGCTCAGATGTTTGGTCTTGATTGGAGTAATTTAGCAAATCTGACACCGGAAGAATATGCCGAGCATTGGCAAGAAACATTAAAATTTTTGGGTATTATAACTCAATATTGGCCAAGTATTTTGAGCGATAGGGGTGTTGTTGATGCCAGCGAAAGAAAAAATAAGCTGATTGATATTCAAAGCAAGATTTGGCAAGAGCAAAAGTTAAAACAAAGGGTTATTGTTGCCGGCTCGACAGCGGTTTCTCCGGCTATGAAAAATTTGGTAAAAACTGTTTTGGGTTTGGAAAACGGCGAGGTTTGGTTGGCCGGTTTAGATAAGGATCTTGATAAAGAATCGTTTGAGGCTATTGATGAAACGCATTCTCAATTTGAGATAAAACAGTTGTTGGATTTTTTAGAGATAGGACGGGAAGAAGTAGCAGAAGCAGTTGAAAGCAAAAATAAACCCCGAGAAAAACTTATCAGTGAAATTATGCGTCCGGCATCATCAAGTGAAAAGTGGTTGGATTTGGCCGGAATTGTTACTAATGAAGCCTTTGACGGTTTGCGAATAGTTGAGAGTGAGGATTTGCGAGGTGAGGCAATGTCTATTGCCGTGATGATAAGGCGCGCTTTGGAAGAAAAAGAAAAAACTATTGCGTTGGTGACACCTGATAGAAATTTGGCCAGAAGAGTGGCTTGTGAGCTAAAGCGCTGGAATATAGAAGTCGATGACTCTGCCGGTATTCCGTTGTCTTTGACACCTTGGGGTATTTTTATGCGTTTGTGCGTGTCGGCAACCCAAAATGATACAACAAGAGAAAAAGTTTTGGCCTTGATGAAACACAAAATGTTTACGATGGAAAAAGATAAGTCGGAAATAGAAGTGAAAGTTTCTGATTTGGATAAAATTTTGTGGCGAAGCGAGATTAGTAATGATGAAGCCGAAAAAATGTTGAGTGAATTTTACAATAAAGCAGATGTTTTTTCTAGTTTGATGAAAAGAGAAAAGGCACCGCTAAAAGATATTTTGCAAACTCATATTTTGTTGGCTGAAAGTTTGGTAGGTGATAGTCAGCTATCAGGGGTTGAAAAGCTTTGGAGAGGTGATGACGGACAGACAGGTGCTGATTTTATGGCCGGTTTGATAGCAAAAGCCGATATTTTGGGCGAGATAGAAACCAAAGAATATTTACATTTGCTCGAAACTATGATGTCAGCCGTTATGGTAAGACGCAAAAGAAATACTCATCATAGGGTTAGAATTTTGGGACCTATGGAAGCAAGATTAAATCATTATGATGAGATAGTTTTGGGAAGTTTTAATGAAGGAGTTTGGCCGGTTTCACCAAAAGCTGATCCATGGATGTCGCGACCGATGAAAAAAGATTTCGGTTTTGAGTCACCGGAAAAGCAAATCGGGGTGTTAGGTTTGGATTTTGCTAATTTAATGGGGGCAAAAAAAGTTTATATTACCAGAGCCAAAACAAACGGCGGATCTCCAACCATAAAATCGCGTTGGTTAATGCGATTGGAAACAATAATTCAAGCGGTTAAGTTGGATAAGGATTGCTTGATTGACCATGAAGTTGAAAAATTTGCAAAGTTTTTGGATAGGCCTGTCAGATATTGCAAAATAGAAGCTCCTTGTCCGACACCTCCGGTTGAAGCAAGGCCGAGAAAAATGTCAGCCAGCGCCTTTGAAAAATTACTCAGAGATCCTTATGGTGTCTATGCTGAATATATATTAAAATTGAAGCCATTGGAGGATTTGAACAAAGAGGAAGATAAAAGAGATTTTGGTAATTT
>JAEIGA010006948.1_pt1 | contig 17213 bp, 35 predicted proteins | sample 9270691 | NCBI WGS metagenome assembly JAEIGA01 (sample SAMN17057246, study PRJNA624740) | gut metagenome | biome: biome; isolation source: fecal sample | host: Bos grunniens | place: China: Xizang | collected 2019 | reverse complement strand
TATACTTCCAGTCGATGTATGGCATGTTAGGTTCGAACCCTGTCATGCGATATGTCGGTGCGTACAGATAGGATCTCTTCTCAGCCAGGACCGTACCGCCGTCTCCCTTCTTCTTTCCGAAGAGAGCGTCCATGCGTGGCAGACCCGTAGCGTACACTCTCGACCTGTCTACTCTGCACTGGTGAGCGATGAGGTCTATCATCTGTTCACCGGTACACGTGACAGCTGTGAGCAGCTTGGACTCCCTTGCTGATATGTACGGATGCGGCTGATCATATCCGAATGTCTTACCGCCTGACGTGCTGTGGTTTATCATGATAGCTTTCCCCGGTGTCTCCGCAGGGAATTCATCTGTGACCATCAGCTCATAATCGTTGTAGTTTATATCGTAACTGAACCGGAAGAGATTCAACTGGACGAACTTCTTCTCGCCCTGATAGGCATCGTACACCGCACGGATATTCTCCGCACGATTCAGATCCCTCTGACTCGCAAACAATATTGACAAAGCACACCTCAAATAAATACATCAGGACGAGCCTGAGCCCGTCCCGATGCGATCCTTATTAATCATGAAAAGCTGAAGTACACGGTTCCCGCCCGGAGTTGCACCGGGTGAACTAATCGGGAACAAAATGGACGGAAGATGACCTCCCGCCCGGAAGGTGATTCGTCTATGGGTTAAACCATTTTGACAATATCATAATAAAAACTTATTTACTGCCTTTCAATGGACAGATTGCAGAGACGCTTCTCTACGATTCGTAACGCTCTGCGATGCGCTTTATATATCCCGCTCTCAGAATAAAATAGGCCGCTTGCTATGATAGGCCAGTCCTTCAGGTTGATATACTTCTCATAAAGAATCTGGCCCTCGATCCCCGGGATGTCCCAGATCAGTCTGAACACTTGCTCCTTTACGATCAGCGCATCGATCTCAGCCTCTTTCCATTTAGCTGCAGCGTCCGCGAGTTTGATCGCCTTGTCCTCGGTCCTGCGCGATATCCCTGTTCCGTGCGGCATTCCCGGCTCACCGCCGAGCGTTGATCCGATCGCATCGATCTTTTCCTGAGCGTCCTCATACTGTCTTCGACATCGCTCTGCCCGCTGAGTTGCATATTCAAATTGTTTAAGAAACTCTTTCGCCGTCATAGATTCTTCAGTATCCATAATAAGATTATCAGGATAAAAAGTAATAATATATCTCCGAGCCAGTCCATCATCCACCTCACTTCCACGGACAATCCGTCTGCTCTGCTGTTGGCTGTCCTATGCTGTAAGATATTTGATTCTCATAGACAGATACCAACGTGTCCGTCCCTTTATGTATCCACTTATCGCCTTTCGTTTTGCACCACTCCTGCTCCTGTAGATAATCTTGCGGATACTGAAAGATGATGGTTGTTGTTTGATTTATTGTCATCTACTCACCCCTTTCCGTCTGCTCATAGAATTTAGTCTGTGACGGATAAATATTGATGGTGCAATCGTGACACCCCTTTATCTGCACCTGTGGTGGGAATCCGTCATACGCTTCTACAAGTGTCTCAATCTGTTCTGTTGCTTCTTCAAAGCCTTCTGTTTCACATTTGATTTTTATAGTGTCCTCTCTCATCTACTTGCTCCTTTCCGTCTGCCGTTCGCCCGAATGATATATAACCCCGTCCATATCATAAGTTCTGCCGTACTTCCATCTGTTATAGCGTTCTTCTGTCATAAAATGGTGTTCATCTTTATCGGTAATAGCTATACATTCATAGGCGTTCTTGTGTGCTTTTATAATGCGTTTGCTTCTTGTAAAGTTTGCGAATGCTTCATCAGCCAAAATACGATAAGGATATATGTGTGCGTATATCATTCGCTACTCCTTTCCGTCTGTGGCTCGGTCTGCTCGGCTACATATCCGTCAGCATAGTTTCGGCAACAGCCTTCGCATCGTGGCGTTGCACCTTCAATATATCGAAGCCCTATGTACTTACAACCGAAACAATCGCCATCTCTGTCGAATTCTTTTTTCTTATATCCGTCCTCACAGCCTTGCTGATAACCACGCATAAAGGCATCTGTTATATCTTCTGTCCTTGAGTGCGGATACCTTTTCTCAAGTTTGATTTCGTTCATCACTCACTCTCCTTGCGTTCTCCGTCCATCTTCGCACCGCAGTTAGGGCAGAAGTTAAACTCCAAGAGAGCATTGCCCTTATATATGAAATTGCAATTTGAGCATTTATATCCGTACCATTTGCGCCCTTCTCTTCGCATCAATTCAGTTAATGCTAATCCGTCTTTTGTGCATGGTGTCCACTCCCCATGCACCACGCTCACCGCTTCGATGGTAGGCGCATCGTCAAGATATATGTTAAGCAATTCCAAAGCCTTACTGTGTGCTTCATAGCGAGGTCTTTCCTCATCAGTAAAAAAATCGTATTCCGCTCTGACTCTTCCAATAAATTCTTTTAGCACATCAGCATCAATCAATCTACTCATCTACTATCACCTCGCCTATCTTCCAGACCGCTTCGTCCTCGTCCTCACTTTCTCTCCACCCGATTCCACCGCCATTGCCTCTTTTGAAATAGATCTGCGGGTATTCCTGTTTTATTCTTCTGACATCTCTCTGTATCGTTCTCACACTTGCATTGAATTTATATGCAAGTTCAGCGCATGTAATGAATCCGGCTCTACGAATCTCGTCCGCTACTTCATCCAAGCGATACGTTCTTCTGACAGTATTCATCCTCGTCCTCGCTTTCCCATTTGTTCCGCTCCATCTCTTCGAGCATCCGTCTTGTCTGGCATCGGTCACAGAACGCTTTCGTGAATCCTCGTTCGCATCCGACGCAGTAGTCAGGATCATGCTCATCAAACTTCTCTCCGTCACTCCACCAGCTCATCAGTTTCGTCCTCCAGTTTAACTATCTTCAGACCGAAGCCCATCGTGTTCAGCAGCGTTTCAAAAGTATATGCGGTCGGTGAGCGGGTTCCCTGTTCTATACCGACTACGGTCGGAGCAGATATTCCCGCCTTCGCAGCGAGTGCGCGCTGAGTCCAGCCTCTGTACTTTCGGCAGCTTCTGATAATCTCCGCATGGTTCATCATCTGTTTTTTTCCTTCTGCTTTTTCACTCTGACCTGATTGACCATCGCCCGGATCAGCGTTTCATGCGACCCGATCTTGTAACAGTCCTGGCACATATACTGTACCCGCCGTCCCGTTACGAATCGCTCCATCAGGTATTTGTTCCCGGTCTTACCGCATACGCAGCAGACCGCTTCGTTATCTTTCACTTCAATCCTCCATGATCAGACGGAACATATCATAAGTCACCGCATACGGCATACCCTTGTCTGATACGCATCCGTCCAGCTCGTAATATGTCTCAATGCCTCCGCGATGTTTCCCGTCCGGCACGATCGACTTGATGCGCGATATCGTAAACTCTTTATCCTGATACTTCCACATACCCTCCGTGATCCCGAACGGTCCGGGTGTACGCAGAGTTAACAGGACCTTATCCCCTTTATGTATCATGATCATGATGTACCTCCGTCTATCCAGCCAACGTTCTTCGCGTATCCGAGTATGTAAGGCACCGGATCGTCGACTCGTTTGCGCTTGTCCCGGACATCCTCGTAAACGGTCTGTATTAGATCGTCCCCGGTCTCAGGATAAACATCGAAGATCCTGTCGACGTCCTGCGGGCTCATTCGTTTCCAGATGTTATAAAAATCATCGTCATCGAAACCACTACCACCACCACCGAACGAATCGCCTTGTACTTGTACTTGTAGTTGTTCTTTTACTTTATCTTTTACTTGTACTTTATCTTTTACTTTTTCTTTTTCTTTTTCTTTTTCTTTAGGTTTCGTTTTGGTTTCAGTTTGGTTATCGTTTGGTTTCGTTTTGGTTTCAGTTTGGTTAGCTTTTGGTCTCCCGCCCTTCTTGCCGTTTTCATAGCGTCGATTGTTCGCATCTACTTGAGGTTTCAACAGTTTGAACATCGCAGCCGGTGTTCCTGTGAGCTCCGGATCGATGTCGTTCAGAGCGTAATTGCAAATAGCGTCGAAAAGAATCAATTTATCTTTTTTCGATAAATCTGAAAAACTTTCAAAAAAGCTCCGATAAAATACAAAACCGTCTCTCATTTTTTATTTTCCTTCGTAAATTATTTCTAAAATTCTTTTTCCTGTGACTCTTTTATCACAAAACTCGACACGTATCGGATACTTAGCGCACCAGCTTCGGAGCACTCTGTAAACCTTTTCGCCCCGAATAGTCGAGTGCGGATTCGACCAGCGCAGCAGATCCTCGATGCGTTCAACGTGGATCCATTCGTCCCGGTCCTTGTATCGGTTTTGCTCTACCAAAATGACCAGCTCCGCACCGGCCTTTTTCGCTCGTTCCATCTCTGCCCGGAACCGTTCGTGTTCGGTCGTGCAGTTCTTCGCCAACTCCGCGATTGTCTGCTTTCGGTCGACAACTGTTTGCGGTCGGTTGAAATCTTGGTAATCACCAAACAACAGCTTAGTCGATTCGTGGACGATACCGGCCTCATCGAATTGCTTCAGGATCGTCTTGATAGCCTTCGGTTTTTCTCTTGTGTCTACCAGTAAATACTTCATATCTTAAAACGGTACGTCCTCTTCCTGTTGCTCGAAGCTGTCAGGGATATCAAATAAATCCTTAGCTTTCTTCTCAATCTGCTCTGCGCTCTGGTCGTTCTTACTTCCGAGGAACTCGATTCGTTCTGCTCTGAGCGTCCACGATCTGCGTTTGTTGCCGTTCTTGTCCGTGTACTGCTCGCCCTGTTCCATGCGTCCACGGACACCGACCTGACGGCCTTTGCTGAGATACTTGTCGACGTTATCGGCCTGATTGCCGAATGTGATGCAATCGAAAAACGAAGCTAAATCGCCGTACTCGTTATCCACCGCGACAGTGAATTTCGTGTACTGCGACTTATCTCCGTTCCGTGCTGTGTATTCAGGATCTCTTGTGAGTCTCCCTATAATTGTTATGTTGTTCATTTATTACCTCCGAATTGGTATACAAGCGGAGCGGGCTGAAAAAACGAGACAGTTTATGTAGTGTTGTAGTATTACGCTGAATAATTAGAAAGGAATAACTGCCCGCCCCGCGTTGTAGCGAATTATGCTTCGCTGATCTCGAACACTTCCGGTTCTGTCAGCACTTTAGTTGCCTTGCAGTAATCACAGTGTCCGCATCTGTTCGGCTCGATGTCTCCGTGCTTTATCAGGTCAAATCGGTCTATCTTCGCTTCGACTATCTTCAGAGCCGTATCGAGAACGTGCTGCGGGATCTGAATCACTGCGATATCAGGAATCTTTTCCTTAGTGACCGCTACGAGATAAAACGGCAGCGGTTCGGTTCGCCCGGAATAGATCTGTTCGATACGCTGGTAAATCGCGCCCTGGATGTCGTATCCCCATGCCTCTATGAAGCTGACGCGTCCGAGTCCGTCCTTGTACACAGGAGCAAAGTCGCGCACTGTTTTGAAGTCAACGATACGGTCACCTCCGTGACAGTCAATCTTGATTTTCCACGGAACGTCGAACAGCTCTGCGGACATGATCACTTGTTTTTCGCCTTTGAGAAACTCCATCATGAGAGGATCCGCTTCGACGCGGTCTATCATCTTGTCAGCATCATCGAACTTCTTGTAGCGTTTGCCGTTCTTCTGGTAGACCTTGTCCCCGTCCACTCTGATGAAATCGTCCATCTCCCCGGAGAAATATGCGTCTACATATCTCCCAACCAGGAGCGAGTCGGTTTCCTCCCTGATGTATTCGCCACGGACCGAAGCAAGCCCGGCAGCCTCACATTCCGAGAATGCTTTGAACTGACTGACAGACCAATAGTCCCGGTTCGCTTCGTTGCTAAAATAGGTACTCTTCTTCAATGAGATCATTGTCATCCTCCAAATAAGACTCGACCATTTCGTCGAACTCGTCCTCATTCATATCGTCTTCTTCGAGCAGATCGCGTCCGTCATCGTCCCAGAGCTCCCACTCCATGCGACGTTTGTAATCCGGGTAATCGGAGTCAGGTCTTTCAATGTTAATCATTCCACCCTTCCTCCTTGTTCAGATTCTGTGCGAGACGTTCCGCTTCTTTCCGAGTCTTCCAGCACCCGCCTCGAACTTCTTTGTTTCCCATCTTGTTAGGTCCGGAAATATCAATCAGCCGGTAAACGGTGTAGTGCGGGATCCCGGCGATCATGGCCTCTTCGACTCTCCACTTACTTTTCATCGCTGGCCTCCTTTGCTTTCTTCGCACAGTTCCAGCAGAGTTTTCTTCCGTATCTCGCTTCGGTCATCATCACTATCTTGTTGACCGAGTAATCGCCGTGTCGCTCTATTTCGGACCCGCACTCTTCACAGAATGCTTCGGTCACTTTTGGCTTGTATGGCCTGATTCTCAGCGCGTCCTTCAACGAACCGAACGCTTTGACCTTCTCTGTTGTGATTGCGATCTTCTTGCCTTCCCAGTCCTCGACACGCTTCGAGCCGTAGGCCTCCGAGATTGCTTCAGAGTTGACCGTATTCAGGATCATCGGCTTGTATCCATTTTCCTTGAAGTACATGACGAGTTTCTTCTCCGAACCTCGTTCGTTCTGTACCTCGTTACGCTCGCAGTGATCTACGGTGAGAACGAGATCCTCGCCTTCTGGAACATCCCACGAACCGAGATAGTTCTTGTCCATGTACTTACGGAAGTCTCCAGTTAAGCGTTCACTCATTGCTTTCGTCCTCCTTCAGAATTCTTATCAGCAAGTTCTTATTGCCTTCGGTCATATATCCGATAAGGTTCTGAACGGAATCGTAGTCGTTGAATGCGAACTGTTTGCCCTTACCGAGTTCGTACTTGTGCGTTTCAAAGTTGTAGTCCTCTTCGTAAAGTGTTACTGTGTACTTCATTTTTTCTTATCTCCTCTTTATCGCTTTTTCCATGATGACGGCTCCGTATCTGAAACCGCGCTCGATCAGTTCGTAGCAGTCTTCCGGGACTTCATGTCCGCATTCCTGTTCGATGAACTTGATCACCTTACTTCTGTTCAGCTGCCAGAGCGTGTCTGATATGCCGACAATGTTCTCGACTCGTCTTGTATTTGTCATGATTGCCCTCCTATTCTGCCAGCGAGTAAACGCCGTATCTCGCTCCGGCTGCGCTCGTTCTGTACTCCATGCGGATACCAACACCCGACTTTCGGAGTTCTTCAATTCTCTTCGGAAGACACATAATGTTCAGCTCTGTGACTGCTTCTCTTGTTGTAAGCTCTCCGTTCGTCCTGAGCCAGTTCATGACCTTTGCGTTCTGGGTGAGTTTAGCCATTGATCTCACCCCACTTTCCAACGAGGAACAGGATCGCTCCGATCGTGATCACTCCGAGCGGGATCAGTACCGAAGCACTGTCAGCCATCATTGCACCGAATACGGTGATCATCATTCCTATTTTCTGAAGCATAATCCGATCCTCCCGTTATTAATCAGTTTGAAAAGTGTGTCACACGCTGCGCTGTCCTTGTACGCTCTGCCCATTTCAGCGTACTGACATTCGCCGTACCTGAGACGATTGTCTTCGGTCCCATCCCTTTTGAGAATCGGTTCGAAACACGGGCAGTCCTGGCACGTGAATTTGAAGCCTTCGATTTCTGCTGAGTCCGCGATTGTCTCCGGAATTCGGTTCGTCTCAGTGTACCGGATAACCGCCATCGTTTCGGTAAACTCTACCTTTGGACTTTTTCCGACTAACTGTCTGATCCTTGCGTTAAGTTCATCCTCCCCGCGTGAAGCCGTGTCGAGTCTAACGATGGCAAACTGTGGGATGCTTTCGTAAATCATTAAAAAAATCACCTCCTAAGTTTAGTTAGAGGTGATTTTATATTTCATATTGTACAATTACTTGGTCTCCCCTATTCCGCTCATAAATAACTTTGAAATTATGATTTTAGGAAGAGTTGTGTCGATAAAAATTATCGTCTACTTGGTTACCCAAGTCATGTTATTCACGAATCACCTCTATAAGTAAAATACACTTTACCTTGTGCGATGTCAACCGAAATTTAAAATTAAGCATGGCTCCCCTGTTGTGTTATACTGATACCGGAGGTGATTTCTATGGATACAATTAGATTTACTGGTTACGGACAAGAACGCGATATAAACGCGACCGAAGAAGAACTGAAAATATTTGAAACTCTAAAAGAAGCGACCGGGCGCGATCTGCGTCTCGTTCGCAAGTCAGACAGCTATGTAACAGCAGTTATCGGTGAATGGGATCTGGCCCGATTCAAGTACACGCAGCGGGCAAAATGGGTCACGTTCCCTACTGCTGAAGTCGGACCGCCGAAGCACAGGATCAGCCACCCTGAAGAGGCCGCCAGTTTTGTTGATTTGATAGCTGAGTCCCTTGCTGTGATTGATAAATATCAGGATGGGTAAATTCTCCCAATAACGCAAAAGAACCCCCGGATTGTTCCGAGGGTTTTCTTCTGCGATCTATGATTATGAAAGGAGGTGTGCTGCTCCTGTGCAGCCTTAATCGCGGTGCGACCTCATGTACTCGTATATGTCATTCATATAACGGCAAAGCACTGCAAGAAGATAGGTGCTGAGCGTCGTCATTACGAGTATAAGTAACAGTAATACAATCATCATGGTTCGCCTTTCGTTATGCCTCGATGATGACGAGCATCGGGGCATAAGTGTAATACGATGAGCCTCGTGTGTTTCGCCCATACACCCTTAACTTTTGGTCTGCCGTGAGCGATACATTTGACAGGTGATTGTTCTGCACATGATTTGACCATGTTGTGTTCTCCGTTCCATATGCAGACCCACCAACATAAAGCTGTGTAGCATATGTGTACGATGACGATGTATTCGACCTAAATGCAGACCAATAGACATCATACGTTCCTGTTTTGGACACAGTCATCTCTTCACCGATTGCTGTAAGTGTAGATGAATTTGTTCGGCCTGTGCCTTGTACAACCTGCGTGTTTTTCGATGTGCCTCCGCTGACATTCACATCAACAGAAGCGTATTCTGCAACATCTATGCCCGTTCCGTTTGTGGATATGCTCTTTGTTCCTTGCGGTCTGATGTATACTTTTGTTCCGCTTTGGTCATCAGTTGCCTTTATGCCTGTGACGTTGGTAAACTCTGTGCCGAATATTTCTAATGTATCTAATGCCATGTTTGCCTCCTTATGACCATCCGACTAACTTGTAGTTGTAAGTTATTGACGAGTTAAAGCGTGACGAACTTGAGTCTGTGATAACATCCACAGTCAGCAACCCATTTGAATATGTGGCGTGAGGCTCTGAAACAATGCCATAATCTGTAATGCTGTGGTCATAGTGGAATAAAGTTTCATTGGCTGAAGAAGTCGATCCATCACTGGTGATTATGATTTCCGAATCCTTCAATATAGTCACGGACACTATTCCCCTATTTGACACGCTACCAGACATATCGCCATATATATAAATGAGATTTGGCGCAAAGGAACAGGATATTTGTAAAGTGGTTCCACCGCTACCATTGACAGTTCCTGTTGATTCCTGAACTCCGTTGACAGCGACCGTTGAAGTAATAGTTATAGAACGGGCCTGATTGTTTTCAGCTTGGATATTAATTTCAATATTGCTCTGAGGCAAAGTGTAATCATATGTAGCTGTAGTATAAGTGTTATCTTGATATTCAGATGCAACAGTAACCCCATCAATTATTATGCTTGTACTATACGCATTGGTAACATAAACACTTAGCGTATCCCCTGCTGAAAACGTAAACGAATCATTAACTGCATAATATTTTGTATTATCATGGATAACATATGCAGAACTGCTAAATCCTCTATGTGTTATTGTAGCCGTGTACTCTACACCCCCACCACCGCCTGTTGACGGCAGTACGATGTATCCGTCTTGGTCTTGTGTGACAGAACCGCCGCCGCCTGTGGCTGTGCCGTCCATCCATGTACCGTCAGATCCGAACGCCCCATAGCCCACCAGTATCTTGTCAGCCGTAGCTGTCGTGTCTGAAACATCAGTAAATGTGACTGTTGTATTCCCGGTAGACGGCACATCAATTGCTGGTACATCACTATAGGTTGCACCCCATAGGTTGACCGTTTGTGCCATAATGCACCTCCTAACTGATGCTTAACACCTTAGTAGTCGCGTCCTGGCTGATCACCGGGAGTTTTGCGGATCCATTCACACCAAAAATGCTATACGGGTAAACTATTTTGGCTGCAACCAAATTCGAGTCCCCGGCTATGGTTTGAGCCCCTGTCAGATATGTTCCGCTTGCTATGGTCTGAGCACTCGTTCCCGGTGTGATTGTTGCCGCGCCCTTTGTTGTTACCGATGCTGTCATTGATACCGATGTACTGCCTGCAGTACCACTCGACACGTAGCCGGCTGTTACCTGTGGAGTGTTACTGACAGATTTTGAAAGTGTGAGTGTGTTTGTCCCCGTTGAAACCGAAGCGCCTGTTGCTGAAATGGAAGCAGCCGGTGTAGCTGAACCGCTTGCGACTGACTTCGATGCAGACTCGGAATAATATCCGGCCGGCACTGTTACGGTCGCACCCGATACAGTCAGATCTGTTGAGTCATTCTCCGATGCAGTGCCAGTGTATTTTACTCCGTCAGCATACGCTGTCACGCCATCAGGCAGTTTTCCCGCGTCGTTAAGCGATGCATCTGAAGTATCAATGAATGTTGCGTTACCACTTCCAGACGCTAACGGAATGGTTACGCTTGGAACTGCATCATATTCAACGTCACGAATTACTACATTTTTAGCCATTTTGCTTTCTCCTTTATGAAACTGTTAGTGTTACGCCGTTCCATGTAACCAATCCATAGTTAAATGGAATCGGATTAATAACGATGTTCTCTGTCGCCATCTTGTGACTAATTGCGACGGTTTGCGTGTCCTCTGTCGGTGTGTACTCATACGGTCCCGCGTATGTATCCACTCCGACCGCACTCGGGATCGTCAGCGTCCCTGATATGCCATGTTGAGCACTTAAAAAGCCCGAGAGCTGTCCCGAGCTTTTTAGGTTGCCTATTAATTCCCCATATACGTGCATTTATTCCACCTCGCCAGTTATCGTGAGCTTTGCGCTGATAAAGGTATCTACGCAGCCGTCCGGGTGTGTTATCTCAACATCGTAGTTGTATGTCCTGTAGTCGAGCGACGTTTCGAGGCTTGAACATGTGAAAGTGAGCGTGTCGTTCGGGATATCTTTCGAAAGTTTGAGCTCATATCCCGGCTCGCCTTTGTAGCACTTCGAGACTGCGAAACGGATCTCATCGCCCTGCTCCGGGACATACGGCTCGACAGTCGGGACTGTTGCTGGAGGCACTGGATCTACTTCATGAAACAGCGACACCGTCAATGTGAGCGTGTCTCCCCTCGTCAGAGTTATGTTGTTATTTCCATCTATGCTGAGCATACGTTCCCCTTTCTACTTCTCCAGCTGCCGGATCCTCGCCTCGTGATCCGTGACGTTGACGCGGAGCTGGTCGATCTCGGTACCGTGATTGGTGACACGCGTGTCGAGCGTGTCCGTTTTTTCTTTCACCAGATCCTTCAGCTCCCGGAAGAGTACGGTCAGCTCTGTGATATGTGAGTTCAGTCTGATAATCGGCGCGATTATCACTATCAAACCGCCGATTAATCCGATCACTGCAACTATCATTTCATCTGTCATTGAAATCACCTCACTTATAAGGCGGGTTCACAAAACCGATAAATACTGATTTAGCCCTTTTGTTATAAGTAACTCCACCGCCGACATTCCCGTCCCATGTGTAAATGGTCGAGCCGACCATTTTATCGAACAAGCACGTATGCGTCGGGGATTTATCGCCTTTGAAGCAGATCGCACCCTTCTTCGCCTTGCTGAAGTCTTTTTTAAGTAAACCCTTTTTCTTGTACCACTTCATGAGGCTCGGAGCGTGCCACCAGTAGCCGTTCGCCTTCTTGTTCAGAGTCGTGAACGGAACGACCGACTTCAGGCCGCACTTTTCAAGGCAGTAGCAGACGAACAAAGTGCAGTATCCCGGGATGTATCCGTACACGTTCGGCATCTGCCCTTTTGAGTCGATACCGCCGCGGCCCGCAAAGTACTTCGTGAATTTGTTGGAATACTTCTTTCCATCCTTGCCGCCGTTGGATCTTGTCGCGTATTTGCCCTTCTGGGATGCTGCGAAATCCAGCACCTTCGTCCCGACGTCTACACTGGGAGTCGCTTTCGGTGCTGATGCAGTTACGGGCTTGTTCGTGTAAATGACTTTTCCATTTTCAGCGTATACAGAATATCCCGGATGTTTATTGCACTCAGCTTTGGCGTTCTCAAGTGACGAGTAAGCACCAATCTGACTCTTGCTGTCGTTCCATGATTTGCGCACTCTGTAAAGTTCGGTTTTCTTCGGTTCTGCTTTCGGCTTGATCCCGAAATAATTGAGTATGCCTTGTGCGATCATCTTGCCGTATTTGTCGTAACTGTTCTTGAACAGTTTCAGGTCGGCTTTGATCGCGCCGGTCTCGAGGATGCAAGCCGGAGCGTCTGTCGCGTTCAGCTCATACAGATCCGTCCGTTTGCATACTCCACGCGACTTCATAGACATCCCGCTCTTGATCGCATTGTTTAAAGCCGTTGCGAGTTTCTTTCCGTTGGTAGAAACATAGAGCGGATAAACTCCGGAAGGAGCTTTTGAGTAATCGCAATGGACTGAAACGTATATATCAACCTTCTCCTTATTCGCCCAGGCGACATCCACGATCATGTTCTTATTGTTGTTTGTGTCCGCGTCGGATATGACCGTGACACCCGCAGCGCGGAGATATTTGACCGCGGCCTTCGTGATCGGGAGCATCAGACCCGCTTCGGTGTATCCCGCATAAGCGCACCCAGCGTCCCACTTGCCGTTTGTCTGTTTGCCGTGTCCGCACATAAGAGCGACTTTTTTACTCATATTCGTCCTCCTCTGTTTCGTACTCATATAAGTCATCAAGCAACTCATCGTTGTAATCGATCAGGTCCTCAGCTTCTTCTTCGGTCATCTCATGACAGATATCTACCTCTGGAAGGCCTGTGACGATACTGGTCAGCATTGAATACAGCGCAGAAGAAAAGGCCGACAGAAGAAGAAACTTCCAATCGACCTGTGTTATCAACTGTCCCGCTGTCCATATCGCGAGAACGGCTTGCAGGAATGTCCGGAGTGCTCTCACTCCTGTCGCCCGCCAAAATTCCTTGTTCATTGCTGTTCCTCCACTAATAAGTTCCACGGATATACAGATATGCACCGACGTTTGCAGATGCAATCGATACGAATGATCTGAACGAGAGCAGCGCATTGCTAACAAAACCTTCGAATTTGTATACGAACACGCCCGAAGCAAGTGGAGACGTTGCAGTTGCTTGCGCAATCGTAATGCTTGTGGAGAAGCTCGGAAGTGGTATGCTTATATCCGAGGCAGCATAATACGTCCCAGCCGACTGGGATGTAAGTGCTTGAGTCCCGCTATAGGTTCTCCATGCCTCGTAAGTGCCGTCAGAATACTTAACGTAGCCCCAACTGTTGTTAGTTCCTCTTTCCGTTGCAAATCTCACGTTTCCTTTAATTATTGATGTTGCCATGCTATTCCTCGCTTTCTCTACGATCAAATACCCTGCCGTCCGTCAGGATCCCGTCATCCCTGAGGATGTGACCGCTGTGATATGGGATCTCACTAACCGCAGCCGCTGCAAGAATCGTGTACAGTTTTGCAAGTGCTGCATCATAACTGTCGAAATGATCGTACAACAGACCTTTGCTTCCGTCTGGTCTTATCTGATTTTCAATCGTTGTCCACATAATGCCTCCTATTCTGGGACTGTAAGATATAACGTTAATGAAGTAGTCCCGGATATTGTCCCGGAAATTGTCAGACTCCCCGCCGATGTCGTTACAGTCCAATCTCCGGTTTGAGCACCAGGGTTAGACAGAACTGCTTCGATCACTTCGTCTGCCGCTTTAACATTCGAGTCTGTCACCGTTTTAGGTAACGACGAAAACGAACCGCAATCCACTCTTACAACCCGCTGGTCGTTAAGTTTTGTAGATATATTGCTTATATCAGTTGTTATCGCCCCTAACCTCGCCTTGATTTGTGACCAAAAATAAGAAAGCCCGTCAGGGCTCAGGTATTTTGTCGCCATAATATCATCTCCGAACTACTAGATAAACGTCAGCACTAGTTGACCCGGAAATAGTGCCGGTTATTGTTATTGACCCGTCAGCTGTCGTTGCTGTCCATGACGACATCATGGCTGCGGGATTACTTAAGACCGCATCCAAAACGATATGAGATGAATTAATTCTCGTATCAGAAACAGTCTGCGGAAGCGACGAGAAACTCGGTATAGATATAGTCAGAACGCTAGCTTCACCTATATTCCCGTCTATTATTTCTGCTACTAGTTCGAACGTTGCCGTCGACCCATTAAGACTTATTTCATATAACGGCATATCGACCTCCGTCGCACCATTAGCTATATCTCCGCTGTTGTACGTTGGGGTAGTCGGAGTCGAGCCTGAGTTCACTTCAGTGCCCTTAATGACAGCAAGCTGAACCGAATCAATCAACGTGTCGGTGTCATGTGACCAGCTTGCAACGACAAGGTCTTTCCTGACTTTTCCCGCAGGGCAGTTATCTACCGTCAGTGTGTCTGCGAAAATGCGTACTTGTACCCCTTGTATCGACAGAATTCCGCTTGCTATGTCAAACTCATTATTTGACGGCATATACGCGGAACAGAGATCGCCTTCCCCTAATATATACATACCTGACCCGATCAGTGCCCGATATACCGCTGCGTCATCGAGAGGAGTTATGTGCCTGTCGCCAGTATAGCCAGTTAATATTTTTGCGCCCATTTGTAATTCCTTTCTAACTGTTCAAGATCGTATCTATTTCAGCATTTGTTATTGCTGAAAGGTCAATAGACTCTTTCTTTTTTATGGCCTTCACGAGCTTTGTTTGATACTCAAAGGATTCTTCCTGATATGAGCCGAAATTATCGACTCGCCAAATAATTGATATTATTTCAGCCTTTACATCCTGACCGGTGTATATATCCTTTGCTGCTATTACATCCGATAAAATCACGTTTAAGTCTTTTATATTGACTTCGATTTGCTCATGATTTTCGATCAGTTCCTTATAATGCGAAAGGCCATCCGCAGCGAGGTTCTCCGACCCACCTGAATCGTAAGTTTCCACCGGGAAAGCTCCCGAGATCGGGGTCTGAGTTATTTGCCACGAGTCAGTAGCATAATAGTGGATGACCTCCCTGTCTTTGAGGTCGCCCTGGCCTAAGCAGATCAGGTGCTTCGGCGTGTTTCCGTCGCGGATGATCTTCAATGAAATCCGGTTGTTATAATCTTGCGATACCTCGATCAGACTGCAAAGATCACGTCCGGGAGCAATCTGAATAACCGCTTTATCAATTGTGCTGTCATAAGATACTGAAAAACGCAGATTGGAACTTACATATTCAAGGAGCTGAGTTACGCCTTCAAATGTCGTGACATATCGCTGAAAACTGTAAGTTCCGGTCGTATAAGTCGTATCTGCTACCGACAGATAACTCCCCATTGGAAGAGCTCGTAATATTGTCGCAAGATTCCCAGATACCGTTAAATAATCCTGCCCGGCAGGAGGTTCAATTACCCACTGAGACAGATGACCGCGCCATGTTCTCCCGGTGTAAGTGATTGTGTTTTCTTCGATATCAATTTCAGAGCCTTCAATAACCCCGCCGTACTCCGTTCCATCTGCATATATAATGGTCTTTATACCGTTCTCGGTCCATAAAAGATCTTCTGCGGAAGTGGGCAAGATCATTGAAACGCGGAATGTATTTGTTGCGTATTCCAGATCTGTCGTGATATCAAACTCAGCAGAGTAGTTTGAAAGATAACCGGAATTAACCGCACCGCCCGGCATTGTACGAACATATATTAAATCCATGATGGGCGCGACCTCCGTTCTATCGTTGTAAAGTCGAATCGTATCTGCCCGTAAGACAGTATGGTAGTCTTTCCAATTGAAATAAACGGAGTGTTTGCTTTGTCACGGTATATAAATGCGTCTTGAGCATTCCCGCTTGAATCTAATATCTGAATAGTTTTCATCGATCCGTTTGATGTGATCACAAGGCGTTCAGTTGAAGACAGTGTGACATTCACCTGAATCGGATGATTATCCAAATAGAAGACCGGATCGGTTATTGATCCATATATAACAGCCTGATATCCGTTCTCTGTTCCGGTCAGCTTCAGCTCAGCGATATTTGTTTCAGGCTCAGAATATCCGTAGTCGTAACCGCGTCCGAGAAGTGAATCCGCATAGCTGTAGTCCCTTCCCAGATCGGTCACGATTGAACCGCCACTTGGTATACCGTTATATGACTTGGTCTTGTATCGTATCCATGTCGAGTCGATCGCTCTTACAACGAACTCGTCTTTTCTGTCAAGGTCAAGAGCAAAAGCGTGTTCAGCCTGGACTATATAGCACGGGAGCATCCATCCGTTTATTTCGAGCAGCCCCGGACTCCCTGCTATGACATCCGCGTCGAATATGTCGCAAATATAGTCATGCTGTTCTTTGTAGTCCGAAGCGATTCCAATCACAAGTTTGTACTCATTTTTTTCTCGCCTGAAAGTCCTTATCTTTCCGAACTGCTCGCTGTATCCCCATGTCCAATCCATCAAATCCGAAAACTCTGAGTAATAAGGCCATTCATTCAAAGTGAGTTTCAGGACGTTGTTATGATCGTAATAGTAAATTTTATCTTTCATGTCCCTACCTCACTAAGCTGTTGACATAACGACCCGCCCAGCTTCCGTCGACTTTGAAATTCTTTTCTTTGCTTAGTTCTTCAAGCACCGACATCAAGATCCGATTCTGAGTCGCGAGCAGAGCGTCTGTTCTTGCGTTGCTGTTGCGTATCTCGTCCCAGAATCTGTCGAGCGGGACGACCGCCTCAGGTCCGGCTTCACCGATACCGGCAATAGTCGGACTGTCAAAAATACCGCCCTTTGCGTACCAGTCAATTGAGATACTCGGTGCAGTACCCTTACCACCAATACCGAACGGAGCTTTGCCCTTCGAGATGTTGAT
>JAEIGA010006947.1_pt1 | contig 17213 bp, 13 predicted proteins | sample 9270691 | NCBI WGS metagenome assembly JAEIGA01 (sample SAMN17057246, study PRJNA624740) | gut metagenome | biome: biome; isolation source: fecal sample | host: Bos grunniens | place: China: Xizang | collected 2019 | reverse complement strand
GCCCGGTGCCGACTGCGCCACGGCAAGAAGATCAATAAACTCTTCCTTACCTATCCAGCCGTTCCTCTCCACCACATCACGCTGGATGAGCGGAATCATCGCATAACCCCCACCGAAAGTAAAGAGACCGATGCGGAAAAAAGTCGTGAAGAGCGTGAAGAGTGTGGACGACATAAAATCTAAAGACTTTTATAAATCTCAATGTTTGAGAAACCCCAAAAACCGCTGTTTACCGGACGTAAATGAGGATTCTTGGGGTTTCGTATAATACAGTAGATACTGTTCAGTAACTTTTATTCGGCTTTGCCTGCCACCCAATTGTAGGCGTTGCGGAATATCTCTATCCACGGAGTGACATCGTCACCAAGGCGGTCGGACGGATATACAGCGCACTGCCATGGGAATATCGCACGCTCAGGGTGTGGCATCATTGCCACATGACGGCCGTCGGCACTTGCAAGAGCAGCCACATTATAATCAGAACCGTTAGGATTGGCAGGATATCCCTCGTAGGCATATTTCGCCACGATATTATATTTTTCGGCATCATATGGCAAAGAGAACTTGCCCTCGCCATGAGCCACCCACACTCCTAAACGGCTGCCCGACAATGAGCCGAAAAGAACGCTGTTGTTCTCGGGAATATTCACACCTACGAACGAAGATTCAAACTTGTGAGAATCATTGTGAAGCATGCGTCCGCGCTCGGCATACTCAGGATTGATGAGGTTAAGCTCCATCATCAACTGGCAACCGTTACAAATTCCGAGTGAGAGAGTATCCTCGCGACGGTAGAAACGGTCGAGAGCAGCCTTTGCCTTGGGGTTGAAGAGGAAACCGCCCGCCCATCCTTTTGCTGAGCCAAGAACATCGGAGTTCGAGAAGCCGCCACAGAAGACAATGAAATTCACCTCGTCGAGGGTCTCGCGTCCACTTATAAGGTCGGTCATTGTAACATCCTTGACATCAAAGCCGGCCAGATGCATAGCATATGCCATTTCGCGTTCACCGTTTGTACCCTTCTCACGGATAATGGCTGCACGTACACCCGATTTCTCGCGACGGTCGGCCGACATTCCATAAGCCGACAGCATTCCTTTGAAGCGCGACGGCAGACGGAAACGCAAAGGCTGGTTCTTGTAATTCTTCAGTCGTTCGCTTGCACAGCCGTTGAAGCTCTGCTTTAGGTCCATGAGATATGAGCTGTCGAACCACACATCACGGTAGTGCTCGATATCGAACAGACGTGTACGCCTGTTCTTCGCAACAGCAATATGACGTTTACTGCAAGGAGTACCAATCTTCACAAAACAGATGCCGGCATCGTCGAGAATATCCTGCATGTGGCACTTATCCTTGTCGGCAACCTGAATCACCAACGCCGGATTCTCGGCAAACAACAGTTTGACGATATCTGTTTCAACGACATTGTCAAGGTCGATTTCTATACCGCCGGTTGTATTTGCGAAACACATCTCAAGCAGAGTAGTGATGAGACCGCCGGCCGACACATCGTGACCAGCCATTACAATACCTTCATTTACAAGACGCTGCACAGCATTGAATGCCTCGGCGAAATATTCAGGATTTGCAACAGTAGGAACATCATCGCCAATGCAGCCGAGAGTCTGCGCGAATGCAGAACCGCCAAGACGCATATGGTCGAAACTGAAATCTATATGATAGAATGAACTCTTGGGGTCATTCACCATGACAGGTGAAACAACCTTGCGCACGTCGGAGACTTCGCCTCCGGCCGATACTATTACGGTTCCCGGGCTGATAACCTTTGTTCCGTCGGGATATTTCTGTGTCATAGACAGCGAATCCTTTCCTGTAGGCACATTTATTTTCAATGCACAACAGAAATCGCTGAGTGCCTCAACAGCACGATACAGACGGGCATCCTCACCCTCCTGAGAGCGACAAGGCCACATCCAGTTGGCACTGAGCGAAATGCTCTTGATGCCGTTTGCGAGCGGAGCAAGGACAATATTTGTCAATGCCTCTGAAACCGCAAGGACAGAACCTTTTGCAGGGTCGGCAAGACCGGCCTGCGGAGCATGACCTATAGATGTAGCGATACCTTTCCTGCCACGATAGTCGAGAGTAACCACACCGCAGTCGCTAAGCGGCAACTGAATCTCGCCCTGACACTGCTGACGTGCAATCTTGCCTGTTACCGAACGGTCTACTTTGTTTGTCAGCCAATCCTTGCATGCCACAGCCTCGAGACGTAGCACATCGGTGAGATACTCCTCAATATTTTCTTCACTGTATTCAGCATCCTTATAGTGGCGCTCCACAGTCTTGTCAACCATATATGTCTTTGGAGACGAACCGAACATCTGACTCACGGATAGGTCGAACGGGCGCTTGCCATCGGCCTGCTCAAAGGCAAAACGCGCATCACCTGTTGTCTCGCCGACAACATACATCGGTGCACGCTCGCGCTCAGCCACTTTGCGAACATACTCTATAGCCTCATCCTTGATAAGCAAGCCCATACGTTCCTGCGACTCATTGGCAATAATCTCCTTTGCCGACAGAGTGCTGTCACCCACAGGAAGACTTGCCATATCGATTAGACCGCCGCACTCCTCCACAAGTTCCGACAGACAGTTCACATGACCTGCCGAACCATGGTCGTGAATAGAGACTACAGGGTTTACATCGTCCTCACAGAGAGCACGCACAACATTGTAGGCGCGCTTCTGCATCTCCGCATTGGCACGCTGCACAGCATTCAGCTCGATACCCGATGAATAGCGGCCGGTATCAACCGAAGAGACAGAACCTCCTCCGAGACCTATCCTATAGTTGTCACCACCCATTACAACAACCTTGTTGCCCTTTTCCGGAGCACCTTTGAGGCAGTCGCGGCGTGTACCGTAGCCAACGCCTCCGGCAAGCATAATCACCTTGTCGTAACCGTAAACCTCGTCATTCTCCTTGTGTTCGAATGTGAGCACAGAACCGCAGATAAGCGGCTGTCCGAACTTGTTTCCGAAATCAGAGGCACCGTTGGATGCCTTTGTGAGAATCTGCTCCGGAGTCTGATAGAGCCACTTGCGGACGGGAAGCACCTCTTCCCACTTACGGTCGTTGTATGTGCGCGGATATGATGTCATGTACACGGCAGTACCGGCAATAGGCCATGAGCCTTTGCCACCGCCCATACGGTCGCGAATCTCCCCTCCGGTACCGGTCGAAGCGCCGTTGAACGGTTCCACGGTCGTCGGGAAGTTATGAGTCTCAGCCTTGAGCGAGATAACAGTCTCGATATCCTTAATCACAAAATAGTCGGGAACGGAGTGATCGGCCGGAGCGAACTGCTCCACCACAGGACCTTGCGCAAAGGCCACATTGTCCTTGTAGGCCGAAATTATGCTGTTGCGATTCTCGTTTGTAGTACGTTTAATCATCGCAAACAGCGATGACGGCATCTCTTCGCCATCTATAATGAATGTTCCGCCGAAAATCTTGTGGCGGCAGTGCTCTGAGTTTATCTGTGCAAAGCCGAACACCTCGCTGTCGGTAAGTTTTCTTCCGAGCTCACCCTCTACGCGGTGCAGATAATCAATCTCCTCTTTCGACAGAGCAAGTCCTTCCTGCTCATTATAGCCGTCGAGGTCCTCGATGAACTCAATCGGTTTCGGTTCAATGTCGACCGTAAAGATTTCCTGGTCGAGTCCGCGGTACAGACGTTGCAGCATCGGGTCATAATCGGCATTCTCATCCTTCACCGCAAAATACTCCTCGATGCGTTCTATTCCACAAATACCCATGTTCTGAGTTATCTCCACGGCATTTGTGCTCCATGGAGTTATCATTTCGCGTCGCGGACCCACAAAGCAGCCCTCTACAGTCTCTCCCGGGATGGGTTTTGCTTCGCCATACAGCCAGCACAGTTTCTCCACATCTGCCGCAGCAAGTTCATTCTTGATGTCAGTGGCAATTACCGTACCGCCCAAAGTACTGAAAAAGTAAATCATATGATTATATTGTTTAATTGTTCTTTTTTATAAATGACAGCATGCACAGGCCGTTCCCCACGCACCTGCATTACTGCAAAGTTAATGATAAAAAATGACATTGCAGATATTTTAAGAACATTTGTTTCCTATCCACATTATTATTTTACATAGATGAGATGTTTTTCAAACAAAAAGGCGTAAATTTGCACTACGCATAAATAAATATTCATATACAGAATGGAAATCCTCATAGGCCTCACAATACCCTTGACAGGCACGGCAATAGGCGCTGCGCTTGTATTCATGCTCCGCGACAGGATATCATCGTTTGCCAACAGAGCAATGCTCGGTTTCGCTTCGGGAGTCATGGTTGCCGCCAGTTTCTGGTCGTTGCTACAACCGGCCTTCGAGCAATCGGACGAGGGCATTTCGGGCACTTGGCCCGTTTTCGCAGGCTTCGCCACCGGAATATGCTTTCTGCTGTTCCTCGATACAGTCATACCGCACCAACATCTCGACGATGCAAAGCCCGAAGGCCCCCGTTCACGTCTTCCACGCTCGATAAAGATGATACTCGCCGTAGCCTTGCACAATATCCCCGAGGGCATGGCCGTCGGAGTCGTTTTTGCAGGAATAATCAACGGTGACACAAGCATCACCCTCTCGGGAGCACTCGCCCTCTCCTTGGGAATGGCAATCCAGAACATTCCCGAGGGGGCAATAATCTCCGTACCCCTACGCAGCGAAGGCAAAAGCCGCACCACCGCATTTGTTTGGGGCGCACTGTCGGGATTTGTGGAGCCTGTCGCAGCCATATGCACAATAATTTTCCTCGACAACAGCACAGGTGCAATGCCGGCGCTTCTCGCTTTTGCAGCAGGAGCCATGCTGTACGTTGTGGTCGAAGAACTGATTCCCTCCTCACAGACAGGAGAGCACAGCAATGTCGGGACCATAGGATTCGCCACCGGATTCATGCTCATGATGCTGCTCGACACCATATTGGCATGATAGAAAACGAATTACAAAAATGTAAAAAAATACCGATTTTTCATTCCACTCATATTTATATTTTTTAGTACTTTTGCATGCTTGCATTTGGCAAAGCCGGCAAGTTCTGCACGCCGACAAAATTTATAGCAGTAACAAGTAAAAGAATTATCATATGAATCTCGAACTGTTGTTCACGATGGTCATTGCCTCCATTGCCTTTGTAGGATTGGTGATGATTGTCACAAGATGGATTTCGCCACGGACCTACAACCGGCAGAAAGGCGAGACTTACGAATGCGGTATTCCCACACATGGAGATACCTGGATTCACTTCAAGGCAGGATATTATCTCTTTGCCATTCTATTCCTCATGTTCGACATCGAAGCAGTATTCCTCTTCCCATGGGCAACCATAGTCCAGGAGTTGGGCGCAAAAGCCCTTGTAGGAGTGCTGTTTTTCCTTTTTTTCCTGATTCTCGGCCTTGCATACGCTTGGCGCAAAAAAGCACTTGAATGGAAATGAAAAAGCCAGCAATCAAATCCATACCGTACGAAGAGTTCAAGGATAACGAGACACTCGAGTCACTTGTTGCCGAAATCAACAAGGAGCGCACCAATGTTGTCCTCGGCACCCTTGACGACCTCATAAACTGGGGGCGCAGCAACTCATTATGGTCACTTACCTTTGCAACAAGCTGTTGCGGAATAGAGTTCATGTCAGTTGGAGCGGCACGCTACGATTTTGCAAGGTTCGGTTTTGAGGTGACCCGTAACTCACCCCGTCAGGCCGACCTCATAATGTGTGCAGGAACCATCACGCACAAGATGGCACCGGTGCTCAAGAGGCTATACGACCAGATGGCAGAGCCCAAGTATGTTGTTGCAGTAGGCGGATGCGCCATAAGCGGTGGCCCGTTCAAAGGGTCCTACCATGTACTGAACGGCATAGACAAGATTATACCGGTCGACGTGTACATCCCCGGCTGTCCGCCACGTCCCGAAGCCATGCTTTACGGCATGATGCAGCTGCAGCGAAAAGTGAAGATAGAAAAATTCTTCGGTGGCAAGAACAGGCACCAGAAGAGAGGGCAAATACCCGACGAACCGATAATAGTAACAAACATTCCCACCGTGGATGAAGAAAACGGCACTAAATGATGGAAACAGTAAATATCGAAATAAAGGATTTACGCAGCCACTTGCTACATAAGCGCAGTAAAGGAATGGATTTCCTGCGCGAAATGGTGGGTATAGACCGCGAAGAGGAGGGGCTTGGAGTCATCTACATGCTTGAGAACAGCTCCACACACGAGACAGCCTCTGTAACCGTCTGCACCAAAGACAGGGAACACCCCCAGATACCCACTGTAAGCGACATATGGAAAATTGCCGAGCTGTACGAGCGCGAAGTATACGATTTCTACGGCATACAGTTCACCGGGCACCCCGACATGCGCCGTCTCTTCCTGCGCAACGACTGGGTAGGATACCCTTTGCGTAAGGACTACAACCCCGACGAGGCCATCAATCCGATACACCTCGACAGCGAAAGGGACATTGATGCGCACCGCACCTACGAAATAGAGGAGGACAAGCATCTTGCCGAAATGGTAGAGAAGCTCAAGATGCTTCACTACGACCAGTACGTAATCAACATAGGCCCCCAGCACCCGGCAACACACGGAGTGCTGCATTTCCGTCTCTCTCTCGAAGGCGAAGAGGTGCGCAAGGTCGACATACACTGCGGTTACATACACCGTGGCATAGAAAAACTTTGCGAGAGCAGAACCTATCCCCAAACACTTGCATTCACCGACCGTCTCGACTACCTGAGCGCACATCAGAACCGCCATGCGCTATGCATGTGCATCGAAAACGCCATGGGTCTTGAAGTAACGGAGCGCGTACAGTACATACGCACCATAATGGACGAGTTACAGAGAATAGACTCCCACCTGCTCATGTTCTCATGTCTTGCCATGGACATGGGTGCCATAACATCCTTTATATACGGATTCCGCGAACGCGAGAAAGTGCTCGACATATTAGAAGAGGTCACAGGCGGTCGTCTCATCCAGAACTACAACGTCATCGGCGGTGTCCAGGCCGACATCACACCCGATTTTGCAAAAAGAGTAAAGGAGTACTGCAACGACCAGAAGAAGCGTCTCAAAGAGTACTACGATGTATTTGTGAACAACGTCATATTCAGGAACCGCGCCGAGGGTGTAGGTGTGCTCACCCGTGAGGATGCCATATCGTTCGGAGCCACCGGCGGTACAGGACGCGCTTCGGGCTGGGCATGCGATGTGCGCAAGCGCCACCCCTATGCAATGTACGGCAAGGTCGACTTCAAGGAGATTATACACACCGGCGGCGACAGCTATTGCCGTCTGCTCGTGCGTCTTGAGGAGATTCTCGAATCGATACGTATCATCGAGCAGCTCATCGACAATATACCCGAAGGCGAGTTCCGCACAAAGACAAAGCCTATAATAAAACTGCCCGAGGGCTGTTTCACAGCCTCAGTCGAGGGTTCACGCGGTGAGTTCGGCGTATTCATAGAGAGCCATGGCGACAAGACGCCATACCGTCTGAAGTTCCGCCCGATGGGTTTGCCGCTGATAGCCGCAGCACAGAAAATAATGAAAGGATGCAAGATAGCCGACCTCATAACCATTGGAGCATCGCTCGACTACGTCATCCCCGACATTGACCGATAAAACAGAGAGAAAATGCCAGATTTCACAACAATAACAACAGCAGTGGACAACTTCCTGCATTCGGTGTTGCCCGGTCCGGTAGCCACACTTGCGATATGCGCAATTGTAGCTGTATGCGCAATAACCGCATACCTTATATTTGCAATAATAATGATATTCATGGAGCGCAAGGTATGTGCCGCATTCCAGTGCCGTCTCGGCCCCATGCGTGTAGGTCCTTGGGGAATACTCCAGGTCTTTGCCGATGTATTCAAGATGCTTATCAAGGAGATTATAGAAATAAAGAACTCCGACCGCATCCTCTACAACCTTGCCCCCTTCCTTGTAGTAATGAGTTCGCTCATCACATTCTGTTGCCTTCCGTTTGCCGACGGGCTTCTTGTCCTCGACTTCAACATCGGAGTGTTCTTCATCATGGCAGCCTCATCATTCGGCATTTTAGGAATCCTGCTTGCCGGCTGGAGCAGCAGCAACAAGTTCTCCATGATAGGAGCGATGCGAAGCGGCGGACAGATGATAAGCTATGAGCTATCGGTAGGTCTCAGCATCCTCACCCTTGTCGTCCTCAGCGGCACCATGCAGATAAGCGAGATTGTCGAGATGCAGCGCGAAGGCTGGTTCATCGTACGCGGACACCTGCCGGCAATAATAACATTCATCATCTACATAATAGCCGGCAATGCCGAGACCAACCGTGCCCCATTCGACCTTCCCGAAGCAGAATCGGAGCTTACGGCAGGTTTCCACACCGAATATTCCGGCATGGGATTCGGCCTTTTCTATGTAGCAGAATTCATGAACATGTTCATTATAGCCGGAATAGCTTCCACGCTGTTCCTTGGTGGCTGGGCACCGCTGTACATCCCCGGGCTCGACAGTTTCAACGAAGCCATGTACTTCATCCCTGGCATCGTGTGGTTCCTCGGAAAGACATTCTTTGTAATACTGCTGCTCATGTGGATACGCTGGACATTCCCTCGCATGCGCATCGACCAGGTTCTTGTCCTCGAATGGAAATACCTTATTCCCATAGGCCTGCTTAACCTTCTGGTAATGACAATATGTGTAGTTATGGATTGGACACTCTAAAACGAAGTAATATATGGAATTCAGGAACACCTACATAGGCAGCATATACACAACCATAGTATCCCTGCTCACCGGTCTCAAAGTAACAATGCGCGAGTTCTTCACTCGCAAAGTTACCGAGCAGTACCCTGAGAACCGCAAGACACAGCACATCTCCGAGCGTCACCGTGCCATGCTTGTAATGCCGCACGATGAACAGGGCAACAACAGGTGCATCGCATGCGGACTATGCAGCAACGCATGCCCCAACGGCACCATAAGCATCACCACAACCACCGTCACCGACGAAGAGACTGGCAAGACAAAGAAAGTGCTTGCCGACTACCGTTACGACCTTGGTTCCTGCATGTTCTGCCAACTCTGCGTCAACGCATGCCCCAAAGGAGCCATAGAGTTCAGCAACGAATTCGAGAATGCAGTCTTCGACCGCAGCAAGCTCATAATCAAGCTCAACCGTTGATGCCAATTAAAGAAACAACAAGACAACTCCTAAAGATATGGAAATAGACATATTGATTTTCTCAGGCCTTGCAATAGTCATGATGGTGTCGGCTCTCTTTGCTGTCATTTCGAGCAAAATCATGCGTGCAACGACCCTGCTCCTGTTCGTTCTGTTCGGAACGGCAGGAATCTATTTCATGCTGCACTACACATTCCTCGGAGCAGTGCAGATAACAGTGTATGCCGGCGGTATCGTCGTCCTGTTCATCTTTGCCATACTTCTCATCGGCAAAGGAAGCATCGACATCACCCAGACCTCTATCGGCCGTTACATCGCCGGGCTGTCGACAGCCCTTGCAGGCCTTGTTCTCACCGTGAGCCTCATACTCGGCACCGACTTTGCCGCCGACAAGTTCACAGGCGAGAGCGTTCCTATGAAAGAACTTGGCATGGCCCTCATGGGCACCGACAAGTTCAGTTATATACTCCCCTTTGAGGTAATGAGCGTATTGCTCCTTGCCTGTACGGTAGGAGCCATAATGATTGCACGAAAAAAATAACAAGCCATGCATATACCTGTAGAATATCTGCTCATATTGGCGGCCGTGCTCTTCTTTGCAGGAGTCTTCGGATTCTTCACACGCCGCAACCTTGTTTCGCTGCTCATCAGCACCGAACTTATGCTTAATGCCGTCGACATTAACTTTGCGGCATTCAACGCCTACTGTTCTCCCGAACATCTCGAAGGCTACATCTTCTCCCTTTTCGGCATCGGAGTTGCCGCCGCCGAGACAGCCGTTGCCATAGCAATAATAATAAACGTGTACCGCAACGCACACACCATACACGTAAAAGGACTGACAAAACTAAAGCATTAAGGCATGGAAAATACAATATTGATACTCGCACTGCCCCTTCTGAGTTTTCTTGTACTCGGCCTGATGGGCAAGAACATGCCCCACAAGGCTGCCGGGTTGACAGGCACCCTGTCGCTTACAGCAGTGACACTGCTCTCCTATGCGACGGCTGTGGAATATTTCCTCGGAGGACGTAATGCCGACGGAGTCTTCCCCGAGCTGATGCCATACAACTTCAAGTGGCTTCCGTTCGACAGCATGCTCTCGATTGACATGGGTATACTTCTCAGCCCCATATCTGTGATGATGCTCATCGTAATCTCGACAGTGAGTCTCATGGTCCACATCTACTCATTGGGATACATGAAAGGCGAAAAAGGATTCCAGCGTTATTACGCCTTCCTCTCCCTCTTCACATTCTCCATGCTCGGACTGGTCGTTGCCACCAACATATTCCAGATGTACGTTTTCTGGGAGCTTGTGGGTGTATCGTCATACCTTCTCATAGGCTTCTACTACACCAAGCCGGCAGCCATTGCCGCATCGAAGAAGGCATTTATAGTGACACGCTTTGCCGACCTCTTTTTCCTGATAGGAATATTGATTTACGGCTACTACACACGCACATTTTCGTTCACCCCTGTTGCCACCGGGCTTATCGGTGCGAGTGCCATGCTCCCCACAGCCCTGCTGCTCATGTTCATCGGAGGAGCCGGAAAGAGCGCCATGTTCCCGTTGCATATATGGTTGCCCGATGCCATGGAGGGCCCCACTCCCGTCTCGGCACTCATCCATGCAGCGACAATGGTTGTTGCAGGAGTGTTCCTTGTAGCCCGCATGTTCCCGATATTCATTGAATATGCGCCCGACGTACTACATATAATAGCATATATAGGAGCCTTCACGGCACTCTACGCAGCCATAGTGGCATGCGTGCAGACCGACATCAAGCGAGTGCTTGCCTTCTCCACCATTTCGCAGATAGCATTCATGATGGTATCTCTCGGCGTATGTACCGGAGCCGACCCTCATGAGGGTGGTCTCGGATACATGGCATCAATGTTCCACCTGTTCACCCACGCAATGTTCAAAGGCCTGCTCTTCCTTGGAGCCGGAGCCATAATACATGCCGTTCACAGCAACGAGAAGAGCGACATGGGCGGTCTTCGCAAGTACATGCCCGTGACCCACATCACATTCCTCATAGCATGCCTCGCCATAGCCGGTATTCCTCCGTTCAGCGGTTTCTTCAGCAAAGACGAGATACTTGTGGCATGTTACGCATTCTCCACCCCGATGGGTCTATTCATGAGTTTCGTGGCAGCGCTCACAGCATTCTACATGTTCCGTCTCTACTTCCTCATATTCTGGGGCAAAAGCAGTTACGAAGAAAAACTTGCACTGTACAATGCCGGCAAGAGCAGCCACGAGCCGCACAAGCCGCATGAGGCTCCGGCGACAATGACCGTGCCCCTTATTATCCTTGCAGCCATCACCTGCGTTGCCGGTTTCATACCTTTCGGTGAGTTAATCAGCAGCAACGGCCATTCATACACCATACACATAGACATGTCAGTAGCCATAGCAAGCGTCACACTCGCCGCAGCCGGCATACTGCTTGCCACCGTAATGTACATAAAGGGCAGCAGCGCTCTCACGGCAGGATTGAACAGAGTGCTTCGCGGTCCCATAAAGGCAGCCTATCACAGGTTCTACATGGACGAAGTGTGGCTCTTTGTAACCAAGAAGATAATCTTCAACTGCATCAGCCGTCCTATCGCCTGGTTCGACCGCAACGTTGTAGACGCTTCGCTCGACATGCTTGCAAAGGCCACCCAGTTGACAGGAACCCTTGTACGCCCTCTACAGAGTGGCAACATCCAGTCCTACTGCATAGTCTTCCTTGGCGGTGCGCTGCTCATAGCACTTATACTGTTATATATGGTTTAATAGAGTAAAGACACGATACAATGAATATACTGCTTCTGTTCGTAATAATCCCTACCGTAATGCTCCTTGCATTATGGGCATGCCGCAACCTTTCACAGACCCGTGCGGTAATGGTAGCCGGTTCATCCCTTCTGCTTGCGCTTTCAGTCTACCTGACGATAGATTTCATATCCCTGCGCAATGCAGGAGATACCGCAATAATGCTCTACACAGCATCGTGGAGTTGGTATGCACCGCTTAACATAGCATTCTCGATAGGAGTAGACGGCATCTCAGTCGTCATGCTGCTTCTGTCATCCATAATAGTATTCACCGGCACATTCGCCTCGTGGAGACTCCAGCCCATGACAAAAGAGTTCTTCCTGTGGTATACCCTGCTCTCCTTTGGAGTGTACGGTTTCTTCATCTCCACCGACCTCTTCACCATGTTCATGTTCTACGAGACAGCCCTCATCCCCATGTACCTTCTCATAGGAGTGTGGGGAAGCGGACGCAAGGAGTACTCCGCCATGAAGCTCACCCTGATGCTCATGGGCGGTTCGGCATTCCTTCTCATGAGCATCCTCGGAATCTATTTCGGCAGCGGAGCCACCACCATGAACATACACGAGATAGCAGCCTTAGGCAATATCCCCGTCGAAATGCAGTACGTGCTCTTCCCGCTCGCATTTGTAGGCTTCGGAGTCCTCGGTGCTCTCTTCCCGTTCCACACTTGGAGCCCCGACGGTCATGCCAGTGCCCCCACATCTGTCTCCATGCTCCATGCAGGAGTGCTGATGAAACTTGGCGGATACGGCTGTTTCCGTGTAGCCATGTACCTGTTGCCCCAGGCAGCCGATGAACTGGCATGGATATTCATCATACTCACCACGATAAGCGTCGTCTACGGAGCATTGAGCGCTATCAGCCAGACCGACCTCAAATACATCAACGCCTACTCATCGGTATCCCACTGCGGCCTGGTGCTCTTCGCCCTGCTCATGATGACAAAGACAGCATGCACAGGAGCCATCCTGCAGATGCTCTCCCACGGCCTGATGACAGCCCTCTTCTTTGCACTCATAGGAATGATATACGGACGCACCCACACACGCGACATACGCCAGATGCGCGGTCTCATGAAGATAATGCCGTTCCTCTCTGTTGGATACGTCATCGCCGGTCTTGCCAACCTCGGACTGCCGGGTTTCAGCGGTTTCATCGCCGAGATGACAGTCTTTGTGGGCGCATTCTCTGTCGATGACACATTCCACCGCACAGTAACCATCATTGCATGCACATCCATTGTGATAACAGCAGTGTACATACTGCGTGTGGTAGGCCGCATCCTCTACGGCGAGCCAGAGAACAAAGAGTTCCTCAAGCTCACCGATGCCACTTGGGACGAACGCTTCACAGTCATTTGCCTTGTAGTGTGCGTTGCAGCCCTCGGCATACTGCCGATGTGGGCAAGCGACCTGATAGGCAACGGAGTAGCCGATGTGCTCGCAAACCTCAGATAAGAAAAGAACCAATACAAACCAATAAGAACCATATCATTCATTTTATAGAGCAATAGCATGGATTATTCACAATTCTTCGGTATGCGCCCCGAGGTTTCACTCCTCGCAGTCTACCTCTTCATATTCCTCTACGACCTCGTATCCACCGGTCACTACCGCCGCATGCTCCACCCCATAGTGTGTGTCCTCACCTTCGCATTTGCGCTTCTCACGCTCAGCGACCGTTCATCGTTCACGCTCTTCGGCGGCATGTACGAAAGCAACGCCTTTATAGTGACAGTGAAATCAGTGCTTGCATTCGGCAGTTTCCTCATAATGCTACAGTCGAGCAAGTGGCTCAACAGCGAACACACACACCACAAGCAGGGCGAATTCTACATACTGCTTCTCAGCACCCTTCTCGGCATGTATTTCATGATAAGTGCGCGCCACTTCCTCATGCTGTTCCTCGGCATGGAGCTGGCATCGCTTCCGCTTGCCTGCCTTGTAGCCTTCGACAAATACCGCCACAATTCAGCCGAAGCCGGCATCAAGTACATACTCACATCGATGTTCTCATCGGCAATGATGCTCTACGGAATATCATTCCTTTACGGGACATGCGATACACTCTATTTTGCAGACATGGCACAGAACATCACCGGCTCCCCCATTCAGATATTCGCACTGGTAATGTTCTTTGCAGGTATGGGATTCAAGATATCCCTTGTTCCCTTCCACCTGTGGACAGCCGACAGCTATCAGGGCGCTCCCACATCGGTGACAGCCTATCTTTCGGTAATCTCAAAGGGTGCAGCCGTGTTCACACTGTTCACAGTGCTGACCAAAGTATTCGCCCCCATTACAAGCGAGTGGCAGACAATAATCTGCATAACCACCATTGCCAGCATCACCATTGCCAACCTCATGGCAATAAAGCAGGAGTTCCTCAAGCGCTTCATGGCATTCAGCAGCATAAGCCAGGCAGGATACATCATGCTTCCCGTCATTGCAGGTACCGCTTCCGGGGCAGCATCTCTTGTCTACTATCTTATAGTCTACATGGTTGCCAACATGGCGATATTTGCAATAATCGAGACTATCGAATGGCAGATTCGCGGTGCCGTAACACGCAGCACCTGCAACGGTCTCTACAAGACCAATCCCAAGCTCACGCTCATAATGACCCTTGCACTCTTCTCGCTTGCCGGCATTCCCCCGTTTGCAGGCTTCTTCAGCAAATTCTTCGTTTTTGCGAGCACGTTCGGTGCCGGGTTCTACATCCTTGTGTTCATCGCCTTGATAAACACTGTAGTGTCGCTCTACTACTACCTTCTCATAGTCAAGGCTATGTACATAACCGAAGAGGGTGAGCCTGTTCCACCGATAAAGAGCAACATATACACACGTATAAGCCTCGCAATATGCATTGCAGGAATCATTCTGCTCGGCATATGCAGTTTCATCTACACAGGCATCGAGGAGATATCGGCAGTTATATGAATCTCGTCCTAAAGGCATAAAAGAATGAAAAAGCTGCAAGGTGTGAAACCCTTGCAGCCTTTTTGCAATCTCTCCCTTTCGCTCTCATTAAGTTTTCAGTCCCTTGCTAATCATTCAGCGGCACAGAATAGAACACCCTCTTGCCTCGCGGAGAGAGCCCCGATATGAACAGCACCGGTTCGCTCGAATTGCCAGCAGCCTTCACCGCTTGCATAAAGTCCTCAACCTCGTGCATCGCCACACCGTTTACCTTCAGAATAACCGTACCGCGCACAACGCCAGCCGACTTCAGGAGTCCCTTCTCCACACTCTTCACCTCAAGGCCATAGGATAACCCCAAACGTTTTTTTGCATCATCATCAACCGGAGCAAGTTCAGCACCGAGGGCATCAGCCCCCACGTTCTTCACCACATCAGTGTTGCCCTGCACATTCACAAGCGTGACATTGAAAGCCTTTCTCTTGCCGTCGCGCACCACAACGACTTCGGCTTCGCCGCCCGGAACACTCTTCGCAAGAGCCTCCTGCAGCTCGCCCATGTTTCGTATGTCCTTTCCGGCAAATGCAACAATCACATCACCCGATGCAAGGCCGCCCCTTTCAGCGGCACCGCCCTCAATCACCTCGCTCACATATACACCGTCAACGGTACCCAGATTCTCCTTCTCGGCAAACTCGCCGGTGAGCGTACCGCCACGTATTCCAAGCACAGCACGTTGCACCGTGCCGAACTCCTTGAGGTCGCCCACGACCTTAGTCATTATAGAACTGGGGATTGCAAAGCCATATCCGGCATACGAGCCGGTGGGCGATGTCAGCACAGCGTTGATGCCCACAAGTTCGCCGTTTGCGTTCACTAACGCGCCACCGCTGTTGCCCTGGTTGATGGCAGCATCAGTCTGTATGAACGACTCTATGCCCCCGTTATAAACTCCGAGCGAACGCGCCTTTGCGCTCACGATACCTGCTGTGACCGTCGAAGTGAGGTTGAACGGATTTCCTACAGCAAGCACCCATTCACCCACCTTCAGTTCATCACTGTCGCCAATGGTGAGGAAAGGCAGCTTATCGTCACTCTCAATCTTTATGAGCGCAAGGTCGGTGTTGCTGTCCGTTCCTATGAGACGCGCCGGGAACGTGCGGTTATCGTTGAGAGTTACGCTTATCTCATCGGCACCGTCAATCACATGATTGTTCGTTACGATATACCCGTCCTCGCTGAGAATCACTCCTGAGCCGAAGCCCACCTTGGGGCGCGTGCGCACCTCGCTGCGTCGTCCCGTTCCGTCACCGAATATATAGTCATAAATATCCGGCGCACGTTGTATCACACGTGTTTTGCCCTTCTCAGTGGATTTGATGTGAACCACGGCATGCACCGACTTGTCGGCAGCAGCAGTGAGGTCTACACGTTTCAGCCCGTCGTGCGACACAGCCGGAGAATGTTTTGTCAGGAAATTTGGTACAGGCATTGCAGATGCATTGCATTCAACAGCATTTTCTGCAACCACCGCGTATGCAACGTAACCGGCAAGCACTGCACTTGCAACGATTACAACAAAGCCAAAAAGCAGATGTTTCAGTGTCTGTTTCATAATATTGATTTTTTGTTACTACTCATTTTCTACACTTCTCAACGGCAAAACTAATGCAATAATTGCATTGCAGAATGCTTTCATAGTGCTTTTTGGCTCAATTTAACAGAGATGGGCGCTTTTTAACGATAGTTGAAAGAATCAGTTTTTTTTATTTAAATTTGTTAATACAAATCCCGATAACGCATTGCTGATAGCGTGCATTATATGAACCGCGCTATTTGCACCTCACGGCGGTGTCATCCTGGCAAAGCGAAGCGAAGGAAGGATCTCAGAATATCGCTAAATACAACAATTCACTCCGCTATTAGCTTTGCTCATCGAAAACATCTTTTGTTTTTTTGATTAAAGCATGGTCAGCACGATACGGGGCAAAGGATAGTGCAAAAAAATTCCGTGCTGTGCGCATGCACAGCACGGAATCGGTACACTGTTTATCTACTAATCACATGTTATCCCAAATACCTTCCCAAGAACCGCGATACTCATCAGCAGCCTCACCGTCAAAATCCTCCTCGTTATTACCAATATCTCCACTACCGTTATCTTTACCGGGACTCACCTCTAACATCGGATTAGCCACAGGAGAGAAACAAAGCAGGTTT
>JAEIGA010006946.1_pt1 | contig 17214 bp, 7 predicted proteins | sample 9270691 | NCBI WGS metagenome assembly JAEIGA01 (sample SAMN17057246, study PRJNA624740) | gut metagenome | biome: biome; isolation source: fecal sample | host: Bos grunniens | place: China: Xizang | collected 2019 | reverse complement strand
TAAAGAATTTGATGTAGGTCGTATGATGGATATGGCTCAGAAGTTTTCTAAGATGACTGGTGAATTTACTGTAGATAAAGTTGTCAATGCTTATATGAATAGTGATATGCACAAGCAGAACTTGGCAGAGATTGCAGAGAGTAAGGCTGAAAATACTGAAATTGTTGAGTCTGAAGTTGTTGGCGAATAATTATGGTTTTTAAAAACGAAAAAGAGTTAAAAGATTTTCTATTGGCAAAATGTAAGGCTGCTTTAATCAACACGCAAGAACAGGTTTATCGTATACTTGAAGGGTTTATGCAGGAATATTATGCAGATTACTCTCCAGAGCTATACGAAAGAACATATCAATTATATAATTCTTTGATAAAATTTGAAATTACCCCTACAATCAATGGTTATAAAACCGAGGTTGGTTTTGATATTGACAGTTTGCAATATATGACAGGTGCACAACCTTCTGGAGAACAAGTTATGAAAGCTGCCTCTACTGGTTATCACGGTGCTGTAGGTGTTGCAAATGGGGTTGCATTAAAATTTGTTGCTGGCGATACAGGGACAATACTTTGGAATGAACGACTTAGAGTTGGTGTTCAAGCCGAAGCTATAAAAATATTAAAAAATATGATAATTGCAGAAGGAATTCCTATTAAATAATTATTTAGAAAGGAGGATGGTAATATGGCAAAAAGTAATGGCAGAGAAACTTATCGGAAAATTATAACAAGTCCAGAGTTAACAACTCAAATTAACAAAGATAATATAAAATTTATGGAGAGATATTTGAAAAACTTTGCAACCAAACATTCTCCTAAATCTGTAACCGTATATCGCTCCAACTTGATGATGTTCCTAACTTGGAATCTGCTTTATAACGAAAACAAGTTGTTTATGGATATCAGAAAGATTGAGTACGCAGATTTCTTCGATTTCTGTGTGATGGAGCTTAAATGGTCGGCTAACCGTTTTCATCAAATGCATTCATCTCTTTCGAGCTTTAGTGCTTGGATTGAAAACTTCTTTGACGAAGATTACCCTAATTTTCGTAATCTTTTGCCTAAGATTGAAAAACCAGTTAAAGAAAATGTTAGAGAAAAGACTGTTTTACAAAAAGAAGACATTGATAGTTTGATGAGTTATCTTGAAGAAAATAATATGGCACAAGAGCAGTGTCTTCTCGCTTTGGCTATTTCTTGTGGTGCACGAATTTCAGAACTTGCGAGATTTACTACAGACCTTATAGATGAAGAAAATACGGTGTTTGATGGTTTGTTTTTAGAAACCACCAAAGAGATTGTCACAAAGGGTCGTGGAGTTAATGGCAAACTTCTTCATAAATATATATTAAAAGATATGTTCCTTCCATATTATAACAAGTGGTTAGAAGTACGCAAAGAGATTATGAAAGAAACTAATCAAGAGCATGATTTTGTATTTATTACAAAGGATGGTTTGCCAGCCAATGCTGATAGATTGAGAGATTGGATGGGTAATTTGAGTGATGTTGTGGGAAAACCATTATATATGCACTCTCTTAGACATTATAATGTCTCCATGTATAAACGCATTGGTCTTGAGGACGATTTCATTGTTTATCTTACTGGTTGGTCTGAAAGCACTGGTCATAGCATGATTAGTATTTATAATGATATGACTGCAAAAGACCGTACTTGGAAAAATTTAGATAAACTTAAAAACGCATTAGAACAAGATGATTCTAATAACAATTAAAGTTATATAAAATATAATAGTTTGGGAGAGGGCTTAAAATCAGACTTTTATTTGGTTTATCCCCTCTCCTCTACCCTACTTTAAAACGAATTAAAACGAAATAACAAATTAAATTAGAAAATTACAGCACCTTTTGAGGTGCGTTTTGACATGCACCTGAGAAAGGAGTGATTAAATAAATGGGTGAAGAATATAAAATTTCACTAGGCGTAGATATTAGCGTTGATGATATACAATCTCAAATTAATATTGCCGAAAACAAAGTAAAACCAATTAAACTCAATGTTGAAATCGAAAATCTTGATGAGATTAAGAAGCAGATTCAAAATTTGGGCAGAGGCGATAAAACATCTTTAACGCTGAATACCGATTCTTTAGAAGAATCTCTTAGAGATGTTAAGAGTATTATTGTCGATATTAAGAATTCCCTTGGAACTCTTGATAGCAAGTCTGGAATGAAGTCGCTCCTCTCTTCAGTAAATCAGATTGTGAATGCATTAGGCAAGGCTGAGGATGAGTCTAAGAGCTTGGTTAATTCTTTAAACGCTCTTGCTAATAAAGATTTTAGCATTAACCTTGGCATTAAAATGGGCGGCTCCAATTCTGTAAGTAATAATGCTGCTTACGGTGATATTGTTCGAAATCAAGTAATACCAGAATTGCAAAAGCAAGAGCGAGCATTAGCCAATTATTTATCCAAACATTTTGGAACTAATGAGATTAGTGCAATTAATACATTGCTGACTAAATCTGGCAATGACATTGGCGGCTTTAAGGGAGTTTGGGAAACATTAGACAAATTTAATCAGCCAATTAAAAAAGGTGAACTTGGAACAAGAATGCAAGAGCTTCGAGACTATATTAATTTAGTTAAAAAAGCGGCAGCAGAATTGAATATAGACCTTTCCCCTGTTCTATCTGGTTTTGATAAACAAGCAGATGAAATGGTTAGTTGGGCTAACGATGTTCGTGATGGCACAACAAAAGCCAAAGAGTCCGTGTCTGAGCTTGAAGATGTATTAAAGAGGGCTTTTGGTGGTGCCAACATTGATTCTGAGCAGTTTGATGCTATTGTAAAAGATTTAGGCGAGATTAAAATTGCTATTCAAGACTTGTCAAAAGGTATTAATATTGATGAGATAACTCAATCCTTTAAAGAGATGTCTGTTGTATTAAAAGATATAACGGATAATTTAGTTGTATTTAGAAATGCTTTTGGAAATGTCGGAAGCGGATTGGGCGACTCTCTTAATGGCGCAGTTCAAGAGTTAAAGAATGGTGAAAATGTATTAGACACATTTAAACGCTCTTTAAAAAATATTGGAATGAGCGATGAGGAAATTGACTCTGTTGCAAATAGCATAAAAAATCTTGGCGTACAAATTGAAACATTAAATCAGAAAAAGCGTACTATTCATGGAGCTGGAGATGATAACGGCAATCAGATAAGTCCAGACAAAGAAATACTTAGTGTTGATATTTCTGGCATAGACAAGTTTGGAAACGCAGTTAAATTAACACAAGAATATGACTTAGCGACCAACAAGTTAATCAAGAGTGTTGACAAGGTTTCTACTGTACATCAAAAGGCTGGTAAATCTGCGGATACTTTTGCTAAACAGCAAAAGAGAGCAGTCACAGATTTAACAAATCAAATTGACCAATTAAATCGGAGCGCTATTGACCAAAATGCGCCAAGACCAATAAAAGAAACTGTACATTTAGATTCTTTAAAATCTAAATACAATGAAATTATTTCAGCTATTGAAAGAATGGGAACCGCTTCAAATGCAACATTTGAAGATGAGAGAAATAAGGTTAAGACATTAATTGCTGAGTATAAGAGTCTAAAATCTGAATATAAAAATGCTGAAAATGTTGCATTGGAAATGGACGGCAATGATTTTGCATCTGGTCTTGAAATTGCGAAAAACAAATTAGCAGAGTTTAAAGCACAAGCACAAGGATTCTCACAATTAACTCAAACAATTAGAGATTTAGACAAAGCGATTGAAGGCGTTGGCGATGTTTCTTCTTTAAAGGAATTTAATAATCAATTAAGAGTTGCGAAGTCTGAATTATCAAAAGTTAAGACAGAGACATCTTCTGTAGGAAAAATTAAATTCAAATTAAAAGACACTGGTTTTAATGGTTTTGAGCAAGAGGTTGCGAGAGCGAATGCCGCTGTAAATAAATTAAAGAATTCTACTCCAGCGTTGCAAGTGGCATTACAGCGACTTAACGCTGCTATGGAAGCAGTGAATGCTGCTGATGAGGCGAACGATGTTCAAAAGCTTGTTTCTGCCAATAAAGAATATGAAGCCGCTTTAAAACAGGTTAATAGTCAGTTAAAGTTAAATCAACAAATTGAAGATAATTTAAAAAAGGACGCTTCTTTTGAAGCTGCAAAAGAAGGCGCTCTTTTAAGATTAAAAGGTTTATTTGGCGAAAACTCACAAGCCGCAAAAAAATTTAGTGCTGAACTTGATAGAATTCAAAAAGAGCTTAATGAATGTGGCGATACAAAAGGGTTGACCAAGATAAATAGAGAGATTACTAATCTTGGAAGGCAGATAAAGGAATCTGGCGCTCAGACGCAAACATTCGGTCAACGGTTTAAGAAGCAATGGCAACAGTATACATCTTATTTCTCTGTTGCTTCAGTATTTTCTTGGGGAACACAAGCACTAAGAAGTATGTTTGAGCAAGTCAAGTTAATTGACTCTGCAATGACGGAACTCAAGAAGGTTACTAACGAGACTGATGAGGCTTATAACAAATTCTTAACTAATGCGGCTACAAGGTCTAGAGAAATTGGAACGACTATTGACGGATTAGTTAAATCTACTGCTGATTTTGCAAGATTAGGTTATGGATTTGAAGATGCCCAAGGGCTTGCAGAAGTAGCAAATATATATGCGGTTGTTGGTGATGAAATCGAAGGTGTTGAAGGTGCAACTGAAAGTTTGATTTCTACAATGGCTGCGTTTAAGAAGGATTTTAGTGGGCTTAGCGAAAGCGACTTTGCTTTAAGCGTAGTCGATAAAATGAATGAAGTTTCAAATAATTTCGCAATTAGTTCAGGTGGGCTTGGCGAAGCGTTGAAGCGTTCTGCTTCTGCTATGTATTCTTCAAACAATACCTTAGATGAGACCATAGCTTTAATTACGGCGTCCAACACTGTAGTTCAGGACGCTGATGTTGTAGGCAATGCCTATAAAACAATCGCTCTCAGAATTCGTGGAGCAAAATCTGAGCTGGAGGAGATGGGCGAAGACACATCTGGAATGGCAGAATCGTCTGCGAAATTAAGAGATGAACTTCTTGCTCTTTCTGGCGTTGACATTCTTGAGGCAGATGGTAAGACTTTTAAATCAACCTATGATATTTTAAACGAAATTTCAATGGTTTATAAAGACCTTTCTGACCTTTCTCAGGCAAACATTTTAGAAAAGTTAGCAGGTAAGAGACAATCTAACATTTTGTCGGCTGCCCTTGAAAATTTTGATATAGCCAGAGAAGCGCTTGAAACATCAATGAACTCTTCTGGTTCGGCAACTGCCGAATTAGAAAAATGGCAAAAATCTTTAGAGGCACAAATTAACAAACTTAAATCGTCTTGGCAAGGTCTCTCTCAAGCATTCCTTAAATCAGACTTTTTAAAAGTTGTATTAAACGGAATAATTAAACTTGCAGATGGATTAACTACATTAATTGACAAATTCGGCACACTTCCTACACTTTTAGGAGTTGTTGCTGCTGGATTTTCAGCTTTTAAAAGCCAAGGTTTATTTAAATTTGATAAAGATGTTCAATCAATAAAACTACTTGGAACTCAGCTCAATGGGTTAAAAGGAAAATTCACTCAAATACACACCGCAATAGATAGATATAATTCTCTATCTTCTAAGTCTGCTTCGTTCCAAGAAAAATACAATAAAACATTAGCAAATTCAAATACCTCTATGGGTAAATACCTTAGAGGTCTAAATGGTTCAAAAGCAAGTTTTTCTGGTTATATTGGTTCGCTCGTTGGCGCAACAGTGAAAACTATTGCATTGGAAGCTGCAACAATAGCGCTAAATGCTGCTTTGACGATGGGTATATCTTTTGCTGTACAAGCTATAATTACCGCTTTTGATAAATGGATTGTGACAAACAAAGAACTTGCAGAAAGTGTTGAAGAAGTAATAACAAAGTTTAAAGAAGAACATAATGAACTTCAAAAGCTTAAAGGTGATTACGATACTTCTAATGAATCTTCAATGATTTCTAAGTATGAGAAACTTTCTAAGGGTGTAGATAATCTTGGTCGCAATGTTTCTCTTACTGCCGATGAATACTCAGAGTATCAAAGCATTGTAAATCAAATTGCAGAACAAATACCTTCTCTTGTTTCTGGATATGACTCTCAAGGCAATGCTATTCTTTCTTGTAAAGATAATGTTAAATTGCTTGTTGATGAATATCAAAAATTAATCCATGCTCAGAATACGGCGGTTCTTGGCGAGAACGCTAAGGATATTGAGAAGAATTATAAGAAGACTGTAAAAAAGGCAAGTGGCGAAGGCGTTTGGTCTAACAATCATGGTTTTTGGGCTGGCATTTTAAAAGGGTTTGATGCGGTAGGTCTTTTTAGCGAAAATTATGATTTGCGAAATGATACTGTTAAATCAATCGAAACATTATTAAATTCAACTAATCAAGACGAAAAAAATAAAGCAAAAAGCCATCTTATTAATGATGATTTTTCAAAAGAAGAACTTCGTACTGCTCTTGAAAGAGCTAATGTTGATATTGGTTATTTTGATGACCCAATTAAAGTTCTTGAAAAAACATTAGAGACCAACCCTGAAAAAATTAAAAATATTATCGACAACTATTATTCTCAGTTTGCAGAAATAGTCGAACAACAAAAAACTATAGCTAAGGCTAAATTAAGCGAAGCATTTGATATTAGCAGTGCAATTAGCGGTCTGAATTATAGCAATATAAGCGAAGATTTGCAAGCTGTTGCTTATCAAGTTGTCAATAGTTTAGATAAAGATTTCTTTGATAAATTGCAGTCAGAAGGCAAAACTGTTGAACAATGGACTACTGAGATGCTTGACCAACTCAATTCCATTGGGAAAGATAATAACGCTAAAATTGAAGCCGCATTTGATTTGCAAACCAAATTTAATGGCGGAGAGATTTCTTATGGTGAATATGTAGAAGGTCTTGAAGATACTGGAAAACTCATTGAGAGACTGAACTTGAAGCCAGAACTTGAATCTCAACTTAAATTAAGTTTGGGATTAGATGAAAAAGGCTTTGTAGAAGGATATAAAAAATTAAGAAATCGTTTGGCAAGTGATGAATATTTTGATATTATGCCGAGCGATTATGTACCATTTATCGAAAGTTTGTCATCAGAAGAACTTTCTGTTCTATGGCAAGTAATTCCAGAATTAGAAGCGACAGATTATAAAGAGAGTATAGCAGATGTAAAAGCGGCTCTTGAAAAAGAGATGATGCTTCAAGGTTTAACCTTTGACTTGAATCTTGAAGTTGAAACTGCTGGCATTGAAGCGTTAAACACCGCTTTAGCAGAATCTGTTTCTGCTACTGGATTATCTTCTGAGTCTATTACTGCATTAAAAGGTCGCTATGCAGACCTTGAAGCACAAGGATATGACCTTTCTGTTCTGTTTGAAGAAACTTCTCACGGCATACATCTTAATAGACGAGAATTTAATAAGTTAGAAAAGGCGTATGCTACTGATAAATTAGCTAAAGTCGATGGCGAATTGGGCGAAATGAAAGAAGCCTACGACGACCTTGGAGAAGCTATCAAGAATACTGATGACCCTGTAAAAAAGGCGGAGCTGTATAATGATAGACAAACATTAGCTAAGAAGATTAGTGAAGCTGCTACATTGGCATCGCAATATGAAGCACTGACATCTGCTTACAACGATTGGTTGGCTGCTGAAGAATCTGGTCAAGAACGAGATATGTATGAAAATGTCATCGAGGGCTTTGAAAATATTGGTGATGAAATATCTCGTGGTTGGTACGATGACGGCACTATTGAATTTCTTGAAATGCTTACTGGTCGAACAGATTTGGCTGGCAAGTCAGCAAAAGAATTAAAAGAAATTTATAATGGTTTAGATAAGTCAATTAAGTATATTGATAAGCACGGAAGAGTTCTCGAAGACACTGGTTATAGTGTTCGTGATTTCTTTACTGTAGATGACGAGGGTAATGCTACTGCCGATGGTGTTTATAATTTCTTAGATGCTATAGGCAAATTAGAAGAAGAAGCCTTTGGTGGAAAAGATATTGTAAAGAGAGATAAAAATGGCAAGCCCATTTCCTTTGATTTTGAACTTGCTGGCGGCGATGAGGCTATTGCCGATGCTTTAGGTGTTAGTAAAGAACTTGTTCAAATAATGAAGCGTGCAGCCGATGATGCTGGCTTTGTAGTAAGTATGGACGGTACTTACAAACAACTTGCTGACTTGGAAAATGAAGCAAGAGCTTCGGCTAATAAGTTAAAAGAAATTGGCAAGACAGATTTTGATTTTAATTTTAATACATCTAGTGCTACCGATTTAAAAAATCAATTAGTAGAAGCTAATAAGGTATTAGACAAGTTTAAGGATAAAGATGGTAATATTGATTTAAATGCCGATGGTGCTACTGATGCAATACAAGTTGTCAGCACTCTTCAAGCGAAGTTAGACAAAGTAACCGAAGAAAAATATGGCATTGGTCTTACTGTTGAAGATGAAGAATTTGAAGAGCCATTAGAAAATCTTCAGGAATATGGTCGTAATGTACAGGCATTAAATCAGTTAAAGATTAATCCTAAAGCTAATGCAGAAGAGATAAAAGAACTTAATGGCGAACTTAATAATATAGCTGAGTATTTTGCTAATCTTGATAAAGATACAAAGATTAAACTTGGTTTCGAAGCTAATGATGGCATTGAAGAAGTTAAAAAGAAAATTGAAAATGGCGAAATAAAGATACCTACAGTTCTTGATATTCAAGCCAACATGGATAAGAATATTGAGACTTTGACTGATTTAGCATTACTTAATTCTGGTCTTTTGTCTGAAAAAGAAGAAGAAACTATTCGTAAAAAGTACAATGTTGAAGTTGAAGGCGGAGATATTGACACTTCTGATGTTGACGATAAAGTTGATAGCGCTCTTGAAGGTGCTAATGGTAACAAAAAGACAAGGACGCAAAATATTGAAGTAATTGCCGAAACATTTGGCGTGGAAGATGTTGATGATTTAAAGGAAAAATTAAAAGGTTTAAACAGTAAAACAATTCAAGCCATTGCTGAATCTGTTGGTCAAATTGATGTAGATAAGTTACAAAATACTGTAGCAAAACTTAAGCCAAAGAAAGTCAAAGCTATTGCTGAGGCTATTGGCAAAGGAGATATTGACGGGCTTAAAAAGGCTATTAATAAACTTAAGCCAAAACATGTTCAAGCGATTGCAGAAGCTCTCGGTTATGACGATGTAGATGCATTAAATGCTGCTATTGAAGACTTAGACCCAAAAACCGTTCAGGCTATTGCAGAGGCTTTGGGTATTACTGATGTTGATAGTCTTAAAAGTGCTATTGATAATCTTCAGCCTAAGGATGTTACCGTTACTGCAAATACATCTGGTGAGAGCAAAGTAAGTGGGTTAAAGAGTCTTATAGACGGCATAAAGGATAAGTTTGTTACTGTTACTACTTTTTTTAAAAAGATTACTTCTGGTGGTTCTACTAGAAATGATAGCAATGGTTATAATGAAGTTAATGGTACTGCTAATATGGATGGTACCGCTTTTGCTAATGGTACGAGTAACAGAGCCTTTAAGCGTGGTAATTGGGGTACTAAAAGCTCTGGAACCGCCTTAATGGGCGAACTTGGTCGTAAGATATTTTGCGACCATACATAGTGATATGTATTAAAAAATTCTATTTAATTGCTGGGACTCCCTTAGAGTCTTGCAAACTACAACATAATGATGAAACAAGCATAAGTGTGAAAGTTAGAAAATTGCAAGAATTGGGAAATCAGCAGCTAAGACCCGAACAGGGTAAAGTTCAACGACTATTCCGAAAGGAAGTAGAATCGCAAGCGATTGGCGATTCGAAAAGGTAGATATGTGAAATTAATATTGATTATGAAAGGTGGTGAGTAAAATGTTAAAGTCGAATCAGATAATAAAAGTAAAATGGCATTCGCAAAACAAAGAGCATTATATAGACAAAGGATATACTTTTACCAAATATAAGGATGAATTTTTGGTAAAAGCCGAGGATTTATCTCGTTCTGCTACCGCTTTGGTAAAAGTCATATGCGATTATTGTGGTAAAGAATATGATATGTCTTGGTTCCATTATAAGGAAATACAAAATAAAAATGAAAAATGTTCTTGTTATAATTGTAGACATAAGAAAATGTATGAAAACAATCTGGCAGAAAGACAGTTACAATTATACAAAAATGCGTTGAATGCGTGTAAAGAAAATGGGTATGAGTTAATCTCTAAAAGTGAAGACATCGTAAACAATCGAACTTATATTATATATAAGTGCCCCTTCCACGGTTTGCAGAAAATGCGTATTGCAAATTTAATTAGTGGGAAAGGGTGTCCTGAATGTAGTATTGATGATAAAAGTGAAAAATATCGCTTGTCTCCAGATGAAGTAGAAAAAAGAATTAGTCGTTTGGGCGGAAAATTATTGAATAAGTGTGACTATATAAACCGCTCAGAAAGAAATTTGATTATTGAATGTATTTATTGTGGTACACCCTTTACTACTTCTCTTGTTCTTTTTTCTCAACATGGAGGTCAAATGTGCCCGAATTGTAAAGATAATGAGAGCATTGGCGAAAGGCGTATTAGGCATTATCTTGAATTGAATCATATTTTGTTTGAGCAAGAAAAGTGGTTTACTGATTGTAGAGATATCAAACCTCTTCCATTTGACTTTTATTTACCAAATTATAATATGTTGATTGAATTCGATGGAAAACAACATTATGAACAAGGACATTTTACACACTCACACTTATCATACACGCAGAAACATGATTCCATAAAAAATGATTATTGTAAGGAAAAGAATATTAATTTATTAAGAATTCCTTATTGGGATATGGATAATATTGAAAAAATATTAAATAACAAACTTTTAATTTCACATAAAGATATAGTCTAAACTCATATAAAAGTATGAGGGGTTATTAATTAACCCTCACTAATGTAGCGAATTAGTGAAAATATCATTGGAAATAATTGTAAGAGACGGCAGATGGTTTACTGTTGGAGATTCTGGCGCTGGTTTTTATCAGTATAAAAAGGGCGATATTATTTTCAATCATAAACAATCGGAAGAACTTCTTAAGAATGGTAAAGTAACATCTGGTGGCGGTCGTGCAAAAGCTTTTGCACAAGGAACTGCATTTGCTGAAGGTGAATATGGCGGTTCTGCTGTAGGCACTAACAAGGGAACATTTGACTGGATAGAGATTCTTCTTTCTCGTCTTGAAAGAACTATTAATAATTTTGTAAAAGCGGCTGATGATACATCTAAATCTTGGACAGACCGTACAAATGCAAATGTAAGAGCAATTGTAGAAAACGAAGGTTTGATTAGACAGTTAGGAACTGTTAAAACCACATATCAAAATGAGGCAAATTCAGTAAATTTGTCTGAAGATATTAAAGCGTTGGTTAGAAACGGTGCTTTTATTGCTTCTGATAAAAGTTTGACAGAAGAGGAAGTTAAAAAGGCAAATGAATATAAAGAATTATGGGAAAAATATCTTGACGCACAAGACAAATATACGGAAGCTGTCAGAACCCAAACAGAACTACAAATAAAGCATTTTGACTACATAGTATCTGCATACGATGGTATCTTAGAAGGTTTTGGTCATACTGAATCTATGCTTGATGAATATATTTCTCAGACAGAAGCAAGAGGTCATATAGTTAGTGCAAATTATTATGACGCATTGATTCAAAACAAGAACTCTGAAAAAGATGAATTGGTTAACAAGCGCAGAGGAATGATTGATGAAAGAGATAGACTTGTTAGAGAAGGACACATTGATATAAACTCTGAAGAATACAGAAAGATGTCTAATGAGATTGACAATGTTACTCTTGAAATTGAAAAGGCGACAACTCAAACTATTGGGTGGCAAAATGCAATAAGAGACCTCGAATTCGAGCAATTTGAGCTTGCTCACGAATATATGTCTCGACTTACTTCTGAAAGCGAGTTTCTCATTGAATTGATGAGCAATAAAAAGTTGCACAATGATGATGGTACTCGAACTGCCGAAGGTGATGCTACTTTAGGTCTTCTTGCAGAAAATTATCATCAATCAATGTACGAAGCTGACGATTATGGTGTAAAGGCAGCAGATATTGCAAGACGAATGACATTAGACCCAAGCGAAGAAGGATATTTAGACCCTCTTGACCAAAACAATATCGACAAGTATAACGAGTATATTGAGTTGCAAAGAGAATCAATTCTAAATGCCGAAGACCAAAAGCAAGCCATCAAAGACCTTATAAGTGAAGGTTACGACAAAGAATTGGATGCCCTCCAAGAGAAGATTGATAAAACAAATGAAGCTTTAGATAGTCAGAAAGATTTGTATGATTATCAAAAGAATGTTCAAAAACAATCTGAGGAAATTGCCGCTCTTGAGAAACAGAGAGCTGCATATCTTAGTGATACTTCTGAGTCTGGTAGAGCAAAATTGCAAGAAATTACTGTCTCTCTTAAAGAGGCAAAAGAGTCTCTTGCTGAAACTGAATTTGACCGTTATATCAGTCAACAAGAAGAATTATTGTCATCTCTTTACGAAGAGTATGAGTTAACACTAAACACTCGTCTAGATGATTTAGATGGTCTTGTTGAAGATGTATTTACTGCTGTAGAAGAAAATGCTGTTGAAATCGGTGAAACTTTATTTGGTAAAGATGGCACAGGTGGTGTGGCTGGTTCTGTTGGAGTCGCAGTTTCTGACGAATTAAAATCTATTTGGACTGAAGGTGGCGTTGGCAATAAACTTGCTGGTTCTGTCGAAACCATCGAAACAATTTTAGGTGACATTAAAAAGAAAGTTGTTGGCGAAGACGGTATGGCAGGAAAATCTGACGAGGAAGCCGAAGAAAACATTAATAAGCCTACAACTACTACTTCTGCTGCATCCAATCATTCAAGTGGTTCAGGTGGCGGTTCCAATGGCAATGGTGGTTCTAACGGTGGTAATAAATCTACAGGCGATGGCAATGCTAAAATTGGCGACAAGGTTACATTCTTAAGTGGAAAGTATTATTACGACTCTCAAGGAGTTAACCCTGCTGGTTCTAAATATCAAGGCAAACAAGTTTATATTACAAATGTTAATAAGAAGAGTTGGGCTACTCACCCATATCATATTAGTACTGGAAGGAAACTTGGTCAAGGTGATTTGGGTTGGCTTAAACTCAATCAGCTGAGTGGTTATGCAACTGGTAAGAAGAATTTCTTAAACGATGAAATTGCTTGGACACAAGAAAATGGTCGAGAGTTGATTGTTAGACCTTCTGATGGAGCTATTCTGACCCCTGTTGCTAAGGGCGATAGTGTGTTGACTTCTGCCGCATCTAATAACATATGGGATATGGCTAACTCCCCTGCTGAGTTTATTAAAGACAATCTCAATCTTGGTGCCGCCAATGTTCCTAATGGTTCTAATACTCAAAATAATATTACGCAAAATCTGGACAAGGTTGTGTTCAATCTTCCCAATGTGCGTAATTATGAACAGCTTCTTGCAGAGATGCAAAAGGATAAAAACTTTGAAAGATTAATACTTTCAATGACTATCGACAAAATTGCTGGTAAGAGCAGTCTTGCTAAAAACAAATCAATTCGTTAAAAACGATTAAGACAAATTAAATATATGGATGTTGTGGAGAGTGTGAAATATACGGATTTTGCACTCTCCTATTTTATGTAAAAGGTGCAAACAATGCACCTTATTTTAGTTGATGAGGTGCAAGAAAATGAATGAAAAGAAATACAGATATGAGAAAAGATTGGCGTTTCAACAAAAAATGATTAATCGTCAATCTGAACAAATTGAAAAATTAAAGAATGAAATTGAAAAACTGACATTGGAATGTCAGAAAAAAGATGAATTGATAAATTCTGTAACCCCTCTAAGAGAAGAGTTGCAACAAAATGTTAATGAAGTAAAGAAAAAAAAGAATGAGTTTATTAAACTTATTCAAGAAATGAAGAAGATGCGAAGCATATTAGACCAGAAAGTATTTCGTGGCAGATGGAGGCTGGTTAAATGGCTTATTAAATAAATAAAAATTATAAAGAAAGGAGATGAACGAAGATATGAAAGCATACGACTTCGAATTTCATAATAGACGGTTGAGCGAATTTGGCATGATTCTGTGTCAGTTTGGTGGTTCAAAAGGTTTGGAAACAATAACTGATGGCGCTCCAATAAATTTCACTACTGTTCCTACCATGAATGGTTTTAAGCACAACTTAACATCGGTTGGCTATGAGGATTGTCTTGAGGCAACTTGGGAAATATGTAAACATTCCTGTGATGGCGGAGTTCAAGAGATAACTCCCATTGAACATCGTAATCTTACGGCTTGGCTTTGCAAGAAAAGATTTTTGAAACTAAAAATTCTTGACGAAGCAAATATTGACCTTTATCACGAAGCAAAGATAGATGTTAGTAGAATCGAAATAGATGGTAAATTGTATGGATTTGAGTTGGCGATAAAAACAAACAGACCGTTCGCATTAAAAGAACCTCGAACTATTTCTATCAATTGCGAAGAAGGCAAAGAAGTTTATGGTTGGAAAAAATATCAAACTAGCCCCGAAATTGAAATGATAAGTTATGTAACTTCAACGGATGAAAATGCATATCCTCAACATACAATTAATGCAAATGGTGAGATTGTATATGGCACTAATGATACAGATAGTTATCAATATTACTCTCTTGGTCAAGTTTACAAGGCTTCTTTAAATGATGCTTCGTATGAAGAAGGATATATTTATCCTCAAATGGAAATCACGGTCAAAGCCGATGGCGATTTGACTATACATAATTCTATTGAAAATCGAGAAACTTATATTGCTAACTGCAAATCTGGCGAAGTTATAACTCTTGATTATCCTGTTATTCAGTCTTCTGATTCATCTCATAATATACAAAACGATTTCAACTGGACTTTCTTTAGGGTAGCAAATACAGATGATAATAGCAGAAACGATTTGGTTATCTCCCTCCCCTGCTCTATCAAAATAAAGTATTCTCCTATTGTTAAAGTCGGACTATAAGGCGGTGATATTATGGCTATAAATTTGAAATTTGATTTATTGGGCAACCCAGAACTGCCCTCAATAGTCCTTGCAAATCGTAATGGTAATAAATTAGGGCAATTAAATGTAAATGTAGAAAGTATAGATGTAAGCGACAAGTTTAATGCTGCTTCTGAATTTTCATTTACATTAAATAAATATATAGATGGTGAACCTACTCCACTTTGGGATAAAGTAAAAGACTTTAAACTTGTTTATTGTCCAGAATGGGATTTGTGGTTCGAAACAAAAGTTGAACTTGATGAAGCAACTGAGACTGTTAAAACAGTGTTTTGTACTCAATTAGGTCAGGCAGAGTTATCTCAAATAAAGATATATAACATTCACATTAATGAAGAAGGCGACCCTAATTGGGATACAAACAACGAAACATATAAAAGTACAATTTTATATGATAAAGACAACGAAGATATTTCTTTATTGCATAGGTTATTAAAGGACAAAGCACCTCACTACTCTATTGCGTATGTAGATGAGAGTATCCAAAGAATTCAAAAAACATTTTCTTTTGATAATACTTCTATTTGTGAAGCTTTTAATGAAATAGCGGAAGAAATTGGGTGTTTGTTTGTATATAACTCTAATACTCAAGCTGGTGGTAAACCTAATAGAACTATTTCGGTTTATGATTTACAACAAAAATGTAATGATTGTGGTCATCGTGGGGAATTTACCGAAAAATGTCCAAAATGTGAAAGTACAAATATTAAGTATGGCTATGGCGAAGATACTGCAATCTTTGTAACAAGCGATGAACTTGCAACAGAAGGTATAAGTCTTACAACCGACACAGATTTAGTTAAGAATTGCTTTAAGCTTGAAGGCGGCGACGAATTAATGACTGCTACTATTCGAAACTGTAATCCTAATGGTTCTGACTATATCTGGTATTTCTCGGAGAGTATGAAAGAAGATATGTCAACAGAGTTGGTTGAGAAAATTGAAAGTTATGATGAAAAATATAAAGAATATTATAACAATCATATATCTGAATTAAATCTGGAATTAGTTAATCAATATAATGCTCTTGTAGAAAAATATAAAGAATATTATGATACACAGTCTACTTGTTTGGATTGTAATACTAATGGAGATTTTGAAGAGCAGTGTTCTAATCCAGAATGTAATAGTAAAAATATTTTAAATGGCAAAAAATTGCAGACAATGCCAACCACTATTACTGGTTATCCTGCTTTGATGACCGCTTATTACAATACGATTGATTTGTTACTGTATCTTGAATCTAGTCTTATGCCCAATGTTCAGATGAGCGATACAAGTGCGGCAGAGCAGATTGGATTATTAACTGCTTCCTCTCTCTCTCCTGTTGCTGTTAATGTAAAAGATATAGCAAATGCATCTGAGCCAACTGCTAAAAGTGCTGTTTTATCTATGGCAAAAGTTTTGGTTAAACCTACTTATAAAGTAGATATTGCAGATAATTCTTCATCTCTTAGTGAAACTGTTTATACAGACGATGACATTGGGGAATACAAAGTTTGGACAGGTAAGTTTGTTGTAACAAATTATTCTGATGAAGAAGATTCTGCAACAAGTGACACAATTACGGTTAGAGTTAATAATGCTACAGAAACATTCATAAAGCAAAAGATAGAAAAGGCATTAAACAAAGAAGACACAGATGATTATAGTATTACTGGTTTGTTTGCAAAAGAATATGATGAATTTTGTGAAGAACTTACAAAGTACGCATTAAACCCCTTGGATAATTTTAGTAAGGCTTGTGATGATTGTCTTAGTATTCTACATGAGCAAGGTGTAGGAGATGACGGAAGCAGCGACGATAACGAGGTTGAAAGTGCAAAAAAGAAAGCTCTGTATGACAATCTGTATAAGCCATTTTTTGATAAACAACAGGCTATCAACGATGAAATGGCAATTAGACGAAATGAAATTGCCATAATTGAAGGCGTATGGGATTTGTCTGATGAAGATAATCCAGAATGTACAACTTTGGGATTACAGCAATATATAGAAGAATGTCAACAAGATATTCAAGATGAGTTAGATTTTGAAAATCATTTAGGCGAAAAT
>JAEIGA010006945.1_pt1 | contig 17214 bp, 16 predicted proteins | sample 9270691 | NCBI WGS metagenome assembly JAEIGA01 (sample SAMN17057246, study PRJNA624740) | gut metagenome | biome: biome; isolation source: fecal sample | host: Bos grunniens | place: China: Xizang | collected 2019 | reverse complement strand
GGAAAGTATGCTCCGGAAATGATAGCGCAAGGCATTTCAGAGGACGGCAGTCTGATGATTACCATCGCCCGCGCTGAAGGGGTTGACTGGGATCCGCTCAAGGATCTGACGGCAAAGGCATATTATGTTCTGGCTGAGGATTTCAAGATGCCTCCGGTGAAGATATTTCTTGAGAAGACTTCTCCTGTGGGAGCAGGGTTGGGCGGCGGTTCTGCTGATGCTGCTTTTGCCTTGAAGATGCTCAATGAACTTTGTGAGCTGGGGCTTTCTGATCAGCAGCTGGCAGGATATGCCTCTCGCCTTGGCAGCGACTGTGCATTCTTCATATACAACCGCCCGATGATAGGTGAGGGAAGAGGCGAGATTCTGACCGAATATCCTCTTGATCTTTCTGCATATGACCTTCAGGTCCTTACACCTGAAGGCGTATCGGTTTCCACAAAAGATGCATACGCGGGCATCAGGCCTCATCTTCCTGAGGTTTCCTTGAGGGATGCATTGGCAAGACCGGTTGAAGAGTGGGCGGATGTCCTTTTCAATGATTTCGAAGAGACAGTGTTCGCCAAATATCCGGAACTGGCCGCGATCAAGCGCTCGCTCTATGACAGCGGAGCAGTCTATGCCAGCATGTCAGGCTCGGGTTCGGCACTGTTTGCACTTTACAAGAAATAATCTGATTTGTCGAATAAATCGGGGTGTCTGTCGAATAAAAGTACAGACACCCCGATTCTGTTTTATTTTTGTTATAGTGAATAAAAATTACAGGCTATGAAACGGATTATTATTATAGCTCTTGCCCTTATGGCTGCCATAGTGGCTGAAGCTCAGGAGCAGACCTCCTCACTTTCTGATACTCTTGCTTTGGATGGAAGTGCCGTGGTGGCGCAGAAGACTCTTGTCAAGATGGATGTGGACAAGATAACCTATAAGATTGAGGATGATGTCGATGCAAAGACGAGCACTGTGCTTGATATGCTCAGGAAGGTGCCGATGGTGTCTGTGGATGGTCAGGACAACATCACGGTCAACGGCAGTTCCAGCTTTCAGATATATGTGGACGGAAAACCGAATCCTATGCTTTCTGCCAACCCTTCCCAGATTCTGAAGGCGATGCCGGCAAGTATGGTGAAGCATATTGAAGTCATCACCAATCCTGGAGCAAAATATGATGCGGAAGGTGTTGGAGGAGTGCTCAACTTCATAACAGTAGCGCAGCAGGGCAAAGGTTCGTCATCCAAGTCCCTTGATGGTCAATACGGATCGGTTACGCTGCAGGGTGCCACACGAGGATTTGGCGGCAGTGTTTATTATGGCCTGCAGAAAGGCAAATGGGCCTTTAGTCTCAGCGGAAATGCCTCTAATACATATCTCAATGACACAAAGTCGGTTATAGAAAGGACGCAGAAGGCAGAACCCGGCGATTTCCAGACATCTATCTCAGGGATGGCGGACATCCGAACTCCGTTCTATAATGGAAGTTTCAGTCTGAGCTATGAGATCGATTCGCTCAATCTCGTCACCATGGGAGCGGGATATACGGGCACGGATATATTCTCCCAAAGTGATTTTCATATCGGCATGAAGTCTCCTCTGATGGACGTTGCTTATGGAGGTAATGCCTTGACCCAAAGCATGATAAACAGTGTGAATGCTAATGTTGACTATCAGCATACATGGGCAGACAATCCATCCAGGTCGCTGGTGGTTTCCTATCAGTTTTCAGGATCTCCGACAGACACTGATGTGTCTGAGAGTTTTGATGACTCACTCATGCCGGAGCAGCGCACGGACGGATTCACGAATTCCATGAGTCATACAGTTCAGGCAGATTTCTCGACTCCTGTAGGTGCCGCTGCCGGACATGTACTGAATGCCGGAGCTAAATTCACAGCCCGTCATAACTCCTCGCTGCAGAACAGTTTCGTCTCTGGTGTGCTTTCTCCTGAGCGCAGCGTAGACTATGACTTCTATAATAATATAGGAGCGTTATACGCTGAATATGCCGGAAAGTTCGGTCCCGTCGGCCTGAAGGCAGGTGCCAGGTATGAGCACACATGGCAGAATGTGGCTTATGCCCAGGATCAGACAAAGGACTTCAACCTGAACTATGGAAGCCTTGTTCCTAATGCGAGCCTGCAGTACAACATCAGCATGATGCAGAACATAGGACTTTCATACAATATGCGCATCAGCCGTCCCGGCATTACATATCTGAATCCTTTCGTGGATAATCTCAGCGATCCTACCATGAAGACCTACGGAAATCCGGATCTGAAGCCGGAGACAGGACACAATATAAGCCTGACATATAATTTTTACAGTCCTAAGTGGATTCTCAACATGACCTTGCGTCAGGGATTTGTCAGAGACGGAATGACATCATACAGTTTCTATGATGCAGAGCACATCCTTCATACGACTTATGGCAACATCGTCCGCAGCAGCACCACCGGACTTAATGCTTTTGTGATGTGGATTCCTGGTCCTAAGACAAGGATCATCTTCAATGGCAGCGCCGGTTACACCGACATCAGGAGCAAGGAACTTGATCAGAGCAACTGCGGATGGACATATACGGGACTGCTGGGGCTTCAGCAGACTCTCCCATGGGATCTGAGGCTTAGTGCCAATGCTATAACATCCGGACGCACCATCACATTGCAGGGATGGTCGTCAGGTGTGTTGGCGGCCACATTAGGTCTTACAAAGACCTTCCTTGATGACAGGCTGGGCGTCAGTCTGAATGGAGTGACCCACCTGACAGGAGGCCGTGGAATCAAGATCAAGTCCATATCTGAGACAAGAGAGTTCGTGAGCACTACTGTGGCAGAGGTCCCTATAAGAATGATTTCCCTGAATTTGAGCTTCTCTTTCGGAAAGCAGGATAAGGTGAGTGTCAAGAAGTCTAGGAAGAGCATAGAGACTGACTCTCAGCTCAATTCTAAATCAATGACTGAAAGTCTTGGTACTGTAATCCAGATGTAATAAATTTGTGGTATGTCGCAAAGGAAGATAAATCTATATGTGAACCTGATACAGGTTCTTCTAGGACTATCAGTTTTCGTTTTGTTCTGTCTGGCGTTCTTCTTTCTAGGAGGTACTCCGTCTGGGGGAATGTGGCCTATAGTCATGATGACAGTAAAGGCTTCAGTGATACCGATAGGCGTCTATGTAATCAATTATGTTCTCCTTGTGCCACGTTTATTCTTTAATGGGCGTAAATTATGGTTCTTTCTTATTAATGCTTTTCTTATTTTGACGGCACTTGCTCTTCCGCTGTTTTTCTCGGAAACTCCAGAAGATGTTGACCTGGATACGCTGACTCAACAGATTAACGGCTTTTCAATTTTGAAGCTGCTGATCGGAGCTGTTCTCATGAGGGTGGTGCTGTATGTGTGTATGATAGTTCTTGCGGTTGGAATGCGGTATGTGCTGAGATGGTATGAGGAAAAGAAGAAACTTGAGGAGGAACGCAGACGTAACGCAGAAGCAGAGCTGAACTGGCTCAAGAATCAGCTGAATCCCCATTTCCTGTTTAATACTCTGAACAATATTTCATCTCTTGTGAGGCTGGATGCAGATAAGGCTCAGGATAGTATTGCCCAGTTGAGTGATCTTCTTCGTTATGCCTTGTATGAAAGCAATAATGCTAAGGTAAAGGTTGTGGATGAGATTGCATTCATGCGGAATTATATTGATCTGATGTCTCTCAGGTGCAACGATAAGACAAGGGTCGAGGTCTGTTTTGATAGTTTTGATTCAAGATTGGCCATATCCCCGCTTCTGTTCATATCATTGATCGAAAATGCATTCAAGCATGGTGTTTCAGCGCACGTTGATTCGTTTGTCTCTGTAGATATGGGTATAGAGGGGGATGACCTTGTATTTACATGCATAAATTCTGTTGTTGAAAAAGGGACAGTTGACTACAGCGGTTCTGGAATAGGACTTGAGAATATGAAGCGTCGTCTGGAACTGTTGTATCATGGCTGTTATTCATATGAACAGCATTGTGCGGATGGAAAGTATGTAGTGCAGGTTCGTATAAAAAATATCGTTGACTATGAATAGGCTCAGATGTATGATTATAGATGACGAGCCTTTAGCCGTTGAGATGCTTGCGGATTATGTCAGAAGGATTGGCTCGCTTGAACTTGCCGGAACGTATACCGATCCGGTGCAGGCTCTCTCTGATATCGGGTCTCAGAGTCCGGACCTGGTGTTTCTGGACATACAGATGCCGGATCTGAACGGTCTTGAACTGTCACGTATGCTTCCGGAAAGGACAATGGTGGTGTTCACAACCGCCTTTAGGGAATATGCTTTTGAGAGCTATCAAGTTGAGGCTGTTGATTATCTGCTGAAACCCGTAAGATATCAGAAGTTTGTGGAGGCTGTGTCGCGTGCAGAAAAACGAGTGTCGACTTCAATGGAATCATTGCGTCAGGATAGAAAATCAGCATTCTTCAAAGTGGACGGACAGTTCCGCAATATCATGTTTTCAGACATCCGTTATGTTTCTGCTATGAAAGATTATGTTATGCTGAAACTTTCTGATGGTAGGGGTCCTGTCGTCACTCATCTGACAATGAAGGCGGTGGAGGATATGCTTCCTGGGGATAGGTTTATGCGCGTGCATCGTTCATATATAGTTGCTTTGGATAAGATCACTTCGATAGACGGCAATGGGGATATTATTTTGGGTGATGATCTGGTACCGGTTTCTGATTCATATCGCAAAGCAGTTGATGATTACCTGTCGTCGCATATGTTCGCATCAGGGATTTGATCCTCCAAGCTACAGCACTGCAGCGAATTTCTGAATGCTTTTAAGCTTCTCCATAAAACCGGGCTTCTGCTCGGTTTTCCATTTATCATGCCTTGCCTGCATACGTAGCAGAAGATCTGCCGGGATGTTTATGGCCGCTTCGGTCAACATGGCAAACTCTGTGTTCACAGGTCTCTTTCCCTTTAGAATTTGATTGACCTGAGAAGGAGATACGCCTATCCTTTCCGCAAACACCTTCTGCGGAATACCAAGGTACTCTATTTCGTCTTTGATAACCTCTCCCGGATGTGTGACGTAGTTGGGCTTGAGGTTATTAAGGATCATTTGTGGGTCAACACCTTCAATTTCTACCATAGTACTTCTTATTTATAGTGGTTTGACAATTCTACTATATTACATATCGATACGTAGTCTTCTTCGTTTCTCTTCTTCTCCTCAAATTCTATTCGATATTTGTCTGAAACTCTGACGGACGAAATACCTTTTCTGTCGCCAGTGAGTTTTTCGTATTTCATGGACTGAATAATATATAGGTCTTCAATGCGTTTTGCTGCGGCGAGTCGGTCAATGGTTTTTCGGTATCTTTTAATTATGTTAGGTTGAAACCGATATTTCTTCTCGCTTGTTTTGCCAAGTATGTGCAGCTCCTTTAAATACTGCTTAGCAAAGATGATTTCCATGTAAGTTGCAAATTTAGATATTATTTTAACGATTTACAAATATGTGAATTTGTACACATTGTTTTTCTTTGCTAATATCGATAAAAGAGTGTTATGGGTAGGAATAAATGTGGTGAAACGAGTTTAGAAATTTCTAAATTTTAAAATTATTAAACCTTTTTTTATTTTTTTGTCCTTTCCGGCTTGACCGGGAATCTAAGCGCTAGTTTTAAAAAAGAGAAAAAATTTAAAGAAAAAGAAAAATGTGACTAAAAGGCGATATCTGTGACGAACGGATGTCGCTTTTTTTCTTCTTATGCTTTCCTTTGAGGCAAAAACGATGGGAGGCAGATTGAGTGTTTTTGTGGCGGTGCTGGCATTTGTGATGTCATGCGGCCTGAAAGAGATTGACAGCGGGCAGAATGCCGACAATGGCATCTGGACAGGACCGGGGAATGTAGTGGTCGGAGGAGACTCTGAACATGATCAGGTGGATAAAGTCTGCTATACGGTAGGTGTTGATTATCAGGACGGCTATGACTGGAGGGCTGATATGGACATGGGTAATGTGAAATGCTCGCTTGTGGTCTATGCAGATGGGATTCCTCTGGTCAAGGTTCCAGTGGGTGATGAGTACGAAACAAGCGCCGACCCGGATATGCATAGAGTCATAAGAGGAAATCTTTATACAGACTACGCAGCCCGGACCGAGACTGTCATCAAGAGGGACGGTGAGACTTTGTTTCGCTACAGCGGGCGTGAAATGATAATAGGCATGGCTGTGGATGATGGATATGTCTACACACTTGGTCAATCAAGACAGGGCGGAGGATTCTCTTTCCGGCGTGATGGGGAAGTCTTGTTTGAGAGTCTGTCCGGATATCTTTTTCCGCGGCTCCAAAGGTGTGAGGACGGTTTCAGCTTTATCTTTTACGAACCGGTGGCGCTGGGTGGAGCTTCGGCAGAGAAGTATTACCACTATTTGGCTGGAGAAGTCTGTCAAATTGCTGTCCTGGAGGAAGTTGACAAGGTCTGGGATATGGTGTTCAACGAGACGTTTGTCTGTTACATAGCTTCCATGAGGGGAAGGCTGACCCCTGTGCTTGTTTCAGGGAAGGAGGTTTCTCCAATGGATGTAAGAGAGAATGCGAAAATAAGAGCCTGTCGTTTTGTCTCTGCTGATGGTGACATGGATATTGAAGGCATCATGTCTCAGGAAGGCAACGTCCTTTTCAGCTGCCTGTGGTGCGGGGCTCGGCTCAGGGAGGTGTTCTCTCCGGGATATACAGCTGCAGCTGTATGCGTCAGTGACACTGATGTTGCATGTGTGCTGAATGGCCGAAGAAACTTATCTGAAGGCGTCATTTATCAGAACGGCAGATCGTTTGACATGCCTGAAGGCTATATGTCGATAGGAGGGTGTGCGATGGTTATTATAGACGGAAGGCTATATGTGGGATTGACGTCAGAGACGGGAGGTCCCCCTGCTGTATGGTCTGAAGAAAAAATAAAGCCGTTGAAAATCAACGGCTTCATCTCTCATATGTCTGTGGGTTAGTCTTCCCAGCTGATGGTTCTGGACTGGTCTGGATTTACCATGATGCTGACCTTCAGGGTCTCTTCAGGGAGCAGTTCCTCAATGTTTTCAGGCCATTCCATGATGCAGAGACAGCCGCTGTCCAGATAGTCATAAAGGCCTATTTCTATGGCTTCCTGCAGCTTGTTGATCCTATAGAAATCAAAATGATACATCGGGTCTCCGTCAGCGCACATATATTCGTTTACGATGGCAAATGTCGGTGATCCGACAGGATCTGTCACTCCCAGCACTTTGCAGATGGCAGTGGTGAATGTCGTCTTTCCCGACCCCATCGGGGCAAAGAATGCCACAAGGGTGTTGTCTCCTATTTTCTCAAGGAATTCCTTAGCAGCTCTCTCGAGATCTGCAATGTCTTTTATTGTTATTTCGTGTTTCATTTTCTTCCTTCTATGATGTTACGTGCCAATGTATTGGCGCAGATGAAATCTCTCAGTTCCGCACAATCTGTATTCAGGATTGTGTTCTTGTCTCCTTGCCATAGTAGAGATCCTTCGCACATGAAGGCGATCTTATCTCCGATTTCAAGGATAGAGTTCATATCATGGGTGTTCACGACTGTAGTCATGTTGAACTCTTTTGTCAGATCGCTGATGAGCTCGTCGATCAGGATGGATGTATATGGGTCAAGACCGGAGTTCGGCTCGTCACAGAACAGATATGACGGGTTCAAGGCAATTGCCCTTGCGATGCCTACGCGTTTCTGCATGCCTCCGCTGAGGGCGTTCGGATATTTTGCATCTGAGCCGATAACATTTACCTTTTCAAGGCAGTATTGGGCCCTTTCTTTTCTTTGAGCATAGCTCCAGTCAGTGAAGAATTCCATAGGGAACATCACGTTTTCAATGACTGTAGCAAAGTCAAACAGGGCGCTTCCCTGGAACAGGATGCCGATGTCCTTTCTCAGCATGCGCTTTTCGTTTTCTGTCATGGACGACAGCTTTCTGTCTCCGTATGAGATGTCTCCGCTGTCCGGCTCAAGAAGTCCGATAAGGTTCTTCAAGAGCACAGTTTTTCCGGAGCCGCTGGGTCCGATGATCATATTGCATTTTCCAGGTTCATATACGACATTGATGTCCTTCAGGACAGGGACACCATCGAACCCCTTATATAGATTTTCTACCTTTATCATCTTGAGATCCTTTTAGTAAAGCATGAGCTGTGTGACAATAAGGTCTGCAAGCAGTATCAGGATACTGGTGACCACGATGGCCCTTGTGCTTGATCTTCCCACTCCGAGTGATCCTCCCTTTGCGTAGTAGCCGTAGAATGCCGCAATTGATGCGATCATGAAGCAGAACAGGGACATCTTGAAGCAACTGTACCAGATGTAGAAGCCGTTGTAGAATGCTTTGATACCTGTTATGTATGATGCCGTGGGGATGATCTGTGTGAATTCGACCACGAAATAGCCTCCCAGAATTCCGAGTGCCAGACTCAGGAGCATGAGCAGCGGGCTGAGGAGGGTTGAGGCAACGACCTTAGGCAGCACGAGGAATCCTGCGGAGTTCACTCCCATCATGTCCATTGCGTCGATCTGTTCGGTGATGCGCATGCTTCCGATTTCGGATGCTATGTTGGAGCCCATCTTTCCTGCAAGAATAAGTGCGATCATGGTCGAGCAGAACTCAAGGATAAGACTTTCTCTTACCATGTATCCCACATACATCTTATCGATGAGAGGGTTTTCCAGATTTGATGCTGTCTGGATGACGAGCACTCCTCCGATAAAGAGAGATATCACTCCAACCAGAACAATGGAAGATATGATGAGCTTGTCAGCTTCGTTGATAAATTGGCGCCAGAAGATTCTCCACCTGTCAGGCTTTCTGAATACCATTTTCAGAAAGAGAGCATACCGTCCGATTGTTATGAATGTCTTTTTAAACATGTTCAAGATTAATTTAACTTACAAAGTTACCACAAATTTCCTTAACTAAAAATCATAATGCCCGACGCAGATGCATTCATTCCTTATGTTGCGCAACCCATGCCAGACAGTCCCTGAATGAAGAGATATAATCAAAATCCCTGTATGGTTCGATGAGAATGTCCGATGGAAACAGCGGCATATTAAAAGGGTTTTTCAACTGACTGTAAATCAATAGCATACAAAGATTTAAAAATTTATTTTAAAGGGATTTTCGTGTTTAAAATAAATTTTAAAATCATGATTTCGCCACATTTTTCTTTTTCTTTAACATAATTTCTGGCGTTATGATAAGATTTGGGGCAAAAACCATAGTGCCATGCTCATAAACATTCATTGCGCAAAATGCATCGGAATAGATGCCGTTCCGGTGACGGTGGAGGTAAACATTTCTGCCGGATTGGGCATCCATCTTGTCGGTCTTGCGGATGCCGCAGTAAAAGAAAGTCTGCTCAGGACCATCACAGCACTTCAGTCCATGGGATTCCGTGTCCCGGGAAAGAAGATCGTCATCAATCTTGCCCCGGCTGACATGCATAAGAAGGGCAGCGGATATGATATCCCTATCGCTCTTGGAATAATAGCGGCCTCCGGACAGCGTGAACTGCCGCTGCTGGAAAGGTTTCTTGTAATGGGAGAACTCGGTCTGGATGGAGGTGTACGCGACGTGCCGGGTGCGCTCCCGATCGTGGAACTGGCGGTGCGGGAGAGACTGAAAGGCTGTATTCTGCCTCTGACTTCAGCCGTTGAGGCTGTGGAGTACGGCGGTATCGATGTATACGGTGTGGGTACTTTGGAAGAAGTTCTCGAAATCCTTTCCGGGCAGGAAGACTGCTCTCATCTGCTGGCGAAGAACCGCATTGCTGAAGAAGTCTCGGAATCTAGAAAGCAGCCTTCGGAAGGTGCTTGCATGGATTTTTCTGAGATCATCGGCCAGGAGGCAGCTAAGAGGGGACTCGAGATTGCAGCAGCAGGAGGACACAATGCCATTCTTATCGGCAGTCCGGGCAGCGGCAAAAGCTCGTTGGCCAAGGCTATGGCCGGCATCCTCCCTCCCATGAGTCTGGAGGAGTCGCTCCAGACTTCCAAGATATATTCTGTAGCCGGGAAGGCCAATCCGTCAGGAGGGCTGATGCGAAAGCGGCCTTTCAGAGCACCTCACTATAGCGCGTCTCTCGCTGCTCTTCTGGGAGGTGGAACAGACAACATCATGCCGGGTGAGATTTCCCTGGCCCACAACGGAATATTGTTCGCTGACGAGTTCTGTGAGACTCCGAAGAAGATAATGGAAGCTCTGCGCGGCCCGATGGAAGACCGCAAGGTGACCATCTCCCGTCTGAAGTCCAAGGTGGAATATCCGGCAGACTTCATGCTGATAGCAGCCACCAATCCATGCCCGTGCGGCTATTATGGCGACGGAGACAGGTGTACATGCACCCCGTCCAAAAGACTTGCTTATATTTCCAAGCTATCGGGCCCGATAATGGATCGCATTGACATACAGCTATTTGTCTCACGAGTGGATGCCCGTCGGCTGGTAAACAGGAAAAAGGCTGAGCCGAGTGCAGCGGTGGCATCCCGTGTGCTGAAAGCGAGGGCTGTTCAACGGGAAAGGCTGGCAGATGAGGGCATATTCTGCAATGCTGCCATGAACAATAAGCAGATAGAGAAGTATTGCCCTCTGTCGTCGGACTGCCAGGCTCTGCTGGAGCGCATTATCGATCATATGGGCCTGTCTGCCCGTGCCTGCTCGCGCATCATCAAGCTCGCCCGCACCATCGCCGACCTGGCAGACAGCCCTGATATACTCCCTCAGCATCTCTCCGAAGCAGCCTCATACCGTTTCCTCGATAAGCAGAACATCTTCGACTGATCCGCGGTGCTGAAAAAATAAAGCTGTAAATCGGGAAGATTTACAGCTTTATTCTCAGGCCAAGGTCGAGGCCGAGCATCAATGGCTGCGCTGTCCTGATGCTCTTTGGCTGCCCGTTGTCGAAATAGTATCTCAGGCTTGGGTCTGCATATAATCCGACATGTCTGCCCAGCATGAATTCCACACCCAGACCGATGTTGGCAGAGAGCTGGACTCCGGCAGGCTTTTCTGTGTGTGTGATGCTGGTGCTGAGCACTTCGTATTTGTCAGCTATACACTTCTCGACAGTTCCTCCAGCATAAGCATAGAGATTTATATGCTTGTTATCTACGATATTGTAATATGCATTGACTGGAATTCCGACAAAGTGCTGGAGGTTTCGAATATCTGAAGATGTTGAATTTACCTCGAGGCCATTCTCAGCCTTTGTGTATGTTCCGTAGAATTTTCTGGTAACGAGACTGTAGTTTGCTCCGACTCCCAAAGACCATCTGTCGTTGAGGCTGATCTTCACTCCGGCTCCGACGGAAACGGGGATGCCGTATGTCGTATTCGTGCTTGTCTCTGTGATGCCTGTATGTGCCGGACCAGCAACAATTGACGGGCGCTTCATTATGTTTGCCTTGGCGCCGTTCTGCAGATTATTTGTGCCGGTAATTCCAGAGAGGACCAGAGATGTTCTTGATGTCCTTGCCGACTGCTCGTCTTCACCCCAGTCTACATCATCATTCCATTCGTATGAAGCGGTGTCATCCGACTTTGTGTCTTGTGCAGTCTTGACTGGCTCTTTTGCTGTCAGTGGTTCTTCGGCAGCAACAACCTCCTCAGTCGTCCGAAGTGTCTCTTCTACCACCACTGGCTGCGCAGAAGCCTCTCCTGCAGCGTCCATATCGTTCATCACCTCTGCAACGCTGGTCGGCTTATATGCCGGCCTTGCTGTCTTCGGTGTCTCAGCCTCAGCCATCAGCACCTGTTCTGCAGGGGTTGGCCCATCTTCTGAAACGCTGTTTTCGATAACAGTTACAGGCTTTTCCACCACAGCCACCATTTCTTCCGGCTGCTGCCCGACCTGCACCGTCTGTCCTCCAAACAGGAAAACTCCTGCAACAACAGCCGCTGCGGCAGCTACACCTACGCTCACGCGTCTCCACCATATGATGGTGGCAGCGCGCTTCGCGGCCTTGTCAAGGCCGGCGGAAACCCCATCCCAAAGATGTGCAGGAACCTCTTCCTGCGCATTCTCCAGCATGGATTTTATCATTTTATCTATGTTGTTGTCAGACATTTTCTCTCTCTCTTATTTTGTTTTGCAGCCAGATCCTTGCTCTGCTGAGCTGGGTTCTTGATGTTGTCTCGCTGATGCCCAGCATCTCTCCGATCTCCTTATGTGAATAGCCCTCTATCGAGTACATGTTGAAGACTGTTCTGAATCCGGGAGGAAGAGACATCACCAGCGCCATGAGCTCCTTGTATCCGAGATTTTGCGTCTGTGACACCGTCTCTGCCTTCATCCCTCGTGCGCAATCCAGTTCCTCGCTCATCTTCAGTGCGTCTTTTTTCCTGAGACTCATCAATGCAGTCGTGACAAAGATCCTTCTGGCCCAACCTTCAAAGGAGCCTTCTCCTTTGTATTCTTTAAGCTTGGTGAACAACGTGATGAATCCGTCCTGAAGCACATCCTCAGCCTGAACCCTGTCACCGATGTAGCGGATGCAGATGGGAAACATGCGCGGAGCCAGACGATCATATAGGACCTTCTGGGACGCGCGATCTCCTTTTATGCAGGATTGTATCAGCTGTAGATCAAGTGTTTCCGCCACAATGTCTTGCTCAGGTCCTGATTGGTTATACGTCATTCACGTGCTCAAGAAGATGCAGTCAGGACCATGGATGTTGCATCGTGAGCACATTTTTTTCAAAGTTATGCATGTTTCCCGAATTAGAGTGTTATTTTTGTATGTTTTATAGGTAATCTCAATAGAAGTCAATGGCAAATAAATACAGACATATAGTCCTTGTCCTGTGTGGACTTTTCCTCTTCTGTTTCCAAGCGTTTTCGCAGCCGAACATCAGAAGGGAGGTGGAGAACATGGTTCTGGATGCTATCCAGAAGATAAGTGATGGCGACATAAAAGGCGCAGAGCAGACCCTTGCCGATGTTCTGGCTGTCGATCCGGAATGTGATGCGGCGTGGTACTATATGGGTGAGGTGGCGATATTCAACTCCGATCTGGAGCGTGCCCTGGAATGCAATGCTATGGCAGTGGAACTGGACCCGGACAATTTCTGGTATCGTTACAGGCAGGCCAAACTGTATTCTTTTTCATCCCGCGAAGTGTCGGTCGACAAGTATGAGGAGCTGATAAAGGATTTTCCTAAGAAGAACGATCTGTATTATGAAATGCTCGACCTCTATATCAGCCAGCGCGAATACGAGAAGGCCCTTCAGACCATTGATGAAATCGAGAATACAATAGGCCCTACCGAGAGCCTGGCTTTATATGCCTACAGGATATATTATACATTGGGACGTGAGGATGAAGGACTTGAATACCTCCGCAAATACAACAGCAGGTATTCGTCTCCTGTGGTGCTGACCATTCTGGCTGACGCCGAACTGGCGATGTATAACGATTCCCTGGCCATAATGTACTACAATGAAGCCATCGACCTGGACTCGTCATATTCCCATGCACTTATAGGCAAGGCAGAGGCATGCAGAATCTTCCGCCGTTATGATGAGTATTTTCCTGTCCTGAACCGTTATGTGGAAAATGAGTATACACCTTCTCAAGAAAAGGCAGATTATCTTTCTGCCCTTGTGGAGAAGTCTGACCCTCAGTTTGTCAAGAGATTCATGCCTCAGATTGACACTACTATGATACTTCTGTCTCAGACACACCCATCGGATAGTGTCGTTTATAATCTGAGAGGAATGTATTACTACTACACAGGACGAGATGAGGCTTCCCTCGAGCAGTTCCGTGAATGCGCTGAAGTCTATCCGGAGAGTTTCGCCGCGGCAGCATCATACGTCGAATTACTGATGTATGAGGAAAAGTGGACGGATCTTTCAAAAGAGGGACGCAAGGCCTTCACCCGCTTCCCGCAGGAGACGGCATTCCTGGAAATGGCGGCAATGGGCGACTTCAATACAGGTGACTATCATAGCGTGCTGGAGGCATGCGAGACCGTGCTGGAGGTGGCCCCAAATGACAGTTCCAAGACTCTCAGATCGTGGTCTACAATGGGAGATGTATACTATAAGCTTGGAGACAGCAAAAAGGCTTACAAGGCGTACGACCGGGCTTTGAAAATTAACCCGGACTATGTCTATGTGCTTAACAATTATGCATATTATCTGAGCATGGAGGGTACAAATCTGAAGAAGGCCTATCAGATGAGCCGTAAGACTGTGGATGCGGAGCCTGACAATGCGACATTTCTGGACACCTTCGGATGGATACTGTACCTGCGTGGCGAACTTACAGAGGCCAAATCTTTCTTCAAGACGGCCATGCTCCATGGAGGAAAGGATAGTGCCGTGATTCTGGATCACTATGCGGAAGTCCTCTTTGCGCTGAAGGAATATGACATGGCGTTCGTATATTGGAACCTGGCCCTGCAGAAGAACTCTGAAGATGAGATTCCTGGTCTGAAGCAGAAAGTGGAACAGAAAAAGAAGGAAGCTGGACGATGAAGGGATATGTAAGATATGCCGTTGTCTGCCTTTCGGCCCTGCTGATGCTGGCTCTGTCCTCTGCCCTGGCTCAGGATGTGACAAAGCAGAAGACCCGGAAGGCTCAGCTTGAGAAGGAGATCAAGCTTCTTGACGGGCAGATCGCCGGCATCAGGAAGCAGAGTTCTTCTGCCACCACAAGGCTCGAACTTCTGCGTCAGAACATAACCAATAGAAAGGCTTTGGTCGCGGAGAGCGAATCCATGATCAAGTCATTGAATGACAGCATAAAGCTGAAGAGTCTTGAAATCCAGGATCTGCAGGAGCATGTTGACACTCTGATACATTACTACGGGAAGCTTGTACGCAGTGCATACAAATACCGAGATCCGCATGTGTGGTATCTTTATGTGTTTGCCAGCGATGATCTCGGTCAGGCCTTTCGTCGTGCCGGCTATTTCAGGAGCATTTCGGAGAACATACGCACCCAGGCGGAGATCATCCGTGAAAACAAGGCAGACCTGGAGCGTCAGAAAGCGGCTCTGGATGAAATCAAGAGTGAGGCAGTGGCTGTCAAGAATGCTAGAGTGAAGGAACTGAATGATCTTCGCGCAGATGAAAAGGAGGCGGACAGACTCATTCAGCAGCTGAAGAAGGAACGCAAGAAGATCGAAGGTCAGATTGCATCAAAGAAGAAAGAGGTCAATGCCCTGAACAAGGAGATACAGAAGAAGATAGATGAGGCACAGAAAGCCAGGAAAAAGACTTCTGGAAAGAAGGAGGACCCAAATGACATAAAGCTTTCCGGCGAGTTCGAATCAAACAAAGGAAAGTTTCCATGGCCGGTAAACGGTCCTGTGGTGGGAAAATTCGGCAGACGTTTTCATCCTGTCCACAAGAATCTCGAGCTCCCTGCAAACGAAGGAATAGATGTGGCAGTTGAGAAAGGAGAATCAGTTGAATGCATATTCGACGGCGTTGTGCTGGATATATTTATCATGCCTTCATATGGCCAGTGTGTGATGGTACAGCATGGAACGAAATACTTCACATTCTATTGCAGAATGGAAAACATTGTGGTGAAGAAGGGTGATAAGGTGAAGACAGGACAGAAGCTTGGCACTGTAGGAGTCATCAACGGAACGTCACAGATGCATTTTGAGATCTGGAAAGACAAGACGCCGCAGAATCCGTCAAACTGGTTGAGGAAGAAATAGATCATGAGAAAGACAGTGTTTATTACCGGAGCCACCGGCAACATGGGTTGGGCTGGCTTCCAGGAACTGCTGAAGAAAGATAAATTCGATATAAGACTGCTGGCCAGAGACAGCAAGAAGAACCGTAAGAAACTTGCCCCGTATCTGTCGCATCCGAATGTGACGGTAGTATGGGGTGATCTGACCCGCTATGAAGATGTTCTTCAGGGAACCAAGGGGGCAGACTATGTGCTGCATGTGGGCGGAATGGTGTCTCCTGCAGCAGACTATTATCCGGAGAAGACCCTCAAGGTCAATGTGTTATCTGCTGAAAATGTGGTTAAGGCGGTACTCGCCCAACCGAATGCATCCGAAATCAAGGTAGTATATATAGGCTCTGTCGCACAGTACGGCGATAGAAACCCTCCGCACCATTGGGGTGGCGCGGATGAGCCTCAGACGCCGGCAAAGTTCGACATGTATGCCCTGTCAAAGATCCGCTCAGAGGAGATCTTCGCCTCTGCCGGCCTGAAGCGCTGGGTGTCTCTCAGGCAAAGTGGCATTCTTTATCCGGGTATTCTAAGCGTCGTGAATCCGACTGCATTCCATGTGCCTATGGGCGGCGTGCTGGAGTGGGCTACCATCGAGGATTCGGGTCGCCTGCTTGCCCAGGTGTGTGAAGACTGGGTGCCGGAAGACTTCTGGAACAAGGCCTACAACATCAGCAGCGGAGAGCAGTACCGCATGACCAACTACGAGTTCATGACCCGCATGCTCGGCGCTCTCGGGCTCCCTTCTCCAGAGAAGGTCTTCGAGCCGCAGTGGTTTGCTCTCAAGAACTTCCACGGAATGTGGTATACCGATGCAGACAAGCTTGACGACGTCCTGCACTTCAGGTCAGACACTCCGGTCGATGAATATTTCGCAACCATGAAGTCAAAGCTGCCATGGTTCTATTCGCTTGCCTTCCTTGCCCCTGCATGGGCTGTGAAGATGTTCATGAAGCCTTATGCTTTTGAAAAGGGAATGGGAACCCAGTGGTGGGTGGAGAACGACCAGGAGAAGTTCCTTGCATATTATGGCTCGCGTGAGGCTTATGATGCAATCCGTTCGTGGGACGACATCCGTCCAGCACAGCTCAGCAAAAAAGCCCCTGTCATCCTGAACGAACCCCCTGTCATCCTGAACGAACCCCCTGTCATCCTGAACGAAGTGAAGGATCTGTAAACCAAGACGTATGACGATCAGAATATTGGATATATTGGAAGAGACCATGGCAGACGGTCCGGGATTCCGCACTTCGATCTATTGTGCGGGATGCGCGCATCATTGTCCAGGCTGCCACAATCCGCAGTCATGGGACTTCCACGGCGGCAGGGAGGTGACCGTGGATGAACTCCTGGAGGTCATCAAGTCGGATGATCTTTCTAATGTGACCTTCTCCGGCGGCGATCCTCTATATCAGGTCGAGGCCTTCACGGAACTTGCCCG
>JAEIGA010006944.1_pt1 | contig 17215 bp, 20 predicted proteins | sample 9270691 | NCBI WGS metagenome assembly JAEIGA01 (sample SAMN17057246, study PRJNA624740) | gut metagenome | biome: biome; isolation source: fecal sample | host: Bos grunniens | place: China: Xizang | collected 2019 | reverse complement strand
TTGGTGGAGGTCGGAAAAAGATTTATATGTGCAAAAACGTTAAGCAAAATGTGTTGTTTGAGCGAAGCGAGTTCACATTTTGTAGTTTTTGTATGTGTAAATCCCGACCGGAAACCAAGTCGGAAGATGAAGCGCCGAAACGACTAAACACCTAAACGATTCAACGAATATTCGGGCCCTTGAATATTTCTTTTGCGACTCGGCATAATCAATGCAAGCATTGCTTCTGCTCTCGCTGCTCAAGAAACTCGACAGGCTCAGGGACCGAATAGGATCGCTCTCCTTTATTCGCTTCGCTCATGAAGTTGCTCACGCTCGGCATAGAAAGTAAACTTTCTCTGCTCTCGCTTACTCGCAACTTTCTCCTTTCTCCTTTAACTATCGATTCACCGATTAGTCGATTCACCGATTAGTCAATAAAATCGCCATTATGAAAGAATCTCCTCTATGTACGCAAGCAATTCTTCGCGGCCGGTTTTGTTCTCGGACGAGGTGATGAACATAGGAGGCAACGATTCCCACGATTGTAGTAGGTGCTTTTTATAGGTTTCAACGTTGCGTAGGCAAGCGGTTTTAGATAATTTGTCTACTTTGGTAAAGACAATAGAAAAAGGTACGCCTATCTCGCCCAGCCAATTGATAAATTCGGTATCGATGCGTTGGGGTTCGTGGCGGCTGTCAATCAATACAAATAGGTTGGTAAGTTGTTCGCGTTTGTCAATGTAGTTTTTTATCATCCCCTCTAATGTATCGCGTTTTTTCTTGCCTACTTGCGCATAACCATAACCAGGTAAATCGACTAGGTGCCATTGCTCGTTAATTAAAAAATAATTGATAAGCAAGGTTTTACCAGGTTTAGAGCTGGTCATGGCTAACCCTTTTACACCCGTTAGCATGTTAATAAGCGACGATTTGCCTACGTTCGATCTGCCTATAAAGGCAAACTCGGGTAGGTGTGTGCTGGGGCATTTGCTTATGCTAGGGCTGCTTTGTACAAAGGTGGCAGATTGTATTTTCATGATTTTTTAATGAGTAATAATCCTACAAAGGTAATGAATCCGTTTAATAATAGCAATTCGTAGCCCAAAGCGAAGCCTGTAAGTAGTTGGATGCCCCAGCAGATAAGGGGCGATGCTAGGCAGATGAGCGGAGCGTATCGGTCGTTGATGTTTATTTTGGTAAACATGGATAGCGTAAACAATCCCAACAAAGGTCCGTAGGTGTACGAAGCTAACTGGAACAGCAAATCAATCATATTGCCGTTAGGGTTGCGGTAGAATACAAATAGCATCAATATAAAAAAGATGGCTACCAATCCGTGTATGCCTTTGCGGTAGCGTGCAAAAAGCGATTCGTTTTTTTGCGTCTGTTCCGCTGTAAATGTGGTGGCAATGGTGGTGGTAAGCGATACCAAGGTAGAATCGGCACTCGAAAAAGTGGCCGAGATAATGCCGATGATGAAAATGTACGAGGCAATATCGGGTAAAAGGCCTGTTTGTATGGCAACTGGCAGCAGTAGATCGTTTTCGAGAGGTAGGGGTGTGCCAGTAGTGCTATACAATTGAGCAAGGATAAAACCCAATAGCAAAAAAGCAAAATTGATGGGCAGGAACATAAAACCGTACCACAACATGTTTTTTTGAGCCTCTTTCAAGCTTTTGCAGGTTAGGTTCTTTTGCATCATATCCTGGTCTAGACCTGTCATGCAAACGGTAATGAACATACCACTCAGTACGTATTTAAGAAAATGACTGTGCTTGTCCCAATCGGTTATAATCAGGCTGTCCCAAGGTATTTGCAGACTTTCTGTCGATGTAATGGATAGTTGTTGATGGCCTAATAGTAGCAACGCCGTCAAAGCACCCAATAAAAAGAGGGTTTGGACAACATCGGTTTTTACCAGGGTTTGTATGCCGCTGGCCGATGTGTAGGCGTACATAAAAACAACTACCAAAATGGCAACGGCATAAAAAGGTATGCCTAGTGGAGCAAATATAAAGTTGTAAATTAGGTAGGTGCTAATAAAAAGGCGAGCAGCCGCTCCTAATCCTCGGCTTATGATAAAAAAGAGCGAAGCAGTGCGGTAGCTGTGATTGCCCAAGCGTTGTTGCAAGTATTGGTAGATGTTGGTAAGGTTCAGTCGGTAATAAAGTGGCAGCAGCAGGTGGGCTACAAGGATATAACCCAGCGAAAAGCCCAGTACCAATTGCAGGTAACTTAGTCCGCTGTGGGGTGCCATGCCTGGTACAGAAATAAACGAAATGCCCGATATAGAGGCGCCTAGCATGCCAATGGCAACCATCGTCCAAGACGATTTTCTGCCTGCTACAAAAAACGCCTCGTTTCCCTTGTTTCTTTTGTAAAAGGCAACGCCAAGCAGAATAGCAGCATATAATACCAATATTACCCACATAATTTGCAAAAGTAATAAAAAATTACGTATATTTGTCTGTTTGATGAATAGATGTGTGGTATGCAATCGTATCCTTCGTATTTGCTAGAAAATGCTGTAAATCAGCTGTCAAAATTGCCAGGAATTGGTAAAAAAACCGCCTTGCGTTTGGCTTTGTACTTGTTAAAACAAGACGCCCAAGATGTAAACAATTTTGCGCAAGCCATTTTGTTGCTCAAAAACGAAGTAAAATATTGCAAGGTATGTAAAAACATAGCCGATACCGATGTTTGTCAAATATGCAGCGATGCCTCGCGTCAAACCGATGTGGTTTGTGTGGTTGAAACCATCAAAGAGGTGATGCTCATCGAAAATACTGGTCAGTACAAAGGGTTGTACCATGTGTTGGGTGGGGTGATATCGCCCATCGATGGTGTTCATCCTTCCGATTTGGAAATTGAAAGCCTGGTAGAGCGTGTAAAAGCAGGGGGTGTAAAAGAGGTGGTAATGGCACTTAGTACCACCATGGAAGGCGATACCACTGCCTATTACATTGCACGCAAGTTGGCCGATGCACCCATTACCCTTACCACCATAGCGCGTGGTGTCTCGGTAGGCGACGAATTGCAATATGCCGACGAGCTGACCCTGGGAAAATCGATTGTAAACAGAGTACCTTATACCAAATAATATGAGAACGAATAAAACCTTACAAATACATTATTACTGCCTGTACGTAGCCTTGCTGGGCTTGTTGGCATTTGCCCATTTTTATTTAAGAAAAGAGTTGCTGTTAGTGCTAACAGATAGTATGACCCTAATGGTTAGTACCACCAATATTTTATTCTTACTAGCCATACCCATTGTGTTTAAACTATTTTCGGTAATGACAAATAAACCAACGGCAGGCGTACAGGATTATGCCAAGTGGGCGTTGGTACAAATGTACCTGGTAACATTTCCTGCCATTACATCGGTGTTGTTGTATGGTTTGATAGCCGATAACAGTGCCTTGTATTGCTATTTAATTGCTTTTGTGGCTCTTATTTTCTGCAAACCAACCCAGCAAAAATGGGATTATTACCAACAAAAAGAGATGTCTAACAATCAACAAACAACCACCTCTCATGAATAATATTATCGCAGTTGATTTTGATGGTACCATTGTAACCCACGAGTACCCTCGTATTGGTAAAGAAATTCCTTTTGCTATCGAAACGCTTATTCGTTTGCAACGCGAAGGATATCGACTTATTTTGTGGACAGTACGTTCGGGCGATTTGTTGCAAGAAGCAGTAGACTACTGTCGTAGCAAGGGCTTGGAGTTTTATGCGGTCAACGCCAACTTTGCCGAAGAACAGTTTGATGCCAAAGACAGCCGCAAGGTCAACGCCAATATCTACATAGACGACCGTCAGGTGGGTGGTTTGCCCGATTGGGGCATCATTTACCAGATGGTAAAAGGAACTTGTGTGCCTCAATACAATACGCAATACATTATGCCCAAACCCAAGGGCTTTTGGGCACGTCTAAAATCTTCATTGTTGGGTTAATGCAATTAAGCATTGTAATTGTTAACTACAAGGTGCTGCATTTATTGCTTCAGTGCTTAGATGCGGTGCGTAAAGCCATGCAACAAATGGATGCAGAGGTTTTTGTGGTCGATAATCACTCCGAAGATGGTTCGCAGGCGTTGGTAGAAAAGTATTTTCCTGATGTAAAGTATATAGCGAATAGTGCCAATGTAGGCTTTGCCAAGGCTAATAACCAGGCCATTGCCCAAGCAAAGGGCAAGTATGTGTTGTTGCTCAATCCCGATACCATTATAGCCGAAGATACCCTTCAAAATGTTTGTCATTTTGCCCAGCATGCTCCTGCCTTTGGAGCATTGGGGGTGCGCATGATAGATAGGAACGGTAAGTTTTTGCCCGAGTCAAAACGCAACGTTCCAACCTTGTATTCTTCGTTCTGCAAGCTAACTCGTTGGCCCATTACGCCCCGAAAGGAATACTATTGTACCGCTTTGTCGGAACATCAAGCAGGCGAGGTGCCGGTTTTGTCGGGAGCCTTTATGTTGTTGCATAAAGAAGCCTTGGGCGATGTGGCCTTGCTGGACGAACGCTATTTTATGTATGGCGAAGACATCGACCTTTCGTACGCCATCACCCGTGCGGGATATAAAAATTACTATTTTCCATGCACCATGGTGCATTACAAGGGCGAGAGTACTAGCTACGATGCGGCTTATCGCCGTAATTTTTACGGGGCGATGCAACTTTTTTACGAAAAATACTACGGTAAAGGGTTGCTGAATGGCTTGCTTAAAGTGATTACACGTCTATTGGCAAAAATAGGCAGTCGTAAAAAAGAATCGGTAGTCCATATGTCCAAAGAGGTGGTTACCTTGTCTACCCAAACCATGTCGTATGCCGAGATTATTGCCTATATAGAGCAAAATCAGGGCGAAAAGCTAGTAAAAATAGAGCATCCCACCTTACAAATAACCGTTTAGTATGTTTTTGCAAAATAATACCCTCCAATTACGAGCCATAGAACCATCGGATATCGATTTCTTGTACCGCATAGAAAACGATGCCAGCAATTGGGAAACCGGAAGTGTGCATTTGCCCCTTTCGCGTGCTACGTTGTTGGCGTATTTGCAACAGCCACCCGTAGATGTGTTTATGGCCTCTGACTTAAAATGGATGATTACATTGTTGGATGGAACATCGGTGGGTATGATTGATATTAACAACATCGATCATTTTCATCAACGTGCTGAGGTGGGTATTTTTATCGATGCTCCATTTAGAAAACAAATGTACGCTGCTCAAGCCTTGTCTTTGTTGGCCGATTATGCCAAAAATTACGTGGGTTGGCACCAATTAACCGCTGTGGTGGCACAAAAAAACACCGCCTCGCACAGGTTGTTCCAAAAAATGGGGTATGTGCAAAGCGGTGTATTAAAAGATTACTTCAAAACGATAGAGGGCTTTGAGGATGCCACTATTTATCAATTGGTTTTGTAAGCAAATTTTACTTCTTTCAACTCTTCGTTGGCTTTAACAATTTTCTTTTTCAAATCGTTTTTGTAAGCGGCAAATTGCTCGTTGATGTGGCTGTCCGATAGGGCCAACATTTGAACGGCAAGCAAACCTGCATTCATGGCTCCGTTAATCGCAACGGTAGCTACAGGAATTCCGGGAGGCATTTGAACCATGGCCAAAAGGGCATCCATGCCTTCTACGCTCGATTTGATGGGTACGCCAATAACGGGTAGGGTGGTCATAGAGGCAATAACACCTGCTAGGTGCGCTGCCATACCTGCTGCTGCAATAATCACTTTGATGCCTCTGTCGGCAGCATTTTGGGCAAAATCTGCCACTTCGTCTGGCGTACGGTGTGCCGATAAAGCGTGCATTTCAAAAGGAATAGCAAACTCGTCCAAAACTTTAGCGGCTTTTTCCATGATGGGCAAATCGCTGGTGCTGCCCATGATAATACTAACTACTGGTTTCATGCTTTATTTAATTTTACATTGTAATTCAATGGGATAATGGTCGGAATAGGGTTGTTTGTTTACCTGAAACGACAAAGGTTCTATCTTGTCATCTGCAAAGATATAATCTATGCGGAAATGATACAAGCCCTCGTGAAAGGTGTTGCCAATTCCCCAATCTCGTTCTAAAAAGCAATCCTGATCGTTTCCCAATACGGTTCGATAAACGTAAGAAGTAGGTACATCGTTCAAATCGCCACAAACAAGTGTAGGACACTGACTATCTTTCATGCTAGCAATGGCTTGGGCTTGTATGCCTCTTTTTTGCGATGCTTTGGCCAACTTGTTATAAACACGTTTAAGGAGGTTGGTTTTTTCTTGACTAGTGTAAATTTCTTTCTCTTCGCGCGTAAGTCGATTCGATTCTAGGTAACAATTGATAACTTGTAACGTATCGTCGTTTATGGTTATCCACGTTGAGATAGCTCCGTGCGCATCCGATAAGAAACTTGCTTTTCCTCTTTTAATGATGGGGTATTTAGAAAAAGTAGCAATCCCTTTGCTCGATTTATTCCCTTCGTAAATAAATTCGATGTGGTAATAGGGATAATTAGATAGTTCCTTTTTTAAGTTGTCCAATGTATGATTGTTTTCTGTCATCACCATTACTTCTTGCAAGCAAAGAATGTCGGCATCGGTATTCTTTAGAAAAGCAAGCGCATCATTGCCATGTTGTTCGTAAAAATTAAAGTAATGTACATTGTAACTACATACCTTAATGGCATTGCTGTTATCTGCTTCGCTGCTACTTGGATACAAACTGATGTTGTTGAGTGTATTGGGAATAGACAAAATCAGAATAATAACAGACCATGTAAAAGTGTAGAATTGCTTTCTAAATAAACAAGTAATGGCACAGATAATGGATATAATCAGCGCGTATGGGAATAGGATGTTTAGGCTGCTAAATATGTTTAAGGACGATTGAGGAGGTATATGAGGAATTATCAGTGTTATTGCTAATGTTACAGTAGCAGCAAAACTGATAATAATCCACAATATGTTTACCCATTTTTTCATTGTTCTTTTTTGCTCAATTGAAACAATGATTTTTTTTCTTCATCGGTTAGATTTTGATACCCCGATTTTTTAATTTTTTCTAGTATTTGGTCGATGCGTTCCTGGCGTTCTTTTTCGCGTTCTTTTTGCTGTCTGTTCCATTGGGCATCGCTCATATTTTGTGTTTGATTTACCTTTACCTTAAACCTTTTTGGCATTTTGGGTAAGTTGCAATGATCCACTAGCCAGTCTATAATGCTTGTAATGGGTTTGCTTAAGTCTGTCCCTTTTTGGTAGCATACTCCGTATAAATACCCCATGATAGCGCCACCTATATGTGCCAACGAACCGCCAGAATTGATAGAGCCTAAACTCATTAAATCTAAAAGCAAGAAAGCAATTCCGATGTATTTTAATTTGACAGATCCGATGAGCGCCAAACGCACCATGTTATTGGGCGCATAACCCACTACCGAGAATAAAATCGCCATAATAGAAGCAGAAGCGCCAACTAGGTACGAACCTAGGCTGTGCTCCACAAAATAGGGAATCAAATTCAAGCCAAGCAGGTAGGTGCAAACACCGGCTAAACCGCCCCAAATGTATACGGCCACCAGTTGTTTTTGGTGGTAATACGATAGGAATAATTTGCCAAAATAATACAATGCAATCAGGTTAAAAATGGCATGTATAAAATTGGTGTGTAAGAACATATAGGTCAGAATAGACCATGGTTGCTGCAACAATGAGGGTAGAAATGCAGGTACTTGCAAATAATAAATCCAGTAGGTGGGTATTTGGAAAAGTGTAAAAAGTATGAGGATAACTTTTACAAGGGCAAATACACCTGCATTGATGTAAATAAGTCGGGTTAAAAAATTACCTCCCTTAAAACTGTTTTTTATATCGTTAAAAAAACGACTCATAACTCTTTTATCGCATTAAAAAATAACGACTTTCTAATACAAATTCCCCTTCTTTTTCCAAAGTAAGATAAGAACGGCTGCAAATAACATGCCGCCTAGGTGAGCAAAATGGGCAATACCATCGCTCGAAGGAATGACACCCATAAACAACTCTGCTGCAGCATACAAAGCTACAAAGTAGGGGGCGCGTATGGGTACAGGGAAGAAAATTAGCACCATGCGAGCTTGTGGAAACAATACGGCAAATGCCAATAAGATACCAAACAAAGCACCCGATGCGCCTACGGTTATAGGAGCGTTGAGCATTAGGTCTTTTAGTTCCCATAATTGACTCATGGGAATGGTGGTATGCTCGCTTAGGTTGTTGAGGTAAGGCATTAGCAAGTGAATGTCTTTGGTGTTGGCATACTGATTAATGGCATCAATAGCAGGTTGTAGGCTGTACATCCATACCAATTCTTGAACGATGGCTGCGCCAATGCCGCTTACAAAGTAAAAGATAAGGAATTTTTTAGGTCCCCAATAGAGTTCAATGTTTTTGCCAAACATCCATATACCAAACATGTTAAAAAACAAGTGAGAAATAGACGAAGTGTCGTGCAAAAATAGGTAGGTAACCATTTGTACGGCATTAAATTTCTCGGATTCCCAGTAGTGTAATCCCAATAAATCGATGATATCAACCCCTAAACGTGGCAAGGTAATGCTAGCAATCCATGCTAAAACATTAATAATGATGAGGTTTTTTACGATGGGTGGAAAATTGGGGTTAATAGGTCTGTATGTGTTCATAAAAACAAGTTTGGAGTGCAAATATACTATTTTTTTCGCTTTCTTGTTCTTCAACTCTTCTTTATTTACTATCTTTGTTAGCGCTTCAAATACATGCGATATGAGTTGTAATGTTCCTAAGTCAGACAAGAAAAGAGTAGTGATAGTTGGAGGTGGTTTTGGTGGCCTGAAACTGGCACAAAAACTAAAGAGATCCAACTTTCAAGTGGTGTTAGTCGATAAAAATAACTATCACCAATTTCCGCCACTTATCTATCAAGTGGCATCGTCTGGTATAGAACCTAGTAGCATTGCATTTCCGTTTAGACGTTTGTTTCAGCGTCGCAAAGATTTCTATTTTAGAATGGCCGAAGTTACGGGCATTTATGCAGACGAGAAAATCATTCAAACTTCGATTGGTAAATTGTCGTACGATTATTTGGTGTTGGCAGCTGGAACCACCACTAACTTTTTTGGTAACAAAGAGATACAAGAGGCTTCTATTCCTATGAAAACCTTGTCGGAATCGATGGGATTGCGCAATGCCTTGTTGGATAATTTTGAGCGCGCACTTACTTGTTCCAACCCACAAGAAAGACAAGAATTACTCAATATCGTAATAGTAGGAGGGGGTGCAACAGGAGTAGAGATTGCAGGGGCTTTGTCGGAAATGAAAAACTTTGTATTGCCCAAAGACTATCCCGATTTGCCCAATAGTTTGATGAACATTTACCTGATTGAATCGCAACCCAGGTTATTGGCAGCTATGAGCGAGAAATCATCGGCCAATGTATTGAAATATTTGCGCTCAATGGGTGTAAACGTGTTGCTGAATCAGCGTGTAACCGATTACAAAGACCATATTGTTTACATCAACGATGGCAGTACCATTGCTACCCGTACCTTTATTTGGGTAACAGGGGTGTCGGCACAATCCATTGCCAATATGCCATCCGATAAAATTGCGCGTGGCAACCGTATTTTGGTAAATGAATTCAACCAGGTAGAAGGAATGGATGGCGTATATAGCATTGGCGACCAATGTATTATGCCCGAAGGTGATGCTGCATGGAACGGTGGTCATCCTCAATTGGCACAAGTAGCCATTCAACAAGGCAATTTGTTGGCAGCTAATTTGAAAAGATTGGAAAAAGGTAAACCCATGAAACCTTTCCGATACAAAAACCTAGGTACCATGGCTACGGTAGGCCGTAACAAAGCAGTTGCCGAGTTGGCAGGTATGAAAATGGGCGGTTTTATGGCATGGTTGATGTGGTTGGTCGTGCACTTGCGCTCTATTTTAGGCGTAAAGAACAAACTTATTGTGTTCTTTAACTGGATGATTAACTATTTTAGTTACGGACAGTCGTTGCGTCTGATTCTTTATGCTAAGAAAGCCAAAGAAGTAACCGATCGTGAAGAGAGATTGGCTAAATTGCATGGAGTACACAAAGCATAAACAATAACCTTAAAATCATACTACAATGAACAAAACAGAATTAATTGATGCCATGGCAACCAATGCCGGCATTAGCAAAGTAATGGCAAAAAAAGCCTTGGACGGCTTTATTAAATCGGTTTCTAGAGCCCTTAAAAATGGCGATAAGGTGGCTTTGGTTGGATTTGGTGCATTTCAAGTAGTAGAACGTGCTGCTCGCGAAGGTGTTAACCCATCTACCCAAGAAAAAATGACCATCGAGGCTAAAAAAGTGGTTAAATTCAAAGCCGGTGCCGAACTCAGCGACAAAATTAATCGATAATAAGCTGTTGCTTGTCGCTTGTTTTAGTCGTTTAGTTCGCTTTGCTCATGAATTTTAGTGCGAGGAGAATGCAGAAATCATGTTTACATGAGTTATGCTGAACCGATGCCTAAAATCATGTAATAAGTTGCTCACGCTCGGCATAGCAAATAAATTTGTTCTGCTCTCGCTTAATCGCAACTTTAGTCGATTCGTCAAATTTTTATTATCTTTGCAGCCTATTAAAATAGAGCTAAAATAATCATGGAAAAACAACTGAAAGACGCTATTATAGCGGGTGTCGAAAAATTATACGGAAATGCACCTGCCGAGTCGCAAATCACCTTGCAAAAAACCAAAAAAGAATTTGCAGGCGATTGGACTTTGGTTACTTTCCCCTTGCTAAAACTAACACGCAAAAATCCTGCGCAAACCGCTCAAGAAATAGGCGAGTATTTAAAAGAAAACGCATCGATTGTAGCCGATTTTAACGTAATAAACGGCTTTTTGAACATTGTATTGAAACAAGGTTCGTGGTTGGATACCTTGCGTAAGGTAGATGCCGATGCGCAATATGGTTTGGTGCCTGTAACCGACCAATCGCCTTTGGTGATGATTGAATACTCGTCGCCCAATACCAATAAACCTTTGCACTTGGGTCACATTCGTAACAACTTGTTGGGTTATAGCTTGGCAGAAATTATGAAAGCCAACGGTTACAAGGTAATCAAAACCAACATTGTGAACGACCGTGGTATTCATATTTGCAAGTCGATGTTGGCTTGGCAAAAATTTGGTGCGGGTGCCACTCCTGCATCGGTAGGTAAAAAAGGCGACCACCTAGTGGGCGATTACTACGTAGCGTTCGATAAAGCGTATAAAGAAGAAATCAAAGCCTTGATGGCCGATGGCATGAGCGAAGACGATGCCAAGAAAAATGCCCCATTGATGCTAGAAGCGCAAGAAATGTTGCGCAAATGGGAGGCTGGTGATGCTGAGGTTCGTAACCTATGGCAAACCATGAACCAATGGGTATACGACGGATTTGACGAAACCTACAAACGCATGGGTGTTGATTTTGATAAAATCTATTACGAATCGGACACCTATTTGGTAGGTAAAGAAAAAGTAAACGAAGGCTTGGCCAAAGGTTTGTTCTTTACCAAAGAAGACGGTTCTGTTTGGGCTGATATGACCGACCAAGGTTTGGACCAAAAATTGTTGTTGCGTGCCGATGGTACATCGGTGTACATGACCCAAGATATTGGTACTGCATCGCTTCGTTTCAACGATTATCCTATCAACAAAATGATTTATGTGGTAGGTAACGAACAAAATTACCACTTCCAAGTGTTGTCTATTTTGTTAGACCGTTTGGGCTTTGAGTGGGGTAAAGACTTGGTACACTTCTCGTACGGCATGGTAGAATTGCCAGAAGGTAAAATGAAGAGCCGCGAAGGTACTGTAGTAGATGCCGACGATTTGATGGACGAAATGGTAGGAACTGCTACCGAAATATCGAAAGAGTTGGGTAAATTAGATGGTCTGTCGCAAGAAGAAATTGATGCTATTTGTACCACCATTGGTTTGGGTAGCTTAAAGTACTTCATCTTGAAGGTAGATCCTCGCAAAAACATGACTTTCAACCCCAAAGAATCCATTGACTTTAACGGCAACACAGGTTCGTTCATTCAATATGCTCACGCTCGTATTCAATCGGTATTGCGCAAAGCTGCCGAACTAAACTTGTCGGCTAATTTGGGCGATGTTCAGTTGAACGAGAAAGAAATTGCCTTGATTAGTGCGTTGGCTTCGTTCCCCGAAGTGGTTAAACAAGCGGGCAAAGAATACAGCCCATCGTTGATTGCCAACTATACCTACGATTTGGTAAAAGAGTACAACCAATTCTACCACGATTACTCTATCTTAAAAGAAGAAGACGAAGCGGTACGTGCTATGCGTATTGTGCTTTCGCGTAACGTGGCAAAAGTAATTAAACAAGCGATGGCTTTGTTGGGAATTGGTGTTCCGGATAAAATGTAAGCGTCCACGCTTTGAAACGTTGTAGCGAGGCGTCCTCCCATTTGGCGAGCGACGCCTCTACTTTTTCTAGGCTCTTTTCTTGGCCCAGTTTGGTTTTAGAAAAGAATTTATCGGCGTAGCAAATAAGTTGTTCGTAGAGGGTTTCGGGAGCATACGTGCGTCCTGCAGGCAAGGGGAGACCTTTCTCGGCAATGTAATTGGCAGTAAGCCCTGTTCCTGTGTGGCGTTCGGCAATGCGGGCATGTTCTTCTAGGCCTAAACTGCGCAAAATATCGGCTCCTAAATAGCCGTGGCAAATGTAAGGGTGGGTGCCATAACAATGAATGCCAGCTGCATCGCATTGAGTCACACCAATGTCGTGCAAAAGTGCAGCCTCGTAGATAAAATCCTCGTTTAAAGCCCATTCGGGGTGCAAGCGTGCTATTTGCAAGGCCTTTTGTGCCACGCTGTTGCCATGACTCCAAAGAATATCAAACAAGGGTTGATTATTTTGGCAATGTTGTTGTAAAATGGTCTTTACGTCTATCATTGTGGTCTTTTCCCTTCTACTAGGACGTCTATTGCTTTTAATACCGTTTTATCGTTTAGGTTGAGTACAGGATAGAATCCATTGTCGCCTAAAATATTTCTACAAATATAGGCTTGTAATTGATTTACAATGAGTTCTTCCGATTGTTTTATTTCGTTGGTATTGCGTTTAATGCCTTTTTCCTCTGCGAATTGAATAAATTCCTCTAAATAAGAGGTTGTTTCCAAATAGGCAGTTAATTCTTGCCAGGTTTTGTATTGTTTTAGGGTTTCTCTGTTTTTGTCTGTATAGTTAAAACAGAAGTTGTACAAAGCCATTGAGTTAAATGCTTGGCGATAGTAGGGGGTGTATTGGGTGGTATCTTGGCCTACAAAATAATCGGGCATTACGCCGCCTCCACCGTAAACCTTGCGTCCTAAACGTGTGTAATACAATAACGAGTCGTTTTGCACAATGCTGTCTTGGTCAAAAAACTCGCCATGTTCGTAACGTTGGGTTAAATCGCTTTCGTATTGGTCATTTTCTCCTTGTTTGTAGGGTTTTTGGATGCATCTACCCGAAGGAATGTAGTAGCGTGCAATGGTAAGGCGTACTTGTGAGCCATCTTTTAAATCGATTTGTTGTTGTACCAATCCTTTTCCAAACGATCTGCGACCAATAATCCATCCTCTGTCGTGATCTTGAATGGCCCCTGCAAAAATTTCACTGGCAGAGGCAGACCATTCGTTAATCAAAACACAAACATCGTTGTTTTTAAAGTATCCTCTGCCATCTGCATGGATGTTTTCGCGTGCATACGCTTTTCCCTCTGTATAAACAATAAGTTGGTCGCTCGATAAGAATTGATTTACCATATTGATGGCAGCATGTAAATAACCTCCCGAGTTGTTACGTAGGTCGATGATAAATTTCTGGCAACCATGTTTTTTTTGTAACATTAACAGGTTTGTTAGGAATTCGGAGTAGGTATTGGCTCCAAATTGGCTCACTTTGATGTAACCAATGCCTGGTTCAATAGGGTAGGCAATATCCACACTGTTAACAGGAATGTCGTCGCGTGTAATGTTGTAATCCCAAATTTGGTTGCTTCCATTGCGTTTAATGCCCACTTTTACGGTGGTTCCTTTTACACCACGTAGTTTTTTTACCACCTGGGTATTGGTAATGCTTTTACCGGTAAAATTGGTGTCGTTAACCATTACAATGCGGTCGCCAGGCAGAATACCCAACTTTTCAGAAGGACCACCTGCAATTACATCTACAATCATCACGGTATCGTTTTGGATGTTAAATTGTACACCAATACCGCTAAAACTGCCTTCTAAATCTTCGTTCATGCTTTGTACCTCGTCTTTGGGGATGTACACCGAGTGAGGGTCTAGATGCGTAAGTACAGCAGGTAAGATATCTTCTACTAATTTAGAACGATTTATGGTATCAACGTATGTTTCCTCTATAAGGTGTAATACGTCGTTTAGTTTGCTATAGGTGTTTTCCTTGTCGCCAGGTACAACAATCGAATTGTTGTATATCATGGCGTTGGTAGAAAGAAAATAACCTACCAATAGTCCTATGCATGTTGCTATAGACAGCCAAATGGGAGTCAGGTTGTTATTTTTCATGGTCAGTTATATCAATTCTATAAACTTCGATGCCGGCACGTCTAAGTAGGTCTAATCCGTCGGTAACGTGGTATTCGTCGCTGTAAACCACACGTACAATGCCTGCTTGGATAATCAATTTAGCGCATTCAATGCAGGGCGAAGTAGTTACGTACATGGTAGCGCCTTCGCTGCTGTTGTGCGAGCGGGCAATTTTGGTAATGGCATTGGCTTCGGCATGCAGTACGTAGGGTTTGGTTTTGAAGTTATCGTCTTCGCAGATGTTTTCAAAACCACAAGGTGTTCCGTTGTAACCGTCTGATATAATCATGCGGTTTTTTACCAAAATAGCACCTACTTTGCGGCGTTCACAATACGAATTTTCGGCCCATACGTATGCCATGCGCATATAGCGTCTATCGAGTTGTTCTTGTTTTGTCATAAAATTAGTATCTTTGTGCGCAAAGATACTAATTTTAGTCACAAGTCACAAGTCGCTGATTCGCCTAACCGTATCAACGCATCAACAATATGCAACGAATCCTATACATCATCGCAGCCCTGTTATTGGTGGCATGTACCCGTCCCAGTGTTTATCGCAACGATAGTGGAAGGGTATTTGGTACTTATTATAAAATTATTTACACCTCGCCAGAAGATTTGCACGAAGGTATTGTTGCATCGTTACAATCGGTGAATGCCTCGCTATCTACCTTTGATAGTACTTCCATTATATCGCGCATCAACCAAAACGACACAAATGTGGTGGTCGATTCGTTGTTTACGGTAGTATTTACTACGGCACAACAGGTTTCGGAGCAAACCAGCGGCGCTTTTGATATAACGGTGGCCCCATTGGTAAATGCTTGGGGATTTGGTTTTGATCCAACTCGTACCCGCTCGCAAGCTACAATGGATAGTTTAAAAGCCTGTGTTGGGTATCAAAAAATTAGCCTAACCGATGGTAAGGTTACCAAACAAAAGCCTTGTGTGCAGTTAGATGCTAGCGCTATTGCTAAGGGGTTGGGTTGCGATGTGGTGGCACAATACCTAGAAAGTCAAGGCGTAGAACATTATTTGATAGATATAGGTGGCGAATTGCGCCTGAAAGGTAATAATGATAAGGGCGAAAAATGGCGCATTGGTATTCAGCAACCTGCCGAAGATAGTTTGTTGGTATCGAACGATGTGGCGGCCATATTGTCTTTAACGGATGTAGGGGTGGCTACCTCGGGTAACTATCGACAATTCTATTACCAAGACGGCAAAAAGATAAGTCATACCATCGATCCTCGTACAGGAACTCCCTGTCAACATAATTTATTGAGTACCACTGTGGTGGCTCCTACCACTATGTTGGCCGATGCGTATGCAACTGCATTTATGGTATTGGGCGATAGGGATAGTATTGAGGCTGTAGCCAAGGCCAATCAGTTGGCTGTTTACTTGTTGTATGCCGAACAAGATACCATTCAATCGGTGTACAATAACTTATTTGAACCTTATTTGGTAAAGTAGACTAGTACAAAAAGTAACCCGCAATACCGCTCAAAACCAGCAAAAAGATAGGGTTGACCTTAAAAAGCGAAGCGATGGCAACAACGCCAAAAATGATGTAGCTAAAAATATCGATAAAGTTTTCGGTATTGGCCAGTAGCAAGGCGGCCGATGCAATTAAACCGATAACGGCAGGACGAATGCCCTGAAACGCGTATTCTACATACGGATTGTTTTTAATCTTTTGCAATCCAACTACCACCAAACAAACCAATAGGAAAGGTCCCAAGCATGATGCTAGAGTAGCAATAAAGGCACCTAAGATGCTACCAGTAGCGCTGTAGCCCACGTAGGTGGCGCAGTTGATGGCAATGGGGCCAGGAGTTACTTGCGAGATGGCCATGATATCGGTAAATTCGGCTACCGTTAACCATTGGTGGTTAAATACCACTTCGTCTTGAATAAGCGAGGCAATGGCATATCCTCCGCCAAAGCCAAACAATCCAATTTTAAAGAAAGTCCAAAAAAGTACAAGGTAAAGGCTCATTTTTTTCTGTTTTTAATCCAGTTAAACAATAAGCCTCCTGTAGCGGCTGCTATAATGATGTAGATGGGCGATATACCCAATTTCCAAACCAATAGGGCGGCGGCAATGGGTATAATTACCGTTTTGTAGGTGATGCCTGTTTTTTGCGATAAACGTACCAGAGGAGCCACAATGAGTGCTACCACGGCAGGACGTATGCCTTTGAATATTTTTTCGATGGTGGGGTGGTCTTGTACATCGGTAAAAACAATGGCCAATAGCAAGATAATAACAAAAGAGGGAAGCGCTGTGCCTATGGCAGCAACCATGGCACCCAGCGTCCCTCTTAATTTATATCCTACGTAAACCGACGAGTTAATAGAAATAGGTCCAGGCAAGCTTTGTGCCGTGCCCAACATATCTACAAATTCGGTTTCCGATAACCATTTCTTTTTGGTAACAACTTCTTGTTCTATGACCGATATCATAGCGTAGCCTCCACCAAAGGTGAAGGCTCCTATTTTAAAAAATGCTATGAATAAGTCTAGTAACATATTCGATTAACCGATTAGTCGATTAGTCGATTAGTCGTCGCGAAGCGACTATTTATTATTTTTAATCCAGTTGAAGGCA
>JAEIGA010006943.1_pt1 | contig 17217 bp, 11 predicted proteins | sample 9270691 | NCBI WGS metagenome assembly JAEIGA01 (sample SAMN17057246, study PRJNA624740) | gut metagenome | biome: biome; isolation source: fecal sample | host: Bos grunniens | place: China: Xizang | collected 2019 | reverse complement strand
TACCGAGTCGGCAACCTGCATGTGGTCCTCCAGTCTGTCGGCAAGGAAACTGTGGGCGGCCTTGCTGTAGAAGGCATGGCGTTTCTCCAACTGCTCTTCTATGAAAAGGCGCAGCTCCTCATCGTTCTTGTCCTTTAGCAACGGGCGTTTGCTGCGTGCGATACAGAGTCGTATGAACAGACGCTCTATTGGCACCTGCAAATATATTGTGGTGCCTTGCCGGTTCATGTAGTCAATGTTATCGAAGAAGCAGGGTGTGCCGCCGCCTGTCGATATTATCACATCTTCAAATTCGGCAACTTCGTGCAACATGCGTTGCTCAATGCGTCGGAACTCCTCTTCGCCCTTCTCGGCAAATAATTGTGATATGGTCTTGTGGTAGCGTTCTTCGATGTATATGTCAAGGTCGACAAACCCCAACTTCAACTCTTTGGCAAGCGCACGTCCAAGCGTGGTTTTGCCTGCTCCCATATATCCTACCAATATTATTCGTGTCATTGCTGTTTCTTCGTTGTACGTCTGCGGCCCTTGCCTGCAGCAGATGCCTCGCTTGCCTGTCTTTCGATTATATGCATGCACTCCTCAAGGCTCAAGTCGGCCGGTTTCAGGCTCTTGGGTATCTTGTAGTTGCTCTTCTTGTAGCATATATATGGGCCGAAACGTCCGTTAAGTACCTGAAGGTCGGGCTCGTTGTCAAAGCTCTTTATTATCTTTTCGGCATCGGCCTTACGCTTCTCCTCTATAAGGGCTTCGGCCTCTTCGAAGGTTATAGCCAATGGGTCATAGCCTTTGGGGAGTGATACATAAATGCCTCCGGTCTTGATGTAAGGACCGAATCGTCCAGTACCGATTACTACGCTTTCGCCATCTTTCTCGCCAAGAGTACGTGGCAGGCTGAACAGGTCGAGTGCCTCTTCGAGGGTAATTGTCTCGAGTGTCTGTCCGGGCTTCATCTGTGCAAAACGGGGCTTCTCCTCATCGTTTGCCGAGCCTATCTGCACAATGGGGCCGAAACGGCCGATCTTTACCGATACGGGCTTGTTGCTTGCAGGGTCGGTTCCCAAGATGCGCTCACCGACTTTATGTTCGGTCTTTGTCTGCAGAATACCGTTTACCTGCTTCTCGAATCCGCCATAGAACTCCTTGATGGGTGCAACCCACTCTTTCTTGCCGTCTGCAATGTCGTCGAAATCCTTTTCGACTGTAGCGGTAAAGTTGTAGTCCATTATTTCGGGGAAGTAGTCGAGCAGGAAGTCGTTAACCACGATACCTATGTCTGTGGGTATCAGTTTCTGCTTCTCGGCTCCTACGGTCTCGCTTGCTGTGCTTGATGTAACCTTGTTGTCGGCAAGTCTTATTATATTGTATTGGCGTGTTGTACCTGTCTTGTTGCCCTTCTCGACATACTCGCGCTGCTGTATTGTGCTGATTGTAGGTGCGTAGGTAGAGGGACGGCCGATACCAAGCTCCTCGAGCTTGCGTACAAGGCTTGCCTCGGTGTATCGGGGAGGCTGCTGTGTGAAACGCTCGGTTGCCAATATTTCGGTAGCCAAGAGCTTCTCGCCTATGTTTACCTGTGGCAATGCCGATGTGTCGGGATTGCCGTCATCGTCGGTCGATTCGCGGTATACGTGCAGGAATCCGTCGAATATTGTCACCTCGCCTGTTGCGACGAAGGTCTCTTCGTGACCGCTGATAGAGATGTTTACAGTTGTCTTTTCAACCTGTGCATCGGCCATCTGTGACGCTATAGTACGTTTCCATATAAGTTCGTACAGACGCTTCTCGGGTACACTGCCTTCGATGGATGTGTTGTCCATGTATGTGGGGCGTATAGCCTCGTGTGCCTCTTGTGCTCCCTTTGAACTTGTCGAGAATTTGCGTACATGCAGATACTCGTCGCCGTATGTGTCGGAGATAACCTTCTTGCACGAGTTTATGCAGAGTGAAGAGAGGTTGACCGAGTCGGTACGCATGTAGGTGATATATCCGTTCTCGTATAGTCGCTGTGCTATCATCATGGTTTGCGACACGGTGAAATGGAGCTTGCGTGCAGCCTCCTGTTGCAAGGTCGATGTTGTGAAAGGTGCTGCAGGGCTCTTTTTCAGAGGTTTGGTTGTCACGTCGGTTATTTCCATGTTGGCACCAACGCACGAGTTAAGGAAGGCTTCGGCCTCTTCGCGTGTCTTGAATCGTTTAGAGAGTTCGGCGTTGAGCTTGCGTGTCTCGCCATCGGTAGAGGGGAGCTCGAAGAGTGCAGTCACTCGGTATCCCGATTCGCTTACGAAATTGTTGATTTCGCGTTCGCGCTCCACAACAAGACGCACTGTCACCGACTGTACGCGGCCTGCCGAAAGAGCAGGCTTCACCTTGCGCCACAATACGGGCGATAGCTTGAAACCTACCACGCGGTCGAGCACGCGACGGGCTTGCTGCGCATAGACAAGGTTAGTGTCGATGTCGCGCGGATTCTCTATCGCATGCAGAATAGCGCTCTTGGTAATTTCGTGGAATACTATACGCTTTGTCTTTTCGGGGGTGAGTCCCAATACTGTATAAAGATGCCAGCTTATTGCCTCTCCTTCGCGGTCCTCATCGGATGCCAGCCACACAGTGTCTGCTTTTTCGGCTTCGCTGCGCAAAGATGCCACCAGTTTCTCTTTCTCGGTAGGTATCTCATATTTCGGCTCGAATGTATCGGTGTCTATACTGAACTCTTTTTTCTTGAGGTCGCATATATGACCGTAGCTCGACATTACTTTATACTCCTTGCCCAAAAACTTCTCAATTGTTTTTGCTTTTGCAGGAGACTCAACTATAACTAAATTCTTAGACATGCTTTTTAATATTTTTCATACAGTGACAGGCGTATGTCGCGTTCGTCTGCAATGTGTGGCGATTACCCATCAGTTTGTAAATTTGCGGCAAAAGTATGAAAGATTATCGTATATTAAAACCTATTCCGATAAAAAATGTTGCCTCTTTCAGCTTATCGCCACCTTAAAATAATATATTATTTTATTTAGGTGTACATTTTTAGAAATTAACACTTGCACCTGCAATGACTGCTGCGCCTTGGTCAAAGTATGCGGGGTAGAGCTGATATTTGCTGTTCAAGAGGTTGTAGCCCTGCAGGTACACAGATATCTGTTTGTGGAATCTGTAACTGATTTTTGCATTCAGCATGTTCTTGTCGTCAATGCGTGCATCGTTGCCTTTGGCATATTTTACATAGCTGTATCCAAGTGTGGCGTAAATATTGTTGTACAGACGCGCGTCTGCCTCTATGTTCGCGTTAATCATTGGCTTGAACATAATAAGGTCGTTGCTGCCGCTGCAGTTCCAGTTGTTGTAATGGGCATCGGCGGTGAAGTTGAGCCAGCCGTTGTAGTCGTAGCCTGCCATTACTCCTATATATGCCTTGCGCGATGTGGCGGTGGTGAACTTTGTGTCTATTAGTTCATTCCCGTTATGTATGTAGGGCAACAGATCGTCTTTTGTGTAGGCATAGCCAGCGTATGTCCAAATGGTGAACGGGCTGTAAGTGAGTCGGAGTGTTGCGTTGAAATCGGCTATTGTATATGTTGCGGTGTGCTGTCCGTCGCCCTGTGTGTAGTTCCAATAGGGTGACTCCTGCTCAAGTCTGTCGAATGTGTTCAGTGTGCGTCCGCCTGTTGCCGATACATTCAGTCTAATGTTCTCTTTCAACTCTCCTTCGATGCTGCAGTCGGGGGCGATGGCTATGAATGCTCCGTTGGCGGTGAGCATGTCATAATGCACTCCGGCGCGTATGGTCCATTCGTTGAATCGCAGGTTCATGTAGGGGTTGACGCGAATTGAGGTGTAATTGTTGTATTGTCTCACAGCCTGTGGTCTGAGAGTGCTGTTATAGAACAGTCCGTCGATGGAGATGTCGGCTCCAAGTTTCTCGAAATTTCCGTATATGAACTCGTATGCGAATTCGCCTTTTGCACTCAGATGATTCTCTGTGATTCTATCTTTCATGCCTGACGAATATTTACGCGTGTTTGCCGCATATCCGATCTCTCCCTTATAAGAGAACGCTCCCATTGTCTTCGACTCGATGCCGGCTGCAATGTGGTATCTGTTGCTGTGTTGCTTGTTGCTGACAATTGTCATAGGTGTTGTCTGGTAGTTGAATACCTTGTTGCTGGCATCTGCAGCCACACTGATTGCGAATTTCTTGAAAGAGTGTGTGTAGCGTGTACTAAGGAACGCATTGTAGAAACGCGAGTTCCAGTCGCCGGCTACTCCCTTTACATCGGTCTTGAATCCGTTCAGCGAACCTGCGAAATTGAGGTTGCCGTTTTTGCAGGGTATTATGCTGTATGCGAGCTTGGCATCAATGTTGTTGTTGAGTCCGTAGCCAAGGCGTGCGTAGCCGGGTTTTGTCTTCTCTTTTCCCGGAAGCACCTCTCTTATGTCACGCGAACTGAGGAAGTAACCATAGGGCTTGCCATTTTGCGAGAATACAATGTCGATGGGGGTGTAGTCGCCCGGCATCTCTATGCGGGGTGTCGAACTTATTTTGTTTGCTTTTACAACTACGGGGGCATAGTCGTTCTCTACCTGAACAACAGCATTCAGTGTGTCCTGTTGTGCATAGGCGGTGAGTGCTGCAACTGCTGCAATTACGAGTGTAATATATTTTTTCATTGTTCCTTTGTTTTTACCTGTTATTCGTTGTTTTCTGTCAGTTCCGATAGTCTCTCCTTAATCATCTCGGCAATGTTGTCGTTTGCATTATAGTTGTTCTGCAATGAGAGAAGGTATTGCTTTGCCTCGATATTGCGGTCCTGCGCTGTGTAAAGGTCGGCCAACAGCACGAAACTGCGTGCAAGCCAGTAGGCGTGTGGTGTACTTGTCTCGATGTAGTTCAATACCTCTTTCTCGCAGGCATCGTACTGTTTGTTGTCGAAGTAATGTTGCGCAACCAGATATTTCGCCTCGGCTCCCTGCTTGCTGCGTGTGTCCGAAGCGAGTGTGGTGAGGTCGTTCATGGCTTCGCTGCTGCGGTTCTCGCTTATTAACGATTTTGCACGTGTGTAGTGTGCTTCGCGTTCCCACTCGGGAGAGATGTTTCCTGCCTCGAGTAATTCGGTTGCTGTTTCAATTGCGGTGTTGGGCTCGCCTGTTATGTATGCGCAACGCATGATGTTCATGCGGCATGCCTTACGGCGCTCTTCGTCGCTTGTCTTGTCGAGCAGTTCCTTGTACAGGTTTAAAGCTTCGCTATACTTCTCGTCGCTGTGGTATAGCTCGGCAGCCAATGCCATGGACTCTTCGCTGTATTTGTTGTCGGGGAAGGTTATCACCTTGTTGAAGTGCGACAAGGCCTCAAGCGGTGCCTTGCGGTTGTAGTAGATTATTCCAAGATAGTAGTGGCTGTCGAGGATGAACGAGCCTTCGGGGAACTCCTTGAGGTAACGCTTGAAGGCATCGCATGCCTCGTCGTATCTCTGGCGGCCATATATCTTCTCGGCTGCGGTGTATGTGAGTGTGTCGCGCTCGCTGCTCTCGAGTGCCTTCATACCCGGAGCTGTCGCTGCAAATGCGGCATATTCACCTATCTTGTCCTGCTCTACATATATGTTCTTCAGGTCTTGTGCTGCCACCTGTGCCTCTTCGCTGTGAGGATAGTCGCGTATTATCTGTTTATATGCTGCTGTTGCCTTTGAATACTTGCCTTCCTGATTATATATCATGGCAGTCTCAATGGCAGCGCGGCGTGCCAACGAACTCTTGGGGTATTTCTTGACAAGTTCCTCGAAAACGGCAATAGCCTGTTCGTGATTCTCCTGTTCAACGTATGAGCGTCCTGTCTCGTAATAGGCCTGCTCGGCATAGCTACTGTTGGGGTATTGGGCAATAAGCTGTTTTAGGGTTGTGATTTTTCCTGTATAGTCCTTTGTGAGTCCTTGGGCTACACCTGCACGGTACAGGGCATAGTCGCTGTGTTTCTTGTCTGTCTCGGCTGCTCGCTTATAGTACTGTGTGGCAGTGTTGTAGTTACGGTTGTAGAAATAGCAGTCTCCTATGCGGTTATAAGCATCAGCACGTTGGGCAGCTTTGTCGGCTGTGGCATTACGCAGGAACTGGTCGAATGTCCTGAGTGACTCATTGTATTTGCCTTGCTGGAATTGGGTGTATGCAAGGCTGTACATTGCATCGTTGCTGTTGCGTGGCGAAACGGCCAGTGTGCCTTTATAGTCGATCGCAGCCTTTTTATAGTTTCCTTTACGGTAGTAGGCCTCACCTCTCCAATAGAGAGCGTCGCTGTAGGTGTCGTTGTTGTATTGCGACAGGGCTATAGACTGTGTCATATATTCGATGGCCTTGTCGGGGTCGTTGTCAATAAGCGACTGCACACCAAGACGGTAGAGGATGTTCTGTTTTGCTTTCAGTATCTCGGTCGATGGCTTCTGTATCTTGTTTATTGACTGGAGCGCAACGTCGTAGTTGCGTGTGTTCATATATACCTCGACAAGATATTTCTCAACCTGCGGTACATGAACCGATGCGGGATATTCGTTAAGGAAACGCTCGAACACTTTTACGCTCTCGGCAAAGGGTGAGTATCGTGTCTGGTGTATGCACAAAGCATAATTGTAGAGAGCTTCTTCGCGTATGCTGTTGTCGTTGCTCATTGCTGCAGCCTGTTCAAAGGCAAGGCGCGCGTTTGTGAGGTCGTTGAACTTCAACTGTATTATTCCCAAATGCAGATATGAGTTCTGTGCCATTACGTCATCTTCGTTCGTGCACTTGTCGAACAGGGGGATGGCATCGTTGTACTGCCCGGTTGCAAAATAACTCATTGCAAGCTGGTAGTATGCAATGCGCTGGGGGCGGTTGCACTGCTGTATGTACTCTTTTAAATACGGGATAGCTTCTTTGTAGCGTGTCTGGCCATAAAGTGCTCCACCCAAGATGTGACGCATGGGGATGCTCTGCTTGAGATGGTCGTTGTGCTCAAGGTATAGTCGGGCAAGTTTTTCGGCACGGAGATATTCTCCATTCTTCAAATAGATGCCTGCAAGATAATAGGGCACATCAAGGTAGTACTTGTCGTCAAGCTCTATTGACTTGAATCCCTCGTAGGCACTCTCAAAGTCTTCGTTGTAATAGTCTATTGCGGCCAAGTGGAAAATAGCATCGCTCTTGTATCGTTTGCTTGTGGCTTTCATCACTTTGAGCATCTGCTGTGCAAACTCGTGGTTGCCGGTCTCCTGCGCTGTCAGTGCGCGGTAGAGGGTTGCCCTTTCGCGCTCCTCGGGCGAAAGACGCTCCATGTCCGATTTTGCGAACCACTCCTTTGCCAGCTCGAACTTGTGCTGATAGTAGTACGACTCGGCAATATATACGGCCAAAAGATCCTTCTTTGCACTTTCGGGGTAGCTGTCAAGGTATTGCAGTATAAGGGCACGTCCCTCTGTTGGGTTGATGTGGAATGTAGCTGTTGCTATCAGATAGTCGTGCTCCTGTTTCTCCTGTTTGCTCATTCTGATGCTCTCTATCTTGTTGGCAACGGTGAGCATTGCGGGGTACTCCTTGTCGCTGTAAAGGCGGCGGCACTCATGAATGAGCCACTCGTTGTCGGTAGCCGATATAGGGGCCTGTGCCATGGCGCTGAAGCCTGTAAGTGCAAGAGCTGCGCTTAAAAATATCTTTTTCATATATTTCAAATTATCTGTTTTTCTTAATTTCATCAATAAATTTTGTCACTCCATTGCGTATCGACTGGAGCCCGAATTCCTGCGGGTTTATCTCGGATAGGGGCAGCCACTGCAGCTCACACACATCGTCGTGCGCGGTGACAATGGTATCGTCTTCTACCTCGCACCGATAGAAAAGGTCGAGCGTATGCTCTTCAAAGCCCGAATAGATATATTTATTGGGCAGTGAGAAGAGATACTGCAACGAGGTTACCTTAAGCCCGGTCTCTTCGAGCACCTCGCGTGAGACTCCCTCTTCGCCTGTTTCGAAACTGTCGACAAAGCCGCCCGGCAGGTCGAGTGTCCCTTTTGCGGGCTCTTTTGCTCTGCGGGCAACCAGCAGACGGTCTTGCGAGTCGGTAATAAGTGCAACAGTTGCTGCCTGTGCATTGAAATATAGTTCGAATCCGCAACTGCCACATTTTTTCGATTTAAAGTTGTTCACTTCAAAAAGGTCGCTTCCGCAGCATGGGCAGAATCTGAACAGATGCAAGGGGTGTTCCATTGTACAATTGAGTCTATATATTGTTTTAAACTGCGAAGATACTCTTTTTTTAAGAGGTAAGCCTGCGCTTTCTCTAAAAAAGTATTTCAATTTGCATAATTTAAGTAACGCTGTCAGTTTTTTCCATTGCAGTTGGCTCTATTTCGAATATTTGCACTATCTTAGCAGTCACAATTGCATAAAAGAAAACCAATTTAAACAGAATACAATTATGAGCAAAAAAGCACTTTTGGTAATTTTAGATGGTTGGGGCGTCGGCAATCATGGTAAAGGTGATGTTATATTCAACACTCCTACTCCCTATTGGGATTACCTTACAAGCACCTATCCTAACTCTCAGTTGCAGGCAAGTGGCGAGAATGTAGGTCTTCCTGCAGGTCAGATGGGTAACAGTGAGGTTGGTCACCTCAATATCGGTGGCGGCCGTGTTGTTTATCAGGACCTCCTCAAGATAAACCGTGCTATTGCAGACGGTTCAATAAAGCAGAATCCCCAGCTTGTAGCGGCTGTTGAGTATGCCAAGAACAACGGCAAGAAGCTGCACTTCATGGGTCTTGCTTCGGATGGTGGTGTACACAGCTCACTCGAGCACTTGGAGGCTATATACAACATGGCTGTCGAGTCGGGTGTCAAAGAGACTTATGTTCACTGTTTCATGGACGGTCGTGATACCGACCCCAAGAGCGGTGCAGGTTTCATACAGCAGCTTACCGACAAGAATATGAACATTGCCACCATCGTAGGCCGTTACTATGCAATGGACCGCGACAAACGTTGGGAACGTGTCAAGATTGCTTATGACCTTCTTGTGAGCGGCGAGGGTAAAAAGGCCGACAATATGGTTAAGGCAATGGAGGAGTCTTATGCCGAGGGTGTAACTGACGAATTCGTAAATCCTATAGTAAACAGCAAATTGGATGGTCGCATTGGCGAGGGTGATGCTGTAATCTTCTTCAACTACCGTAACGACCGTGCTAAGGAGCTGACAGTTGTTCTCACACAGCAGGATATGCCTGAGGCTGGCATGCACACCATTCCCGGATTGCAATATTACTGTATGACTCCTTATGATGCAAACTTCAAGGGTGTATATATCCTCTTCGACAAGGAGAATGTAGAGAATACTCTTGGCGAGTACGTTTCTAAGCAGGGAATGAAGCAGCTTCATATTGCCGAGACCGAGAAATATGCACACGTTACATTCTTCTTCAACGGTGGTCGCGAGACTCCTTATGAAGGCGAGGAGCGTATACTTGTTCCCTCTCCCAAGGTTGCAACATACGACTTGCAGCCCGAGATGAGCGCATACGAGGTAAAGGACAAATTGGTTGCCGAGATTAAATCTGAGAAGTACGAGTTCATTGTGGTTAACTTCGCAAACGGTGACATGGTAGGCCACACCGGTATCTATAGCGCAATCGAGAAGGCTGTTACAGCAGTTGATGCTTGTGTAAAGGATGTTATAGAGGCTGCCAAGGCTCATGGCTACGAGGCTATCATCATTGCCGACCACGGTAATGCCGACAACGCTGTGAATGCCGACGGTTCACCCAATACTGCACACTCACTCAATCCCGTACCCTGTGTCTATGTGACCGACAGAGAGAATGCAACCATCAAGGATGGTATCCTTGCCGATGTTGCACCTACAATCCTTAAGATTATGGGTCTCGAGATTCCTGCAGATATGACAGGCAACTGCCTTATTTGATTATACAATTTTCAAACAATAAGAAAAGAGGGAGAATAAGTTTCCCCCTCTTTTTCTTTTAAATATAAGATGGAATTATGGTACAGATAGGTGACGCTATAGTATCTTTTGACATGTTTCAGGAGTACTTCTGCTGCTCTCCTTCGCATTGCAAGGGAATATGCTGTGTTGAGGGTGATGCCGGGGCCCCGGTGCTTATCGACGAGGTCGTGAAGCTCGAGGAGGCTCTTGATGTTGTGATTGACGGTATGACTCCGCAGGCACGCGCAGTAGTCGAGGAACAGGGTGTGGTATATACCGACCGTGACGGCGAACTTGTGACCTCTATTGTGAATGGCAAGGATTGTGTCTTTGCATCGCGTGACGAGAAGGGATGTTGCATCTGTCTCATCGAGAAGGCTTTCCGCGAGGGACGTACCGATTGGCGCAAACCCATATCGTGTTATTTGTATCCGGCACGTTTGCGTAAGGTCGGCGATCTGACTGCTGTCAACTTCCACAAATGGGATGTGTGCCGCAGTGCCTTTGTAGCCGGCAGACGCAAGGGAATACGTGCATACGAGTTCTTGAAAGAGCCGTTGATAGAACGCTTCGGGCAAGAGTGGTACGATGAACTGCTTGTCGTAGCCGAGGAGCTCCGCAAGCAGAATATGCTTTAACTGATATATTATGAACGAAATAGGGGAAAGCTGTTGCTTTCCCCTATTTCTGTTTTATACGCTTTTTTTATTTTTTCTTTCGTGTGAGCACAGCGTCCATGTTGCGTGTCTGGACAAGCTCCAGTGCCTTCTTGAAGTTGTCGTCGTGCTCGTTGATTATCTGCATATATTCGCTCATCTCCCAAAGGTCGCGTGCCAGCAATGCTTTCAGCTGCAGCGATAGCATGGGAACCGATTTCAGATACTCCTCTTCGCCGCCCTGCAATTTTATGCTGTCACGTGCAGCAGCCTCGCGCAGGCTTGTAAGCAGTTTTTCGTCCACGACAAACTCTTTCTTAAAGCTTTTGAAATCGGGATATCTCTTTTTTAGCTCTTCGCGGTTCTCGTCAAGATAGCGCAGTGATGTCTGCAACATTATTCCATGGCTTACTATGTCACGATGATATTTTGTGTAACGTGCAGTGTCGAGTGGCACAAAATAGTCGGGCATAATTCCTCCTCCGCCGTAGACGGTACGTTGCAGACGCTTTGTCTGCATCATCAGCGAGTCGGGGAAATGTATGCTGTCGGCGGTGGTAAGTTCGCCTCTGTTATAACGCTCCATAAGGTCGCTGCCGTATGAGATGGAGTCACCGTAGGGCTTTTGTATGTTGCGTCCCGAGGGTGTGTAGTAGCGTGATATTGTAAGGCGTATCATTGCTCCGTCGGGCAGGTTGAATGCGCGTTGCACAAGTCCCTTGCCGAATGAGCGGCGTCCTACCACTACACCTCTGTCCCAGTCCTGTATCGCACCAGCCAAAATTTCAGATGCCGAGGCCGAGGTCTCGTCTATTATCACAGCGACGTTGCCTTTTGTGAAACGGCCTCCACCTTGTGCCAGATAATCGTATCGTGGGAATACGCGTCCTTCGGTGTATACAATCAGCTGTGTACGCTCCAACAGTTCGTTGGCAATCTCCACTGCTTCGTTGAGAAAACCTCCACCGTTTCCTTGCAGGTCGATGATGAGATTCTTCATTCCAAGGCGCTGCAGTGAGTCGAGCTTAGCCGAAAACTCTTCGTATGTGGTTGCAGCAAAGGAGTTTATATGTATGTAACCATTCTTTTTGTCAATCATATATGCTGCATCCACTGTATATGTGTTTATCTTGTCGCGTGTGAGATTGAATGTGAGCGGGGTGGGTACATTTCGGCGTCTGACATCAATCTTCACTACTGTCCCTTTGGGGCCTCGCAGACGGCGCATAATCTCACCTCTGTCCATCTTGACGCCTGCTATGGTTGTGTCGTTTACCGATACGATGCGGTCGCCGGGCAATATGCCGGCTTTCTCTGACGGGCCGTTAAGTGTTGTCTGAATGACAAAGAGGGTGTCTTCTACAAGATTGAACTGAATGCCAATACCTTCGAAATTGCCCTGCATGGCTTCGTTGAGGCTCTTTACCTCTTTGGGTGTCGAGTAGGTCGAGTGGGGGTCGAGCTCTTTAAGCATCGCTTTTATACCGGCCTCGACAATCTTTGGCTCGTTGACCGAGTCAACATAGAAACGTGTTATTATGTTCTCCGAGAACATCAGTTTTGTCAGCTGCTCGGGCATTCCGTTCCCTCCCTGCTGTGCGTATACACACATTAATGCTGTAAGCAGAGTGCATATTGTCATTAAAATCTTTCTCATCTGTTTTAAGGTATAAGGTTACTTACGTCTTTATTGTATTTTATAAGTTCGCGTACCACACTGCTGCTGATGGCTGCATACTGTGGCTCGCTTACAAGAAATACGGTCTCAATATCTCCTATCTTAAGGTTGATGTCGGCAAGGTCGCGTTCATACTCGAAGTCCTTTACGTTCCGTACACCGCGAAGCAGATATTGTGCTCCTACTTTACGGGCAAAGTCAACAGTGAGTCCTTCGTATGCGCAAGCCTCAACGCGGGGCTCGTCCCTGTAGATGCTGTTTATGTTCTCAATGCGGGCATCGGTGTCGGTATCTGTTCTTTTTTCTGAGTTCACGCCTATTGCCACAACTATCCTGTCGAATAGTTGAAGGGCGCGTTCGACAATGCGGTGATGTCCTATTGTGTAGGGGTCGAATGTCCCGGCAAAGAGTGCTATCTTCTCTTTTTCTCTGTTGTTATTCATTTGCTTTGTCTTCTTCAACAACCAGATTGTCAATAATAAAGTTCTGACGCTCCATTGTGTTCTTGCCCATGTAGTAGCTCAGCAACTCCTCTACCTTGTCGTCCTTGTGCATTGTGACACGTTCGAGACGCATGTCGGGGCCTATGAAGTTACGGAACTCGTCGGGCGATATCTCTCCCAATCCTTTGAATCGTGTTATCTCGGGGTTGGGCGACAACTTCTCGATAGCAGCTATACGCTCCTCTTCGCTGTAACAATAGATTGTCTCAAAATCGCCTTTTGCCCTCTCCTCGGCACCCTTCTTTCCGCGTGCGGCCTTGCGCTTGTTGCGTACACGGAATAGCGGTGTCTGAAGTATGTATACGTGTCCTTTCTTTATGAGTTCGGGGAAGAACTGCAGAAAGAATGTTATAAGCAACAGGCGTATGTGCATTCCGTCGACATCGGCATCGGTTGCTACAATCACCTTGTTGTATCTGAGTCCTTCGAGTCCCTCTTCGATGTTCAGCGCAGCCTGCAGCAGGTTGAACTCGTCGTTCTTGTACACTACGGCACGGCTCATTCCGAAACTGTTCAGGGGCTTACCGCGCAGGCTGAATACCGCCTGTGTGTTGGCATCGCGGCTCTTTGTTATTGAACCGCTTGCCGAGTCGCCCTCGGTGATGAAGATGCTGCTCTCGTCTACCCTGTCGCCTTTTGGGTCGTTGTAGTGTATGCGGCAGTCACGCAGCTTGCGGTTGTGAAGGCTTACTTTCTTTGCCTTCTCGCGTGCCTGCTTGGTGAGACCTGCCAGCTCCTTGCGCTCCTTTTCCGAGGCGGTTATCTTTGCCAGCATGGCCTCGCTGATGTCGGGGTTACGGTGCAGGAAGTTGTCGAGCTCCACTTTTACAAAGTCGCCGATGAACTTCTTTATGCTGGTGCTGTTCTCGTCGGGTGCAATGCGCAACGATCCAAGTTTTACCTTTGTTTGGCTCTCGAAGACGGGCTCCTGAATGTTGACAGCTATTGCTGCCACTATTCCGTTTCGTATGTCGCTGTATTCGAAGTTCTTGGTTGTGAAGAAGTCGTGTATGGTCGATGCCACGAGTTCCTTGAATGCGCTTTGGTGAGTACCGCCCTGTGATGTGTGCTGGCCGTTTACAAAAGAGTAGTACTCTTCGCCATACTGTGCCGCGTGTGTGAATGCAATCTCAATATCCTCGCCCTTCAGGTGTATTATGGGATAGAGAGACTCTGCGGTCATGTTGTCGGTGAGCAGGTCGGCAAGTCCGTTGCGCGACAGTATGCGTCGTCCGTTGAACATGATTGTAAGGCCGGTGTTCAGGTAGGTGTAGTTGCGGAGCAGTGTCTCTACAAAAGCTTCGCGGTATTCGAAGTTGGGGAACAGCTTTGTGTCGGGCGTGAAAGATACATAGGTACCGTTCTCGTCGTTGCTGCTCGCTGTAGTATCGTTCTTTAGCTTTCCTTGTGAGAAAATGGCCGTACGCACAGCTCCGTCGCGGTAGCTGCGTACCTCGAATGTGGTACTCATTGCATTTACAGCCTTAAGGCCGACACCGTTCAAGCCCACCGATTTCTTAAACGCCTTGCTGTCGTATTTACCTCCGGTGTTGAGCATGCTCACTGCTTCAATCAGCTTGCCTTGGGGAATACCGCGTCCATAGTCGCGCACTGTGACACTGTGGTTGTCCTCAATATCAATCTCGATGCGTCGTCCGGCGCTCATCTTGAACTCGTCGATACTGTTGTCTATAACCTCTTTCAGAAGAACATATATACCATCGTCGCTCTGCGAACCGTCGCCGAGCTTTCCGATATACATACCCGGGCGGGTGCGTATATGCTCCATGTCATCGAGGTGGCGTATGTTGTCCTCGGTGTAGGCAACCTGTTCGGTCGGCTCGTTTCCGTTGAAAAGTATATCCTGTTCCATAATCTCTATATTATCCTTGTTTGTTTGTGATTATATGCTCTTTTTGTATGCACGGCGGCGTTTGTGCTGCTCTTTTTCGAAATTGTCCCATTGCGATTGAATCTTTTCGTTCATCTCAAGTTCGGGATTGCTCTCGATATCTTCGATTCCCATTACAATGAAGCGTTGCAGCATATCGTTTATAATCATTGCATTTACTCCCTTGCCTTGATATTGGGGTTTTATTGCCATAAGCAAAAAGTCGATTCTCTTCGGATGCTTGTCCAAAAGGGGCTTCAGGAAGTGTATCCATCCGAATGGCATCAGTCTGCCCTTTGATTTTTGCAGTGCGCGTGCAAATGATGTAAGTGCAACACCTATTCCTATGAGGTTGTCGTCGGCATCTGCTATAAGTGATATCAGGTTTAGGTCTATAAGCGGTATGTACATCTTTATGAACTGCTCAATCTGCCTGTCACTTAGCGGAGAGTATCCGTACAGCGGTGAGTAGCACTCGTTCACCAGCTCGAATAAAGGCTTTCCATACTGTTTTGCCAATTTGCTGCGCGACTCGCATCTGACAACATGCAGGTTGTTCCTCTTGGCTATTATTGCCGAAAGGCGTTCTGCTTTATCCCAATTTTTTTCGGGTACTTTGAAGAGATACTCAATCCAGTCGACATCCTTGATGTATCCCAACTGTTCCATGTGCTTGGGGTAATAGGGATAGTTATATATGGTTGCCATTGTTCCAAGACGGTCGAAACCCTCTATAAGCATGCCTTCGCGGTCGAAGTCGGTGAATCCCAATGGGCCTTGAACCTCGGTCATACCTCGCTCTTTTCCCCATTTCTCAACGGTGTCGAGCAAGGCCTTCGACACCTCGATGTCGTCAATGAAGTCTATCCATCCGAAGCGCACAGCCTTGCAGTTCCACTTTTCGTTTGCTCTGTTGTTTATTATGGCAGCAACGCGTCCTGCTATCTTGTTGTCCTTGTATGCAAGGAAATAGTCGGCCTCGCAGAACTCGAATGCAGCATTCTTCTCCTTGTCAAGCGTTGTAATCATGTCCTCGTAAAGGTCGGGGACAAAATATTCATTGCCTTTGTATAACTCGCAGTTGAAACGGATGAACTGTTTCAGCTCCTTTTTTGTGCTTACTTTTACAATGGTTGTCGACATGTTATCTATCTATTCGGAATAATTGTGTAAAAATAGTAAAATAAGTGCACAAAAACAAATTATGCATTTGTTATAAGATAGATGGTGTATGCAATATAAACAGCAATGAGGAGAACACCTTCTATGCGGTTAATGGTGTTTTTCCCTCCGAATTTTGCCACAATGTATATAAGCAGTGACGAGAACAGCAGTACGTAGTAGTCGACATAGCTGAATTCATTCAGCGAAATAGGTGTTATGGTGGCGCTGCATCCCAAGATGAAGAATATGTTCAGGATGTTGCTGCCAAGTACATTTCCGAGTGCGATGCCTACGTTGCCTTTGCGTGCCGCATTTACGGATACTGCAAGTTCGGGGAGCGAACTGCCTGCCGATACGATAGTTATGCCTATTACAGCCTCGGAGAGTCCAATGATGCGTGCTATGTTTGTGGCGCCGTTTACAAAGACTTTACCTCCAATGATAAGCAAAGCAAGGCCGCCTACAATAAAGAGAATGGTTTTGATTACAGACAAAGGCGCTTCGCTCTCTTCATCTTCGCCATTGCCCGTTATAGAGAATGTGTATCTTATGAAGACCAAAAGGAAACAGATGAGTGTTAGTCCTCCGTAGCGGGTAATCTCTTCTCCGGGAGCACCGCCCACCAGCATGCTTCCCGATACAAGAATCAATGCCATGGATGCCAGCAGGTTGAACGGGATTTCGCGTGTAAGCATTCGCGAGTCGAATTTGATTGGCGCAATAAGGGCTGCAATACCCAATATGATAAGGCTGTTGAATATGTTGCTACCTATGATATTGCCGAGAGCAATACCTGAACTTCCGTTCAATGCCGAGCTCAAACTGATTACAAACTCCGGTAGTGATGTGCCTATTGCAACAATTGTAAGGCCTATTACAAGCTCGCTTATATTGAAACGTCGTGCAAGTGCCGATGCCCCTTTTGTGAGCCAGTCCGCACCGAAGATTACCATTGCGGTGCCGATGATGAAGTAGAAGATTGACAGTATCATTTGTTCTTGGTTTAGTTGGTCGCGAAATTATAAAAAATATGTTTTCGAAGGAACTGATAATGATCATTTATTGCATTATCTTGCTGCATTTTACAAGCACCTTCTTTTCGTTGGTAAGGGTTGTGGCAAATAGATAGATATCGCCTCCTTCTGCTATTTTCAGGCGTTTGCGCAATACCTGTACGGTGTCGGGGAAGTTGCGCACTGTGATATTGGCTTTTTCTATCCCTTTCAGCAGTTCTTTAATCTCGTTTTTGGAGAATGTTGCCCACTCTTCTATTCTGAAGACTCTTCCGGGAAAATCCTTTATAAACTCGGCTGATGTGTAGAGGTTGCTGTTTGGATGCAGTTTCTCAACCTTTG
>JAEIGA010006942.1_pt1 | contig 17217 bp, 14 predicted proteins | sample 9270691 | NCBI WGS metagenome assembly JAEIGA01 (sample SAMN17057246, study PRJNA624740) | gut metagenome | biome: biome; isolation source: fecal sample | host: Bos grunniens | place: China: Xizang | collected 2019 | reverse complement strand
TTTTTTGTTATATAAATTTTCGATTATTGAATCTGGCGCAGAAAGCTTTGTTCTATCAATTACATAATTTGAGCCAACTGCTATCTGAGCAAGTTTCTTCGTTGCTATTAGACGTTCTAGCAGCGCGTCAACTGTTGCATACTGTTCTAATCCTTCAACAATTCCACCGATATGTATTGAAACAAAATTAACTCTCATACCAGCATGGCGTTCTCCTTTTAGCATCATATAACCACGTTTGGCATCTTCTTTTGAATAAAATTTAGTAATTACAGTATCAAAAGCAAAAGTTAAAAATGTTGCAAGTTTTTCTGCGTTATATTTATTAGTTACAATTACAAAATTCTTTTCATCATAATGGCCTATAAAATCGTTTTCATCAAGGGCGGATTTTGCAATTGCTATAAAGGTTTGTTTGAGTTTATCAGCTGCAAGTTCTGTATAGACACTTTTGTAATTATCAATATTTTCAAATCCTATTAACAAAATTGCTTGTTTCTCAATAGCCAAAGCTCGTTTAATAAATTTCCTTACATATTTTTGATTAGGAAGCAATGTTTTATTATCCAGATTTAATTCAATATCACGTCTTATATGAGCTTTAATCCTCATTCTAAACTCTTCAATATTAACGGGCTCACTTATAAAATCATCCGCTCCGCTTTGTAATATTTTTATCTTATCTTCGATTTCAGAGGATTTTGACGTCGCAATAATGACAGGACGGAAATTATATGTTAACGCTCTAATTTTAGGACAAAAAGCTTCCAAATCTTCTTCAATGCTATCTGATATAATTATCACATCGGGCTCTAAATTTTGAATCAAATCTAAGGCCTCTTTTAGCGTTCTAGCAATAATAACTCTATTATCACTATCCTCAATGCTTTTTTTATATTTTATAGACAATTCTTTTCTTTTATCAACAATCAAGATTGTAGAGAGCATTTTAGCACCTCCTCTTGATTGTATAAAGGAAATTTTAGGATAAACTCAGTGCCTTTATTTAATTCACTATTGACGTGAATTGTTCCGGATAGAGATTCCACAAGATTTTTAGTTATATATAGGCCTAATCCATTCCCTTGAGCTCTGCTAGTCAAATGGTTCTCAAGTCTTATAAATTTATCAAAAATTTTATCCAAATCTTTTTGAGCTATTCCAACGCCATTATCCTTAACCGAAACTAAAACAGAATCAGATTCTGCAAATGTAGTTTCTATAGTAATAGAGCTTCCTTCTTCTGAATACTTACAAGCATTATCTATTAAATTAGTCATTATTTGCTGAAATTTATCGTCATCTAACCTAGCTTCAGGAAGCTTAGTATTAAATTTTGTGATAAATTCATACTGTTTGTACTTCCCCTTTAGAAATGCTAAAACTTTTTTTATCGAAGAATTCACATCAACGGGTTTTATTATAGGTTTATCAGAATTTATCCTTGAAACAGTCAAAATATTTTCCACAAGATTAATAAGACGATTAGACTGCTCTTCAATTATTTGTATAAATTTTCTCTTGCTCTGCTCGTCTAATTTATCCCAAGAATTAAGCAATGTCTGAGAGAACCCCCTGATACTTGTCAGCGGGGTTCTTAATTCATGTGAAACTGTTGATATAAATTCGTCTTGAATATCTTTCATATCGAATAGTTGATAGGTCAAATATCTAAATAGTTTTTAAATTAAAACTCTTCAATATTTTAGCTTTTCAACAAAGTTCCTTTCTTATTCTTCCATAAATAATTGCTTAGCTTCTTGTATAGCTTCTTCTAAGACATCTAATTGGTCAGGAGCGAAAGTAACGCCTTTTTTTGTTGGTAACCAAGTTGCGCCTTCATCTGTTGTATAATAAATTCTTAAATTAAAATAACTTTTTCCTTTATACTCAGAAACTGAAATTTGTAATTGCTCTGTCTCAGATCTTTCGATTGTTCCTAAAATTTTTGCTTCTGCCATTTTTATCTTCCTTTCGATTTTTATTCTATATATTTTAATTTCCCGCTGGCGCATGTGGCACTAAAGAACCATTATTTAATAAATCAAATTCAAAAACATCATTACCTATAATATTAGGTCTTTTATCCCAGCCGTTTGCATCAATCAGTATTGTTGCTATTACAGTTTTTGGCTCTCGAGGGTCTTTGTCAGGTTCTAAATTTTCCTCATCAATATCCTCTTCAACATCTTTTATTGTAAGTTCAATAACTTCTGGAACAGCAACTCCTGCCGGGAAGTTTTTAAAACGGTAAAACCTATATTTATCCCCAAAATTTACACTAGTAATACTTGGAATTGAGACCATTCCCCAATAACCTGGTATTACGTCGAAAAATGGGCTTGTACCATCGCCATTCATAAGCATTAAACTTGATGACTCAGTTATTGTACCACCCTTTTTGAAGTCAAGATCCATAGCACGTATATATGCTAATAAATCAGTATATCTACCAGATGCGCTATTCATGTTGCTAACCTGAATAATATTTTGATTCCCTAAAGTTATCTGAGCTTTAGCTTTTTCTAAAAGAGCTCTGTCTTTTTGCTCTGCCACATTCTTAGCTAACATTGGGGTTGTAATAACTGCGAGAACTCCAATAATTCCAACAGCCAATAGTATTTCTGCTAAAGTAAAAGCTTTTTTATAGAATTTCATATAATTCTCCTTTGAATGAATTCATTATAACATAATATAAGAAATGTTAACAATTTGTCTATCTATTTTATTTGGGGTAATATGATTATATGAACAAGGGGAAGATTGTTGTAGTTGATGATGAAAAAATTGTTACTTCGGCCTTTTCAACACTATTAAAGGTTGAAGGCTTCTCTGATGTGCATTTCTTTAATAGTCCGAAAGAAGCATTAAGTTTTTTAAAAGATTGCATGCCAGATTTAGTTATTTCTGATTTTCTTATGCCAGAGATGAACGGACTAGAATTCCTTACGGAAGTAAAAAAAATGTATCCTGAAGTAAGCAGAATTCTTTTGACAGGGTATGCAGATAAAGAAAATGCTATTAGAGCAATTAATGAAGTCGGATTATATCGATACATAGAAAAGCCTTGGGATAATGATGATTTAATTATCAATATTAAAAATGGCATAGAAAGAAGCTATTTATTAGCTCAACTGCAGCAGAAAATTTCAGAGTTAGAAATTGCAAAAAATGAATTAGAAAAATATTCAAAAAACTTAGAGCAATTAGTTGAAGAGAGAACTATAGATTTAAGATTGACTAACGCAAAACTAACTGGAGTTATCACATATTGTGCTGATGGTATTGTTATACTTAACGAGGACGGAATCATAGAACAAGTTAATCCTGCTTGTGAAAATATGATTGGGCATGTAAATGAGAAAATCATTAACACTTCTGTTGATGATTATTTATTCAGCAAAAAAACTTTTATATCAAAAGAATTGCATCATGCAGAAGAAGATGAATTATTTATAAGAGATTTTTATATTAAAAACCCTTTAAGTAATACTATAATTCCTGTAGAAATAAGCTTTGCTAGAATAAATCCAGAAGAAGAGTTTAAAAAATTTGTTGGTGTAATTCGAGATGTGACAGAGCAGAAAAAAGCTGACAAATTAAGAGATGATTTTATTGCAACTCTTACTCATGATTTAAGAACCCCTTTGCTTGCTGCAATTCAAACTCTTAAATTTTTCTTAGATGGGGCTGTAGGTGAAATCGATGAAAAGCAAAGAATTCTTCTTTCAACGATGCAAAAGAGCAATGAAGATTTACTAGGACTAGTAAATGCGCTTTTAGAAGTATATAAATACGATGCAGAAAAATTGGTTTTAAATAAAACAGATTTTAATATTTATGACTTAACTCAACAAGTATATAACGAATTGAAATCGTTAGCTGATAGCAATAAAATTGATTTTAAAATTGATTGTAGTGATAAAGATTTAGAGATAAATGCAGATAGAAGCGAGCTTCGTCGAGTTATTTGTAATTTATGCGGAAACGCTATAAATTACACTCCTGAAAATGGAAAAGTCTTAATAACAATAAAAGCTGAAGGACAAGATTTAATATACTCAGTATCCGACACGGGCTGTGGAATTCCAAATGAAGATATTCCTAATATGTTTCAGCGTTTTTCACAAGGAACAAGCAAAAAACGCTCTGCAGGAACAGGGCTGGGGCTTTACCTCTCTCGACAAATCGTCGAATCACATAATGGAAAAATCTGGTTAGAAAGTAAAGTAAACAAAGGAAGTGAGTTTTCATTCTTACTCACTGATGTTATAAAAGTTAGGAGCACGTTATGATTAATGTCTTACTAGTAGAAGACCATGAATTATATAGAATGGGGCTATCTATGCTTTTAGATAAAGCTGAAGAAATTAATCTAATTGCAGAAGCCTCAGATGGAATTGAAGGCGTTAAAAAAGCACGAGAATTCTCTCCGCAAGTTATTTTAATGGATATTGGGCTTCCTAATATGGATGGCATTGAAGCCACTCAGCGTATTAAAGAATTTTTGCCTGATACGAAAGTTTTAATATTTACATCAAGAGATAGTGAGCAAGATGTTTTTGAATCTTTTAAAGCTGGAGCAGATGGCTATATTATGAAAGGAGCTTCTCCTGAACAGACAATTACAGCCATAAAAGCCGTTTATGAGGGAATTGGTTGGCTAGATTCAGCTATCGCAAAATTAGTTTTCTCAAATATTGGAATAAATAAAAAACAATCAGCTGAAATCATTGATTTACCAGATAAAAAAAGTAAAAATACTTATGGCCTAACAGAAAGAGAACTAGATGTTCTATCCTTAATGGTCAATGGATTGACTAATCCTCAGATTGCAGAAAAATTAGTTATAACAAAAGCAACTGCTAAAGCTCACGTTCATAGCATTCTACAAAAACTTTGTGCAGCTTCAAGAACTCAAGCAACAGTTATGGCAATGAAAGAAGGTTTGGTATAATGTTTGAAGCTCTAGCTGGAAGTATTATGGCTGCAAAAATTCATTTTGCACAAATGAATATTCCTCTTATAAAAAAAAGAGATCGAATTGTTGCGGAAGAAATTTATAAAAATGAAGTAAATAAGCTTGAAGAGACTGAAAAATATGAAAAGAGTTTATTGCCCGAATCTGGTTATATGACAGTAGAGGAATATGAGTCAAAATCGCGCGCAAAATCAAAAAAAGAAATGGCAGAAGAAATAAAAGGTGGCGAAATCCCAAAAGATTCAAACATGGTCTATGTTCCTCAACGAACATTCAAGCTTGTTAAGTATAATAACCCAATTGGAAGTCCAGAATTAAATATTCCTCGTAAATTAAATTTTGATAGACAAATAAACGCACAAGGAATAATTTCTGGAGATAGAACTTTAATGGTTTATCCATCAATTTATTATTACGCTGAGACAGATTGCACATCTTGTGATTTATTTTTAATAAAACTTGACCCTAAATTAAATGATACTGATAAAGCTAAATATGCTAATGTCGTTCAAAAAGTTGAAAAGCCATTAATCTCAACAGAAAAAGAATATGATACAAAATTTATATTCAGAACGCTAACTCCTATTGATTTTTCAGCAGATAATAAAAAATTAGCAATAAAGGAAAAAACTGGACATCGTTTTGATGGAATTTGGAAAACAGATTTATGGATATATGATTTTGAAAAACAAGAAGCAAAAAAATTGCCTCAAATAAGGGAAGCTATTATCAATTATTGGGCAGATGCTGGTGGTGTAGATTTTGACGAAAACCGATGGGATATTTATCCAATGGGGTTTGATGCAAACGATGATAATCGTATCATTCTTTCTGCATACGCATATACAGGCGAAGCTCCTAAATTTTTAGGAACTTGGAGCATAGATTCTGAAGGTGAAAACTCAAAACTTGAAGATTTATCTGGCGCAGATATACCTGTCTCTGTTGTTGGCTATAAACTAGAAGAAGATGCCTATAAAGATATTTCAGAAGTTGAATTTGAAGCAAAACAAGGGAAAGAAAAAGAAAAATTAGATAAAAAACAGGCAAAAGAAGCTTCTAAACTAGACGAAGAAAACAAAAAACTTGAATATGAACGCAAGCTTAGACAAATGGATATGGATACATATTTCAGAATTCAACAACGAAAAGAGCAATTAAAAAGTTTAAAAAAACAACCTAAAAAATAGCATATTATTGTTTCTTTATTGTATAATTAATACAAATAGAGAGGATATTAATATGCAAGTTTCATTAAATTGGTTGAACGAATTAGTTGATTTAAGCGGTATAGAAGTTGCTCAAGTAGCACATGAGCTTACAATGAGCGGACTTGAAGTCGAAGAAATAGAAGAAATCAAACCTAAATTTACAAATATAATTACAGCAAAAATTGAAAGAATAGATAACCACCCAAACTCTGATAGATTACATCTTGTAACTGTTAATACTGGTTCTGCTATTAAAACTGTAGTTTGTGGCGCCCAAAATATTCAGGTAGGACAAATAATACCTTATGCTTCTGTAGGAAGTAAAGTCTTAGATAGAAAATCTGGTGAACAATTTGAACTTACGCCAGCCGTAATTCGTGGTGTAGAGTCGCAAGGTATGCTTTGTTCGGATGATGAGCTTGGAGTAAACGATAGAAACTATCAAGAAGAAGATGGAATCTTAATCCTTAACCGCATATTTCCAAATGTTGAGCTTGGCCTAAATGTAGAAGATGTTTTAGGTTTTGACAAAGACTATATTTTACATACAGCACCTACCGCGAATCGTGGTGATCAGATGTCTGTTATTGGTATTGCAAGAGAATTATCAGCATTATTCAACCGCCCAATGAAATTTGAATACGCAAATAGAGATTGCGCTAAGGCTAATTTTGAAGTTGAAATTAAAGATGAATCTATTTGCAAATATTATTCAATCGGAGTTTTAAAAAATATTACAATAAAGCCTTCTCCTGATTGGATGCAAAAAAGACTAATATCATCTGGCATTCGAGCAATTAATAATGTTGTCGATATTACAAACTATGTTCTTCTTGAATACGGCACACCTCTTCATGCTTTTGATTACGATAAATTAAACGGATATTTATGCGTTAGAAGAGCTGAAAATGGCGAAAAAATTATTACATTAGATGATATTGAAAGAACCTTAACAACGGATTCTGTTCTTATTGCTACAAAAGAAAAGCCAGTATGCTTAGGCGGAGTATTTGGAGGAAATAATTCTGAAGTCGATAATAATACTAAAAATATTGCATTAGAAGGAGCATATTTTTATTCTGCAACAACTAGAAAAAGCGGTAGAAGCGTTGGATATCGTTCAGATGCATCCGCAAGATTTGAACGTGGCGTAGATATTGAAGCTGTTAAGCCAGGCCTTTTAAGAGCTGTTGAACTCCTTGAAAAATATGCCGATGCAAAATTTGAAGGAATTGTTGAAACTGGCGTAAATAAAATTGAGCCTATTGAAATTACATTAAGATATGCACAAATTAAAAGACTACTAGGATGTGAAATTGAAGCAGAAAAATGTTTATCAATTCTTGAAAACTTAGGATTTGAAATATTGGGCAAAAACGATATGGCATGCAAAGTTAAGGTCCCTTCTTTTAGAGCTGATGATGTCACTCGCGAATGTGATTTAATCGAAGAAATTTCTAGAATTAACGGATATGATAAGATTACACCAACATTGCCAAACAAAACAAATCCTGCTGAAATTTCATTCAGTGAACGAATTGTCAAAAGGGTTCATGAATTAATGCTAGCGTGTGGGTTGAACGAAATGCAAACATCATCATTAATTGGTGAGCCATTATTAAAACAATTTAATATGAATTATGATAAAGAAAATGCTGTTTTTGTAGAAAATCCAGCATCCGAAGAATTTGCGATGTTACGTCAAACAATGGCTGCAAGCTTATTAAACTGTTTAAAATATAACTATGATAACGGTCAAAAGAATTTCTGGGGCTATGAAATTGGTAGAACATATATAAAGTCTAGCAATGCTGATGAAAAAAATTCTGGAGTTAAGGAAACTCAGACTCTAGCTGGCGTAATTACTGGCAATGTCCAAAAGTCTTTATGGCAAAATACTGGTGAAGTTGATTTTTATACTGTTAAAGGTATTGTTGATAAAGTTTTAGAAGAATTTGGATTAACAAGAAGAATCAAATTCTCTTTATTAGCAGAATCTCCACTTGCGGAATCTCATAAATCACTTCATCCTTATAAAACCGCTGTATTAACAATGCTAGGCAAAAAACCTGAAATTATTGGATATTATGGAGAAGTGCATCCTGAATTAAAAGGTAAATTGAAATTAAATCAGAATGCGTATTTATTTAAGCTTGATTTAGATATGCTAATTAGTGGCGTAAATGAATCCGTTCCTCGTTATAAAAAATTACCACAATTCCCAGAGGTTCAAAGAGATTTAGCTGTTATTCTCCCTAAAACAACAACTTGGGACGACCTGGAAAAAGTTATAAAAAAAGGATTAGATAACAAGCTATTTACTGCTAGTGAGGTTTTTGATATCTATGAAGGCGAGCATGTTGCTGATGGGTATAAATCTATCGCATTTAGAATCAAACTACAAGATGCAAATGCAACTTTGACTGATGAGACAATTGAAACGCAAATGGCTAATTTAAGATCTACACTTAAAAAAGCGTTACCAGATCTTAGTTTTAGAGAATAATAGTAAATATGGCTAAAAATTTATAATACACTTGTATTGTATTAAAAAATTTTTAGTTGTAGTACAATATTGCTATGAGAAAAAAATTATTAGGGTTCGTTTGTTTAATTATATTATCAGGTTTTAATGCACAAAATGTGCTCGCTACGTCTGTGCAAAATTTTGAACAACATTACACCGCAGGTCAAGATTACATTATGCAAGGACAATATTCCTCTGCCATTGTAGAATTTAGAAAAGCCTTAGGCATAAATTATATGGATAATTCAGCAAGAATTGGCTTAATAAATGCATATCTTGCGCGTGCAGCTTATTATGCGAATCAAGAAAAAAACTATGAAAAATCTGCAAACGATTTCCGAAGCGCTCTTTTTTATTTAAAAATATTTCCAACAAAAGAACAAGCAGTTGAAAATTCTACAACAATGATAGCCTCTGCGAATGAAAGCTTAAATCAATGTTTAAAGATTTCAAGTTTTGATAAAACTGCTTCTTCTCGATATAAAAAAGCTGAAGAATTAAGAGCTATTGGAAATTTTTCAGCAGCTGCCTTTGAATTCTCGCAAGCTGCACAAAACGAAAAATATTCAGCAAAAGCAAATATTCAAATTGGCGATTTGTTGAAAGTCTTGCGCAATGAATCTCGTTGTGCAGATTATTATAAGATGGCACTGGACTTAACACCACAAGATAGCATGCTCAGAATGAAATATGCTCGAACCTTAGACAAACTTGGGCGTTACGACGATGCAGTTGTGCAATACAATGCAGCATTAGTAACCAGCAAAGGTGACATGGAAGTTCTTTACGCATTAGAAAGAATTTACATGAAAAAACTTGCGCAAACACCTTCTGACGCAGAGCTAAATGCAAATATCGGAGCAATTAAGCAAGCACAAGGTGATTTTGAAGCCGCACTTGGGTATTATAGCAAAGCTGAACAAATTAATCCAAGTAATGTAAATACAAGACTCAATGTAGGAACACTTTTTCAACAGAAAAAAGATTATTTAAAAGCATTAAAATCTTATGATTCTGTCTTAACCCTTTATCCAGATAATGTTCAAGCTAATTTATATAAAGCTCAAGTACTTGCATTAATGGGGAATAAAACAGAGTCATTTAAGCTTTACCAAAAAGTTTTATCTTTAGACCCTACAAACGCAGCCGCAAAAGCTGAAATTGTTGGAGTTATGCAAGATACAATGAGCCCTAATGAATTCATTGCATATTTAAGCGAACGTGCTCAAAACGATAAATCCGCATCGGGTATGCTTTATGATTATGCATATAAACTACATAAAGAGAATAAAACAGATGACGCAATAAAAGGATATCAAGCAGTTATAAAATCCAACCCTGATAATGTTGATGCATATATAAACTTAGCGATTTGTTTCGCTTCAAAAAATGATTATAAAAATGCAGAAAACATTTTAAATTCTGCAAAAACTAAATTCCCAACAAATAATTTAGTATTAAAAACATTAAAAAATGTCCAAAACGATTCGCTATCTACAGCATTAGCTTCTGCTTCTAGAAGTTATGAGGACCAGGATTTCAAGGCCGCTCTTCAGAAATATTTAGCTATAAGTCCAGCATCTGAAGATTCTTTATTAGGGATTGCTGCTTGCTATCAATCAATGAATGATTTTGACAATGCAATAGTTTATTATAAAAAAGCTCTAGAAGTTGCTCCAAAAAATGCTGAAATTCCGTATTATATCGGCTATTTGTATTCAGAACAACAAAAGTGGGCTGAAGCTGAAGAATATTTAAAAAAATCTATTTCTTTAAATCCTGAATGCGAAGCTAAAAATTTATTACCTTATGTTATGCAAAATTTTACCTTAGCTGAATATAATGATGCTGTAAATTTATACGAAAAAAATCAGTTTGAATCAGCCTTGACAAAATTCAACGAAGTTTTGAAAAAGGAAATAAATAATGCTTTTGCCTATTATTATCGTGGCTTGATTTATGATGAATTAAAGAAATATAAACTCGCTATTGAAGATTATAATAAATTCATATCAATTTACACAACTGATGATGAATATTTACAATATATAAAAGCAAGAGTGGAAGAGTTGAAGCCTTATGCCAGTTAGACATTTAATATCAAGCAAGGTCTCTCTTGCACCAATGGCTGGAATTACGGATTATGTTTTGCGCTCACTTATAAGAGAGCATTCACAAACTTGTCTTTTAACAACAGAAATGATAAGCTCTGAAGCCTTAACTCAAGTCAAAGATACTGATATTATAAAGCGTGATAACAATCACAGCCCTATTTCTTATCAACTAAGCGGACATAAGCCTAAAATGATGGCAGATTGCGCTCAATATCTTCAAAAATATGCTGATATGATAGATATAAATATGGGGTGCCCAGTTAATAAGGTTGTAAAAGGAACAGATGGTGCAGCCTTGATGCGCAATGTTGAATTAGCTGAAGAAATTGTAAAAAACATTAAATCTCAAATTTCGATTCCATTGAGTGTAAAATTTAGACTCGGCTATACTTTTGATGAACTAAATTACGTTGAATATGGTCAAAGAATGCAAGTTGCCGGAGCTGATTTTATAACTATACATGGTAGAACTCGTTCTCAAATGTATGGTGGAAAAGCTGATTGGAAAAAGATTGCAGAACTAAAAAGAAACGTAGATATTCCTGTTTTTGCAAATGGAGATATCGTTTCAATTGAAACTGCAGAACAGTGTTTGGAAGAATCTCAAGCTGATGGAGTTGCTATTGGCAGAGGAGTTTTGGGAGATCCTACTTTAATTGCTCGAATAGAAACATATTTAAGAACCGGAGAAATTTTACCTCCTCCGACTTTGGAAGAAAAAATTTCAGGAATGAAAGACTATTTAATGCGCGAAGTGGAATTCCGTGGTGAAAACGTCGGAATTAAATTTGTTCGGAAATTTTATCCTTATTATATCAATGGCTTTGCTGGAGCTTCTCGCTATCGTGGACAATTGGTTTTATTAGATAGAATCCAAGATATCAATAAAATGCTTGACGAAATAGCTTTGCAGAGCACTAAAAATATGTTAATATGAATATGAATACTTAATTGGGAGATGAGCATGAAAAAATCAGGTTTTACATTAACAGAGTTGGTTATTACCGTCGGAATAATTGGTGTTGCAGCAGTTCTAACAATGCCGACTATTATGAATATAATACCTGATAAAAATAAATTAAAAGTTCTTCAATACCACTCAAAAATACATGCAAAAATAAACGAAATCTTATCAGACCCCGAAATATATCATCCCTATACTCATTATGATGAAGTAACTGGGGAGTATATTATAACTCAAGATGGTAGTACTGAATGTGCAGGTCTTTCTTGTATTGATGGGGATATTTTTGAAAAAGAATTAATAAGAAGACTAAAACTACAAACAGATGAAGAAGGTAAAAACAAGTTTCAAGACGGCGTTGAGTTTATTATAGCTAACTCAGGCAATAAAAGAGAGATTTCTCTTAAAATTAACGATGCAGATGAATGTACTTCAAATATTGTGCTAGATAGTCCTACAACAGGTTGTTCAGGAAGAGGCGATATAAATACTTTTAAGTTTACAGTTGATAATTTAGGTGGCATTACAACTAATGATTACTTATTAAAAGCATATTTAGCAAATCCTAATGAAATGAATAATAAAGAAAAAGATTATAAAGCTGCAAAAGTTTTCTCAAATGGTGGTTACGACCAAAATCAAACTAATGATTAATACCGTTAGCCCAATCGCTAGCTAACATTTCGCCCTTGCCTTCAGGTTTAATCTTGATTAAACGAAGAGCACCATTTGCGGTTTTTACATCAATACCTTGTTTTGAAAATCTAGCAAATTTTCCAATTTCACCTTCTAAGGTTTCACTCAAAGGCTCAGTTTCAAGAACTTTTATTATTTTGCCTTGATATTCAAAATGTGCACTAGGACATTTATATACGCCACGAACTAAATTATGTATTTCTTTAGCAGATTTATTCCAATCAATCTTACATTCTTCTTTTTGAAGCTTATCTGCAAAACATATTCCTTCTTCGCATTGTTTTTGTGGAATAATCGAGCCTTCTACTAGACCTAATAATGTTTTCTCCAGTAAAACAGGAGATTCCATTGCACAAATTTCAAAAAGTTCTACGCAGTTCATATTCGGAGTAATCTCGATTGGATGAGTCATACAAATATCACCACAATCTAATCCTAACTCTGTAATCATTGTACAGATTCCAGTTTTAGTATCACCATTAATTATAGCTCGTTGGATAGGATTAGCTCCACGATATTTAGGCAATAGCGAAACATGAAGGTTTATAGTTTCATACTTAGGAATATCTAAAACTTCTTGTGAAAGAATTTGACCAAATGCAAATGTTACGAAGAAATCTGGTTCAAGCGCTTTCAATGCTTCAATTATTTCGGGCTCTTTTCTAATTGATTTTGGCTGAAAAACTGGAATATTATTCTCCAAAGCAAAAACCTTAATTGGACTTGGAGTAAGCTTATGACCACGTCCAGAAGGCCTATCAGGTTGTGTAACAACCGCTAAAACATTGAAATCAGAAGAATTATATAAATATTCTAATGATTTTAAGCCAATATCAGGGGTCCCAAAAAATACAATATTAAGCATTTTTATCCTTTTCAATTTGTGTTTTTTTAAGTTCGTTAATTTTTTCTGCTAATTCTGGCTCATCGAGAAGTTTTTCGACTTGCAAAGGTGGTAAATTATATTTTTTAAGCACCTCTTCAGCTTCAAACCTATTAATCGAATGATCTACAAAAAGAATTCCATCTAAATGATCAAACTCATGTTGAATTGCTCTTGCTAATAAACTTCCATCTTTAGCTTCCATAACAAAAGAACGACCATTTATATCAAGAGCTTTTACCATAACAGTATCATATCTTCTTACATCAGTATAAGCCTCTGGAAAACTTAAACATCCTTCATGGCTAATACAAGCACCAGATTTTTTTATGATTTTTGGATTAATAAATACCATCGGATTAAGTGGCTCATTTCCTGTTGAGACGTCAATTACAAAAACTCTTACATTTTCTCCAATTTGCGGAGCAGCAAGCCCAACTCCGTTTTGTGAATACATTGTATCCATTAAATCTTGTACGAGATTTTTTATTTTTTGAGAAACCTTATGAACCTCTTTTGAAGGCTGTCTTAGCGTTATTTCTCCATACCTTACAATTTTTTTAATAGCCATTTTAATACCTCACTATGCAATATTGTAGCACAAGTTATTAATATTTTTTATTTATGCAAAACCCAAATTTCTTTTTGAAAAAGAACTAAAAACGGAATAAGCTCTAAACGACCGATATACATATCAATTATAAATATAAACTTTGAAAACTCATGCAAGCCATCATAATGACCTAATGGTCCAATAATTTTTCCGAGTCCTGGCCCAATATTTCCTAATGCGCTAACTGCACTAGAAATTCCAACTATTGTATTTTGCTCCAGTATAGCAATAATAAATCCTGAGATAACAAGTATAGCCAGATAAAAAGATACAAACATAAGTGTTTGATATAAGATGTCCTTTGATACAGAATATTTTCCGATTTTTATATTATAAACAGCTTTTGGGTGTAATATTTTAGCCAATTCTGCTTTCATAATCTTTATAATTAATAACCACCTTACAATTTTTATGCCGCCACCTGCTGAACTTGCACAGCTACCAGCAAGCATCGCAAGCAATAAAATCGCCTTAGAAGTGTAATCCCAATTTGCAAAATCAGTACTGCAAAAACCCGATGACGATATTACTGATGAAATCTGAAAAAACGAATGCGTTATACTTCCTAATATATCGTAGTGAGAATGTAAAAATAATGATATACCTAATAATATTGCAAGTCCAATTGTTATTGATAAGTATGTTTTAAACTCTTCATTCTTAAATAAAATTAAAGGGTTAAATTTTGAGAGCGCGCGATATTGTAAATTATAACTTGCGCCAGCAAAAAACATGAAAAAACATATTATCCATAAAATAGAATTACTATATCCAATTAGAGAGTCTGAATTTGGTGAAAATCCGCCACCAGAGACTGATGAAAATGCATGACAAATAGAATCGAATAATTCCATGCCATTGCATTTTAATAAAATAACTTCTAATAATGTCATTCCAAAATATATTTTCCATAAAGATGACGCAGTATTTTTAATTCTTGGCGTAAATTTATCTTCCGTAGGGCCTGGAGCCTCTGCGAAAAACAATTGCCTACCAGCTATTGCAAATTGAGGAAGAATTGCAATAAATAAGACAATAATTCCCATTCCACCAAGCCATTGAGTAAGCGAACGCCAGAAAAACAAAGCTTGTGGATAGTCAAAATGAGTTAATATTGTTGCTCCGGTTGCTGTAATACCCGATGAGCCTTCAAAAAACGCATTTATTGGAGATATGCCAAAAAATAAATATGGTATTGAAGCAAAAATTCCTGCAAAAACCCAACTCAGAGTTACTGCGCACAAGCCCTCTGATTTTTTTATATCATTAATAGATTTTATTTCTAAAGTGCCAGCTATCACCTTTCTTATCGTTGCAGCTATCATCAACGCGCTAGCTCCAGATATTATAAATGGTAATATTGCTTGATTTTCTCCATATATAAGCGCAACAATAATTGGCAACAATAGCACTAAGCTAAAATACATTATTACAAGAGAAATTGTATATGCTAAATACCTTAATCTCATTAATCCACCTTAAAATATTCTCTTATAATCGGAGCATTCTCGCTTGTGGTAAAGATTATTAAATTATCGCCATTCATAATTTGTGATGTTCCGTTAGGTATAATGATTCTATTTCTTCTTTGAATAATACCAACAATAGCTTTTGCAGGAAGTTTTAGATTCATGATTTTTGTTGTCTCAAAGCCTTCAGGAAGAAGTATTTTAAGAACTTCTCCTTTGCCTTGCTCAACCGTCGCAAGTATACCAATATTTGTTCCGCATAAACTACTTTTAATTTCATTAAGCGATGCGTTTTTTGATGAAATAGCAATATCAACACCAACTTTTTCAAACAAGTTTGCATTATCAATTTTAGAAACTCTTGAAATAACTCTATTGACTCCCATTTGCTTCACTAAAAGAGAACAAAGCAAATTCTTTTCGTCATTGTTAGTAACACTTACAACAACATCACAAGAGCCAATGTCTTCTTCTCCTAATAATTCTAAATCTGTACCATCGCCATGTATAATTAAAGTATTATCTAATTCTTCCGCAAGTACTTCACAGCGCTCTTCATCTCTTTCAATGATTTTTATATCTAATTTTAAATCCTCGAGACTCTTAGCAAGCTTCAGACCAACATTGCCACCACCAATAATGGCAACATTTTTTACAAATTCTTTTTCATGGAAAAATCTACCAGCGAGGATATCAAGCGAATGAGAAAGCCCCATAAAAATAACCTTGTCATCCTGATGTAAAACAGTCTCACCACTAGGTATAAATAGCTCATCATCTCTTGTTATTCCAACAATCAGCGTATCCTTTGGAAACTCACAATGCTTAACCATTTTATTAACTAAAGGTGAATTTTCAACAATCCTATATTCTAACAGCCGAGCTCTACCATTTGCAAAATTTTCAACATCAAGCGCCTTTGCAACGGTAATAATGCGAAATATTTCTTGAGTAAGCAACTCTTCTGGCCAAATAATATTATCAACATAAAAATCACAATTATACTCTGCGTCCTTTGTGATACCAAGAGAAGACTTATAACTTTCTTTCCTAACAAAACAATGCGTTGTAGCCTCACTTAAACGCTTTACGGTCAAACAAGCAACAATGTTTAATTCATCAGAATCAGTACAAGCAATAAATACATCTGCATCCTTCGCATTAGCATGCTTCAATGTTTCTATATTGGTTGCATTACCATCAATAAAACTAACATCAAGCTTATTAATAGCATCTAATTTATTTTTTTCTTCATCTATTATTGTAATATCGTTGGCTATATAGAACTGAGAAGCAATCATCGCTCCTACTTCATTGGCGCCGAAAATAATTATCTTCATGACATTAATTTAACTCAAAAAGAAAGGATAAGTCAATCTTGTGTTCTAATTCAATAAATATTAACATTGAGATGGGGCGGTTTTTAGTTGAAGAGCCGAACAGCTGAACACAGACTTTCCCTCTCCTTTGGGAGAGGGCGCTAATGTATGAGCAGAGCGAATTACAGTTGCGGGTGAGGGTTGGTTTTTAGTTTAGAAGGATTTACCGTTTTGTCCCAACACGCTCTGTCACACTGAAATTTTACTTGTCATCTTCGAGCTTTTACAATAAGCTGGATCCCCAAAAACTTCGTTTTTGAGGATGACACAAAATGGAAAATCTTTGCTTTGAGCTGAAGCCAAGTGTATCATAAGTGAACGGCCCCTACCTTACAATCTATCGGTAGACTGAAGTCTACCCTACGAGCTTTGTTTTTGAG
>JAEIGA010006941.1_pt1 | contig 17219 bp, 34 predicted proteins | sample 9270691 | NCBI WGS metagenome assembly JAEIGA01 (sample SAMN17057246, study PRJNA624740) | gut metagenome | biome: biome; isolation source: fecal sample | host: Bos grunniens | place: China: Xizang | collected 2019 | reverse complement strand
CTTGTGATGTAACCGCATTTAAAGAAAAAATTAATTTATCTAATTCATCATCAAATGCAATAACAGTAGCCTCATCAATTCGCGCTAAGGCATCACTTGCATCTTGTAATAATTGAGAAGCATCTTCTAACGCCTATGTTGCCTAAGAAGCACTTTCTGCCGCGATTTCATTATTTTCTTGTGTCTATTCTGTAATATTTGAAATATTATTTATAATTTCTTCTGCTTGTTCTACGGCCTCGCGCGCTTCTTTTGCCAAAGTTTCAACAGAGGCTTGAGTGGATAATTTTTTAGCTAAAAATACGTCAATAGCATCTACCATTTTAATTATCCCTCCTTATTATTCAAGTAAGATCCATTGTTTAGTACTTGTTGCCATATATAATTCAATACCATGTTCTCCAAGCAACACAAGTGCGGTAGAACCTAGGGTAATATATTCTGGATTAATATTGGCTAAATCCGCGGCTGTATCACATACGTGTTCATAAGTGGCCATATTATCTTGGCTACCCTTTTTAATCATATTTGTCACGGTTTTATCCTCCTTGTTTATAAAAATAAGTGGGCTTCCCGCCCACTTTAATAATTTAATTTTCAAGTATATTTATTGCTTTTATAGGCACATATAAATAAATATAAGAATCTCCAGGACTTATTATAGAAGTTCCTACAATTGCCGCGCCTATTTTAGCAATTAAAGATTCATCAATATCTTTATTTTTAATAATTTTATAACAATAAAGAATATCAGTTTCTTTATCTAAATAAAGACTAGATTCATTTCCATGTTGCGGAAAAATATTTATTGTCCCTATAACTAAAGATCCGTTAGAGAAGCGTTCCCAAAATTCTAAGCTTGAACCATTATAACCATGTTTTTTTGCCAACATTAATATTTGTTCTGAAAGAATAGATAGCGGAAAATTTTCCCAAGGATAAATCATTTTTAACCCCGCGGTGTGGGGTGTAGGAATAATTATTGACGAATCATATTCAAGAAGTCTATCACGCGTTCTACGACGTTCTCGGCACATTTTCCGCGACCTCTCGAATCTCACAAATAGGCAAAGAATAGCCTGCGTAGTAGGAATTTATTTCTTCACCACCTACTAGCAGGCCATCTTCGTCATATTGTGGGGTATTGTATATTTTAATATCCCATAAATATTTCTTTGGAATTAATTTTACAGTGTCCTAATGAACTAATGATATTGTTAAGGTGTCCGAGGTTGCTGCAAAAATTTTTTCAAAAGCAGTTTTATGGGTAAGGGGATCATATATTGAAAATACAGCAATATCTCCTTCCTATACCGTGCCCAAAGTTGGAATACTAAAAGAGCCAGTATCACCGCGAGGAATGATTAGACGCCGTTGAATTAGTCTAATCATTTATATCACCTCATTAACGCATTCTACCCCTACGATAGTTATCATACCAAGGATAATGATAAGTAAATTCATCGTCGTCATCATCGTCTTCATGGTCACTATAATTTGCATAATTGCCCATACCACGACGACGGAATTGGTCTTCTTTCATATTCATTTTACGAATCTTTTCCGCATATTTCATCTTTAAAGGCTCTTGTTGCTGTAGAATATAATTCATGTCGTAACCAGAATTCTCAAGTGCCATCATTTTTTCTTCCGCAGTTTCAATTTCTTTTTGAACGTGGTCAATTAGATAATCAAGTTTACGCGCGGATTCACGGTCATTTTGCTGTTCAAGGCGTTGAACCATATTAGTAAGGAACTGCTTAGTTTCCTTTTCATATTCAACCCACTTCTTGAATCCATCCTTAACCGCGGTACGCTTGGTGCCGCTATCAACATCGTAACGAGTATATTTATACCAAGTCTGAGGAATAACTTCACGATAATTATAATTACCATTATTATTACCGTTATTATTCATATTATTCATTCCGTTATTCGCAGCCATATTAGCCATGCCATTCATCATATTATTAATAGGAATTAACTGATTATATTCCTTCATATAGGCATCTTTGGCTTTACGATAAGTTAAAAGTTCACAAAGCATCTGATATTCGTGGCATTTTTGATAGCCTGGTAGATTTAGAAAGCCATAGTAGTCTGCAAGCTGTTCATGCATTTCGACTCCTTGCTTCATTCTATCGATTAGCTCAGAGTAGAGCTGTTGTAATTCTTGACTTGCTTGTGCCATAACAACTCCCTCCCTTATTAGCAAATTTTAGTTACTGTTACATTAATATGCGCGTCGCTTACCTCTACTTCACTAGCATTGGCAACTTGAAGGGTTACAGGAGCAGAAGTGCAACTACAGGCGCAATTGTTCTCTGGAACGACAACAAAGGTCTGGAAATGAGTAGAACCAATTTCACCCGCGGCAACAGTAGTAGTATTTAGGGCTTGAGCCTGAGCAACGCCATTGCGGAAAAGCTGGATGCTGAAATCACCCGCGGCTTCAAGAGTGGCGAAAGAATCTACTTCTACGCTATAGACGCCTTTTTTATTTAGTTCAATAGTCGCGGGCGCGCCATGGGTGGCGGTGCAACCTTTAGAATAAGCTGCATTATTTAGAGGGAAGAAGCCGCCAGCAGCGACAGTAACGCCGTCAGAATAATATTGTACCATATATAATTACCTCCATAATAAAAAAAGAGGCACACACCATAGGTGTGTGCCACTAATATTAAACTAGACACACTAAATGTGTTCGGTGTTTAAAATTACATGTTGCAACCGCAGTTGCCATTACCAGCGCAGAAAGGATTAGTGCCGGCATTATAAGACCAGCCAGAAGGATAGCGAACTACATTCTGTAGCTGACCCTGTAGTTGTAGAGCCTGTACCTGGTCGCGCAGGTCTTGAATCTGATTACCGGTCATCAGGTCAATAATACGCTGAGTCTGAGCAGTAGTATTGGCATTAATAGCGGCAGTATTCATAGCATTTTCATAGCGGGCCTGAGCTAGTTCAGAGGCTAGATTGTTGCCAACTTCATTAATTAGCATCTTTGTGCTGCAGCAACAGTCATTCTGATTAGCTAGAAGCTGCATTTGATTGGCGCGCACGTCACCAATCTGAGCAACGATGGCAGCCTGAACATCTTTCATGACATTGATGTTGTCATACTTAGCCTGAGTAGAAGCAGCGACAGCCTGAGCAGTACCATTAGTAATAGCGCCCATAATGTCGCGGTTCTGATCTTGTAGATCATTGAAATTAAAGCCATTCTGTACAAAATCCTGAGTGGCATACTGAGGATGATAACCATTGCCGCCCCAGCCTCCGCCTCCGCCGAAGCCGCCGCCCATTAGAGCAAGAATAGCGAATAACCAAATCATGCTACCCCAACCTCCATTCTCGCCCCAACCGCCGTTGTTGTTACCGGTGAGTAGAGCTACATCAGAAGCACTTAAACCATTTTCATTCATGGTAAGACACCTCACTTAAAATTTATTATATAATAAAATCGCTTTGGTACGATTTTATTTCAAATAAAAAAAGAGCCTTATTATAGGCTCTTAATAGTATTTAAAACTTCATTCGGATCAACGCCCATTTGTTTTGCATAAGTGTAAAATGCTTGCTCGGGATTGCCGCCCATTGTTTGAATAAGTAACATAGCCTGCTATAATCTGGGATTATTAGTCATAAGCTAGTTAAGAGCAAATTGCGGGTCCTTTGCCGCGCGAACAGAATTCATTAGATTTTTAATCTACTGCATCTGCGGGTTGTTGTTTAGATTTCTTTGATTTAACTGGCTTATCATCGGATTGATACCTTGCATTTACGATTTCCTCCAATTTAGAGAGTCGTTGTTCTAAGGAATTAATATCCGCAGGCGGAACTGCTTGATGCGGGCTAATGTCATAGGGAGTTTTTACTTTATAACCGGCTCCGTCAGATTGAACAAGCCAAACAATTGGCGCGGTTTTATCTAAAAGTAAAACACTACTATTAGGCCCCATTTGAAACGCATCGACACCGCCTTCACCGTTTACTTGTATTACTTCATAGCGCGGAGCGAAATTGTTTTGATTAAAATATTGCGGCTGCGGCTAACCGCCAAAATTTAATCCTGTAGGATTAATTGCCATATTGTTAAGATAAGTTTGTTGACTCATTTATACCGTCCTCCAAAAAACGTCCACAAGAAGGACAAAAATTACAAACACGCATATTGTTTGCGGCGTCAAGGAAGAAAAGTTCCTTGCTCTTTTGTCTCCTCTTATCCCAACAAAATCCGCAACCAACTTCTGCGGTTTCTTCAAATTCCTTTTCGTAGTTCTTCATATGTTCCTCTCTTTTTTCTTTAGGATATCATAAATTTTGCAAATTGTCAAGTGTTAAGAAGGTTATTGACAATTTCTAAGGCTTCCTCAAGTTTTGTTTTTAACTTGCAGATATCGTCCTTAGTAGTATCTTGCGGTTCAATTTTTTCTAAAAATTGGGTCATCATATATCCGACTTTGCCATCATATTTAATGCGACGCCAAGTAGAAGAAGGCTCTTCAAGTACCTCGACGATAGTGCCGAGAGGCACTTTAGCAACAATTGTATTGTTGGATGCGGTATTCATAACAGAGCGCATATTTACCGTGTTGCCTTGAGCCGCGATGACTTTTGCTTCATACATAGATTTCTTTTCCTCCAAACGAACAGTGTCAATATATTCCACTTCAACGCCTTCTTTCATTGCAACCTCAACTGCCTTGCGGTACATGTCCATGTTGAAATTGAATTTTTCAAGCCATTCAGTTATATCGGAGTGGTTGCTACCGATACCTTTTTTATAAAGTTCTGAATGGTCGAGGACATTGGTTAGGGGGATATTGTATGTTTTACATAGGTATGCGACTAGTTTAACTGAAAGTCCCATAACTACGTTCATAAAGTAAGTTTTATCTTTAAGGTTATCCTCACAGATTTCAAATCCAATATAGCCAAGTTTATTGGCATTACCATTTGGCCCACTCGCGCTTAACCAACAACGCATGTTCCACGGGAGAGTTTGGTAGATTGCGAGAGTGCCATCTTGAAGTTTACCGATGTAGGCATTCGCGCAAACATCACCACTGGGAATGTTGTGGGTGTTGTTGTATTTATTCGCGCCTAAAAGGCCATCGTCGGGGCCAACATAGCGGTGGAGATATGGATTATTTGCTCCTGTACTATGGACTTGGACGCCCTTTGGGGTTTGGAGAATACCGGATTTGTAACAATCGGAATTAGTGAGGAAATGACGGTAGATTGTTAATTTTTGCATCGAATTAACCTCCTTGCCTTCATAGGATATGTAGGAGTGCTTGGGGAGAATTATATAAAAAATTTTTTTCGTTTAAAAATTTTTTTAGAAATTAACATTTAAAGAGGGCCACAGGACCCTCTTTAAATGTCTTAAATAAATATATTGAATATATTATACTGACTTAAAGTGTCCTTTAATTGAATGTAATTTTTCTGCACAATTCATGCGCTAAAAGCTCGTGCGTTTTAGCGTTTGGATGCACGCCGTCCGTGAGGCAAGCTGTAATATTTTTTCTGTTTACAATGGAATAATGTGTTTGATCTATATACTGTATGCCGTAATAATTGCAGACTTCGATTAACTTGCCTACAAACGATTCAAGTGTGCCTGTTTTATCAAAACCAGTATAACCAAGTGCATAGTTTATTGATTCGTCCCCATAATTAAAATTATATCCCATGCAATTTAGCGGAAGTATTACGATAATCTTGCAATGCGGATTGCTGGCAACAATAGCCTCAATCGTAGCCTTCATCGCCTGCAAAATTGTTGATGGGGTTTCTACCGTTGGATCATCGGCTATCGTTCCAAGGTTTAAATTTGCCTTCCAGTCATTAATACCATAAGCAAGTGTTACAAGATTATATGTGCTGAAATCCGTGTGCCTCGCTACATACCAGCCGCGATCAGTATCTGAATTTGCTTTATCGAGATACCCAGTTCCCCCAACCCCTAAATTGGTCAAAGTCCAATTATTAGTTCGTGCGACAATAGATACCCAAGAATTAACAGGATCAACTTTATATGTCGGTGTTCCATCATTTAAATAACTTATGTATCCCTCAGTAATGGAATCACCCATCGCGCACCATTTTACGGAAGGATTAAGGGTTTTTGCCAACGCATCAAATGAAACTTTAAGATGCTGATTGATTGTTTCAGACGAAACATCATCAATATTAGTCGTTGTATCCGCTGCGTTAGCAACGGCAATTCTGATTTTGTCACCGACATTGATGTACGCTGAATCGGTGGAAAGCGCTCGTTTTTTTATAATCACATTGCTCTGATCGAGGTATACGACGGCGAAACTATATGTTCCATCCGAAATTATAGATAAAGGCAATTCTGCTGTAAAAATCGGGCTCCTTTGCCGTTTTGTCGAAGCCGAATCTACACATTCGTTCCCGACCGTTTGCGAAAAATTCCCCACATCCCACGGAATTATTTGTCCAAATCCATTATAGATTTTTTGAGATATGTCATCTGGAATATTACTTATTTGAGCCGCGAACCCGCCGATTAAATCGACGTCATTTATTACAAATTTAGTATAATTAATTGTACTACCATTATATTTTGTACATATAATTATATATTGCGCATCAGTAGGAGCCACCCCAGAAAAAGATAGTCCTGATAAACGAGACGTATATCCCGTAGCGGATGAATATGGTACAGATGCTCCGTCATTGATTATGTCAGGATATTTTGTGATAAATCCAAAATATGTTGTTGTGCCGGCAGCGAATTCTATTTTATCGTTACTGCCAACAGGGATTATTCTAAAAGCATAATTCTTAATAGATGTAAAATTAATGAACGTATTAGAATTGCTTATGAATCCATTGAAATCGTAATAATCAGAAAATAGTTTAATTCCTGATTTTTCAATGATATGATTGATTGTTTCTGTTGACTTCGATATATTTTTCTTATCGGAAACAATATAATCAATTCCATTGATTGCAAATGATGCTGGCATTAAATCATTTGAACCATTTTTGACGATCATTATAATATAATTTACGTCAGACGGGACAACATAATACTTACTTCCATATGTATTACCATCTCTTTTCTCGCTTGTAAATCCAGTTGCGGCGCTAAAATCCAAAGACGTGTTAGCAACGGGCGCAGAGTATGATTTTACAAATGAGATTCGCGCAGTATTCGCACCAGGCGTTATAGATATTTTATCTCCCCCGCTTACAGGGATAATTATATGCAGATAGTTCTCGGATATATTTGTCCATTCACCACTATTATTTACGACTCCTTGATGTCTCATATACGAATAAAGGGTGCTTACAGCAGACGCTTCCAAGGCGCTCTTTAAGTCAGTAACCTCTTCATTTACTACATTAGCTATACCTTTAGTAACACTTTCACAATTTTTATTCGCTCCAGTTTTATAAATAGTATCACCAGAAGCAATAGCTTTGGTCACACGACATAAATCACTTTTATTATCATTGGTCAATCCATAATAAAAATATTCTCCAACGGCATAAGCTTTAGTTGTGGGAGAAGTTGCATTATCTGCAATTGTATACCTTAAATCATCCGCGTCTTCTAGTGGTACTTCTCCTATCGCGTTATCAAGAGCATTAATCGCCTGCGTCGCCGCATCTGATATATCCCCTAAAGAAGAAGCTTTTGCAGCATTAACATTAGCAATAGATTCTTCCGTCAATTGCTAAATATCTTCTAAAGATTCTAAGGCCATAGTGTTAATTTGTGCAGAATTACCTTCTGCATCTATAAATTTTACTTTAGCTCTGCTTAATTCAATAGGCATTTAATCAACCTCCTCTATGCTTAAGCATAGTATTCTATATTTAAGTATAACTTCTTGATACTTTCTATTATATTTTTTATCACAAAATAAAATAAAAGTTAATACAAAAAGAAAGTCATTTCAGACTTTCTAATATTTCTTCAATTAATTGTTTGATTGTTACTAAACCGTTATCTTGTCCATAGTTTATTTTAATAATAGTATTGGGATAATAAAATTTAAGTATATCAATATAGTCCACACCGTGCTCCGCGGCCCAGCGTGCGCCGCATTGACTCATACCAACACCATGGCCATCTTTCTTCGCGCCAAAAGCCTTATCCCATGGGTCGTTTTGCTCAATTAGGTATGCTTTTGTACTACCCCACTTAGTTTTTGCAGATACAGTGCGCCCGCCATTTGAATTTGAATATACAGCATTAATAGGCTTATTATTATAACAAAGTACCATTCCGCGAGTTTCTTCCGCGGCCTGCTTACATATTTCAAAAGATGCTCGTTTCGCGCGATATGCTTGGGCGACCTTATAAGAATCAGAGATGGTCTTACCATCTAGAACTCCGTTAAAGACAGCATAAGTGCGCGCGGCGATAGCTTGCGCCTTACAGGCATTCAAAGATTGCTTACCAATCTCTGAACCGACTACCGCCGCGACGTATTCTTCAAATTCAACTTCAACAATATCATTTTTCTAACAATGAAAATATTCAATATTTTCATCTAGTGTGATTTGTACCTTAATCTTCATCTTTTTCCTCATAGTCGGGGGCAAGCCGCTTAATGTGCTCTAAACGCTTATTTGCGCCAACCTCTAGTCGTGCGCCATACTCATTCACATTGCTAATCATGTTATTAAATGCAATATCAACTTCTGTTACAAACTCTTGAGCACGCTTGAAGAAACTAGTATTTAGTTTATGCTTCGCGCGATTAAAGGCAATTAGACGGCCCACTTCTTCATTCCATTCATCTTCATCTGCGCAAACTGTCTTGCCAACAAAGCGTTCAGGCAGCCGCAACCTGTGTTCAAGACGATAATTTACATAAATATTTACAAGATTAGTCGGACTATCTTGCCAAAATACATTTTTAAGATTAAAAAAATCCAACACAAGGTCGCGCGTATTCTCAATTACACAAACAACGGTTCGCTTTTCTTCATCTACGAAGAACTTACACTTATCCATCTTAATATTAATTTCCATATTCTTATTCCCAATCCTTTCCATTTACATTACTAAAATCAGCGCCAATAATACCACCATGCTTATTCAAAATAAAATCCACTAGTTCAACTGGAACATACCCATAAACGCTGCCAAGAAGATTGTCAGGATTTTCCGCGTATGGAGTTAGCTTTTCATCTTCCATGGAGGGATAGCCAAGCTCTACTTCTTGGAAGTAAGTAGAATAACGTTCAGGGTATGAATAGCATCCACGACCTGCCTGTACACTTACAGTATAACCATCACGGCATCTGACGCGCGGCCGCACCCTATTACCTTCCCAACCTTTGCACTTCACATTATACATGTTTAGATAGTCATTGATTTTCATATATTACTCCTTTTATTATAAAAATGCTACACCAATTGCCCAAGTTAGTAAGATTTGTGCGACATGAGCGATTTGGTCATATACTAAATTTATTTTATGCTGATTGCACTTCATATCATCAATGAAAGCATGAAAAATAGTGTTAAAAACTAAGCACGGAATCATTACACCAAGTAAATAATGATTGTTGTAATAAAACGCGGGAATAGCTACCGGAATCATTATAAAAACTGACCAACTGAAAGCGTGCGCAAGCAAAGCTACAATATAATCGTTGTGATATACATACGCGGGTGCATGTTCTTTCCACCATGACTTCTGTTTCATCTGTGCCATAATTCCCTGGCGGCCAAAGTCATCCCAAACGTGCATAAAGAGCATTGCGATTAGCATTAAGATTAAATACTTAATTTCCATTATTCTTCATCCTCGTCTTTCTTGCCAAACAGTTTCATAAAAATTTTATAACTGAAAAAATCAATCATATATATAGTTCCAATTCCTAACAACATAATATTATACGGCCAAAAGATTAAGGTGCTTAAAACCATTAAAACAACAATACCAGATTTACGTACAGTTTCTTCCGCGAATCTATATAAACCATACTGTGGCAAAACAATAAATTGTAAGAAAGAATCTAATGTTTCTTTATTAAATAGCGCGTACTCAGCGACATTTAGTATACACGCAATCGCTGGGATAAAACCAATTAAAGCTATAATTCCTACAGTTTGCATTACTCTTCTCCTACAATTGCGCGACCATCATACGTGTTGGTCTTTTTATCATATAGGCGCGGGTCTAAATCATTTTCATTAAGGGCGGCCCGCACGGCTTCGCTCATTGTCATTGCCTTATAACTGCCAAGATAATCATTATCTCCGTATTCATTTTCAAGAAATACGTTAAATAACTTAGCCATTTATTATTCTTCCTCTTTCTCTTACTTCTTCATAAAAATTACATTTACGCATATCACCGCGGCAAGTACATTCCTCGCGTTCTTTTGTACCGTAGCACACTTGACGGCCCAATTCCGTATAATATGCAGGACAGCACATCCAATAATGATTATCCATATGTGCGCCACACCATGGACAATATGGAGTTGCTGTATCCCCATCTGGCGGGGTTAGATTACAATTGGCACAAACAGGCCCGTGGGCCACACCAACAGTAAAAAGCCAATAACTTTCTGTCATACAAGTTTCTCCGTAGCATATCCACAATCGGTTGTATATGCAATATGCTTTATATTCAAATCTTTAATTGCCTGCATACACGCGGGACAAGGACGGCTCATAGCAAGTTTCCCATCACGAGTTTCACGATAAATATAAAGTTTGACTTTTGACCAATCAATATCAAGATATTTCATCTTACTAAGTGTCGAAATTTCCGCATGCTGTTTACTAGGCAAATAATTATTTCCACTTTCCTTGTAACGCCATCTATTATACTTTGCCTGGTCGGTATGGGTTTTATCTGTATTAAAGCCTTTGGCAAGAATAGAACCGTTATAGACCGCTACGCATCCAATCCTTGCACGGCCACCGCCCGTATAATCACTCTTAAAGCTACACTCACGCGCTACCTTGAACAAGTGGTCATCATTCATTAAAATTTTCTTTCCTTTCTTCTTTATAATTCATTATATCATAATTTTGAGAAGAAATCAAGTCTTTATATTCTTGAATTAGAATATCTTCATAATTCGTAAGCTCACTTTCACAGAAACGACAAAAAGGCGTAAGTTTATTTCCTGCCCGCATTAAGCAATTAGAACAATGCCAGTAGCCATTTTTCTTTATATATTGTGCAATCATCCCTCAAGTCCTGTCCTAATTTTCTGTTCTAATTTATCGCATTTTTCCTTATACTTAGTAAAGCGCCGCCATTTATCCCATTCTTTCTTCTTAACAGCAGAATCAATTGCCTGTTGTGTGGTAGTAGACATTGCGTTTAAAACGTTAGCAATAAATACATATTCATCGAATTCAATATCCTTGGACAAATCAACCTTTTTCTTCATCCTTGTGAATCCTTTCCGCTCCACAGTAGGGACAGTATTTATAGTCTGGCGCGTTCCATCTTCCAGAAAGTTTCCGCCAACATTCGCGGCAACCCCATACATGAAACTCGCCATCTTCTAGCAAGACCCAATCGGTCTCTTTATATTCACGAGTAATCATAAATCCTTAATCCTCCGGTTTCTTTCACCATGCTGGATAAGCTCAATATAATCAAGAACGTTGCTATTCAGAAAGTGAAATCTTTGCTGCGCGCTGCGGGAAGGAAGAAACTCACGCTCATAACAAGCGTTCGCCGCGCCATTACCAATATTTTCATATTGCATGGTGCGATAGTTGAACTTCTTGATAATTCGTAACATCGGTGTATCGTTGATACTACCATGTACAATTTGACCAATATAACGCTTATTCAAATCTTCAACATAGTCCCCATATTGTAGTGAGTGACCATACTTATCACACCAATTCATAATTATTGGCCCCCTTCCTTCTTCATAATTTATTATACTATAATTTTAAATAAAAGTCAATTATTCCATCTGCCCAGGATTGGTGATGGCCGAAGGGCGGGTGTACTGTTAGAATCCCAAGAAATCTCCCAACATTTACCACCATCATCGGGACATACAACACCGTAACCATATTGTTTTAGCATATTATATACTTCCGGGTATAAACATCCTTCATAGGTACTAGGATAAAATCTAAAATTATATTGCTTATTTTTCGCGTGTTGCATAATTTCACCAAATACACGCTGCTTTTGCGAATCAATTGCTTCTCGTACTGCTTTATCCGCGGCATTTTTAGCATCAAGAGCACTAAAATAATTATTTCTTCCCATTATCATCAACCTTCTTACTAAATAGTTCGCGCAATTCTGTATCTTTTTCTACAATGTCAATCGCGCGATAAAGACGAGTTAAGAAAGACTTGTCTACTGTCCAAGTCTCGGAATCTATATACATTAGTATAAGCGAAAGTAAGAATGCGGCATTTTTATTTCGCATTCTTGCTCAATTTTATTCATTGTATTTGTTAGTATTTCATTAGTCCACAGGGTATTGTCCATTGCACATGCACTCCAAAGTAATAGTGTTATCAGAAAGCCCGGATTTAAGGTTAGCAATTTCCTGCTTTATTGTTGAAATTCTATCTCGATAAGATTCTTCCGCGGCTCTAGCCCACAATTTTGTACTTTCAGCGGCCCAGGCATTCGCTTCTGCTTTACTTACGTGTATTGTTTCATATGGTAGCTCAGAGGCCGGCGCGAACCCTTCAACTATTTCAACACTCTCAATATTATCATTATGCTCCGTCACATTAAAGCGCGCGCCGCACGCAATACATTGACAATTGTAAGTGGTATAGTTTGGATTACTACTAACTACTTGGCCATCTTTAACAATTGTAGGGCAGAACATTAAGGTTGAAGTTGTATAATTTACTGAAAAATATGCCGCGTTACATTTTGGGCATGTAACATCTAAATAACTCATTTTACCTCCATGAAACAAGGCATTTAAACCTATATTCACTGTCATTAAATTCTAATGTATTCGGTATTCTATTTACTCGAAATCCTTGTTCTTCTAAAATTTTAAATATATAGTATTCTTCATAATCATATACTAATATAGTAATGCTACTTTTATCCGCTCGCGCCGCCTCAGCAATTAGTCCAGAAATTTCTCTTAATCTATCCTCTTGACGTTGTATTCTTCTTTGTACAGATGGCATTAACCTTAGCGCCTCTTTCGCATCAATCATACTTCTTCCTCCACACCGTACTCAGTAGTATCAAGTTGCGCGGCGACATAGTCCGCGAGAGCGCGTACACGCATATCTTGGATATATTCCATAGCAGAATAGCAATGACCGTCAGCCCGCGAGAATAAAAATGAGCGTACAAGAGGATAGTACTGAAATACTGCGCGCGCATACTCCTTACGGTCGCCGAGTAAATGCTTACATGCATCATAAGCATAACTCATTTTTAATTCCAAGTCGAAGATAACATCTATAACCTTCATTACAAAATCATGATATTGCGGGAAGAACGCATTATAGTCATCCAAAGAATTATCTATAAACATTTCAACCACGCGTTTTACAGTAAGAGCACCATTGCCGCGCATTTTGTGAAGACGTAAGTACTCATCGCCCTTTACCTTTACACGCAGAAAGCTGCCATTACGCATACCACGTGCAACGATTACATATCCTTCTTCATCATCCCCCATTTGATGCGCGGCCTCAATGCACTCCGCGAGAGAATGATAGGTATAGTGTTTAGGAAATCGGATATTCGCGGCGATAAAAGGTTTCTCGTTACAGGGGTATTCGCGCATAGTACGCATACTACGTGCGCCGAGATAGTATATGGCTTCATCTTTATATTGTACTACGATAGGATTGTCCTTACTTACAAGTTCAAACCAATAGCATACAGTGGTATTAAGGTTTTCAGTAAAATGTTCCATGGTAGTACCAAGCACACGAAAGAAAGTATCATAAAAGTTAGAGTCGCCACACTCGGCCTTTTTGCTATCGATAGTCCCGTTTGTAGACAAGTGCCATTCTTCTTCATCATACCAAAGTTTACAAAGCGACCCGTCTACTTTCTCCTGCACATCTACACCCGCAGTCCAATCAATATCAGAGGTAACGGCATAGGGTTCTTGCCAGTTAGCAAATTTATCGAGGGCGCGCGCAACGCAGTAGTAGCGCGCGTCACTTACATCCCAGCGAAAAATACTGCCGCGCGCTTCAATAACTTCGGGCAAAGTGAAGTCAGAAAGAAGCATATTGTACTTGATGATGTGATAGATACCGTCAGTTTTAATGGTGAGCGAATAAGGCGGCGCGGACAAGATATCTTGCCAATTGTTTTTATGAGAGTTCATAAAATCAAGTAAGTACATAACTTATCCCCTTTCTTATATTTAAATTATACTATAATTTTTACTAAAAGTCAAGTAACAAGATACTTATCTCCCATTATATCTTCTATCGTTAAATTATTTAAATCCCAATATGGGATTCTTTTTAATGGAATATTATGCTCTTTAGCATAATTATTTTTAAATTCATCGCGGCGTTTATTTTCTAGAAAACCTTCTTCTCCTCCAAAAAATTTTATGGCTTTAAAATGTTGTTCTCCATCATATTCTAATAGAAATTTTCCATTTACAAAAAAGTCATAGTGCATTTTCCCGCAAGCTTTTTCTCTATAACAATCAGAAAAGGTTTTTTGTTTAATAAAAGGTATATTATTTTCAGTTAATAATTGAGTTATCTTTAATTCTCCACCAGAACGCAAGCATCCACATGATTTTACATGACCAGAAATCAAATCCTTGCCCTAAACCGTAATATGAGCGCCGCAATCACAAACACATTCCCATGACCATCCTATTCCTTGAATACATTCAATTGGTTTAATTACAGTTAAAAGATCGTATCTTTTTCCGGTTCTATCTTTCATCTGTGCTTCTTGCGTAGATATAGTTTTAAAACAGCCGCAGGAAGATACATCGCCAGATTTTAAATTGCGTGTAGATACATATGTTATTTCCCCACAATCACAAAGACACTTCCAAATTATACTTCCATGTTTTCTCTAATCTGTTGCTTCTAAAACTAAAAGATGTTTAAACTTTTTTCCAATAAAATCACTTGTTTGTCTCTATTTGGTTTCTTCTATATGATAACAGCCACAACTTTTTGTAAATTTACTATTTAAATCTTTAGTCTTTGCAATTACTAAATTTCCACATTTACACTTACAAAGCCAATGAGTTAAAATAGAATTATTATAATTAACTTTAAATAAAGGCACTAAATATGTATATTCAATTCCAGTAATGTCTTGCGCGCGACCAAGCGGTATTCTTTTATAATATCTATTTTTACAGTCAAACCCTTCTTCCGGAATTGTTTCTAGTAATTTTTCCAATTCTTCTCTATTCATAATTCCTCCCGACCAACGCATTGGATTGTGGCATCGAGATTACATAATTTCTTCCCATTGCTTCTTAATTTCATATAGAATTTCAGAAACTGCCATTTCTATTTCAGAAGAAACATTTCTCGTCCCATGAAGCCATTTATTCAATGTCGATGGGTCTTTTCCTATTTTTTTTGCGACAACACTAATAGGCAATCCAGTATCTATTGCCTTTTGGAATTCTTCTCTTATATCCATCGTATCGCCTCCATATAATTAGTATTATGGCTGCCATTGAATGATGGCAAAAATTTCTTTTGTATAAAAAAATTTTTTATAAATTACTGCATTTCTCCTTCCAAAGCTTTCTGTACATTCTCACGGCATCTTTTGTAAGCTTTTAGTGCTAAAATAAAGGTTTTATCATTAGGAAAATAGTCAACATGCGCCTGCACATGTTCAATACTGATGTCAATGCATTTAAGAGCAAGCTTTACTCGCTCAATTGCAATCGCGTTCTTCCGCGCATTTTTATAATCTCTAAAGAAATTAAAAACTTCATCTTTAACATTTCTAAAAATTTCACGGATTTTCATGGGCGAGGCTCCTTTCCTTTTCTATAAATATTATATCAGAAATTAAAAAAGAAGTCAAGATTTTGACTTCCTCGTAATGTAATATTCAATTTCAACATGCTCTGTAAAATTCCATCTATCTCCATAGCGCTTTTGAAGATATTGTGTAATGTCATATTCATCTAAAAAATTAAAATAATCTCCTTGAAGTTCTGGTGGCATTTCACTAATTGGAATTGGATTATGTGCAATTATTTCTTGGCAAACTTCCGCCACTGTTACACAAAATTCAAAATAAGGTGTAAAATCAATTCTATCGAGAAAACGCGTATTAATTTCCTCGCCTGCCTTCATTTCTTTTAGTGTCATTCGCGTGCCATCCTATATTCAATAATCGGTTCACTAACCCAACAACTTAATTTACAAGCGACTTCAACGGCCTCGTATGGAGTATGACCAAGATAAAGTGCGGCAGTTGCAAAATCGCGGCCTGCCCCAATAGCAAAATAATCTTTTATTTCACATACAAATAACCCACAAATTTGGAAAACATGCCCGTGATAAGCAAGTAAATATTCATTCTCAATCTGTGCGCTGCCCATTACACTATTTTTATACTTAGCAAATTCCACAATATATGCAAGCACATCACGTTCCTCCGCAGATTCAAGATTGTGAGTACGAATATAATGCCACATTAGACTTGATTCTTGTGTATATCCAACAGAACCAATAATTATATCATTAATTTTTACAATTTTAGCAAAATTTGTAGTGCGCTTTGAGTCACCATAGCAGATGATGGAATCCGCACTAATTACAATTTCATTATCATACACTTTTGTTGCTACAACGCTCAATTTATTTACTCCTCTTCGACATTATTTTATCTATACATTTATCTATTTTTTCAAACCAATACTTCAAAATAACTTCTTCAAGTGGCCAGACGATAATTATAAAGAAAATAATATATAAAATAATACTCACGGTATCGTCTCCCTATCACAACTCCAAGAATACATACGGGTAGGTTTAGAAATACATTGATAAATACAGGGTGCGCCATAATTTGCTTTACATTTATCGCCTTCTTTACTCGTACAAAGCGATTCTGCGAGTTCAATCTGTGCATCACGCACAGATAAATAGCATTCAAGTATTCTATTGAGTTTATCTACGTGTTCTGGATCGTATTTACGATTCCAACTATCTACAACTGCAAGAGCGATTAACCCAATCATTAATTCTGAATCATTTGAATGCTTTTCAAGATATT
>JAEIGA010006940.1_pt1 | contig 17220 bp, 14 predicted proteins | sample 9270691 | NCBI WGS metagenome assembly JAEIGA01 (sample SAMN17057246, study PRJNA624740) | gut metagenome | biome: biome; isolation source: fecal sample | host: Bos grunniens | place: China: Xizang | collected 2019 | reverse complement strand
GCACAGCGCAATTATGATCTGGAGAAGGCGGCCGAGCTTCAATATGGTAAACTGCCTGAGCTCCAGGCCAGACTCAAAGAGCTGGAGAAGACGGTGCACGATAAGGAAGACAGTCTGGTGCACGAGAGCGTAACAGAAGATGAGATCGCGCGGATCGTATCCCAGTGGACAGGTATTCCGGTCTCACGGCTCAACGAGAGCGAACGCAACAAGATCCTGCATCTGGATGAAGTGCTGCATAAGCGCGTGATCGGACAGGATGAGGCGGTAACCCGTGTATCGGAAGCGATCCTGCGCTCCAAGGCAGGTATTCAGGATCCGCGTCGTCCGATCGGATCATTCCTGTTCCTCGGACCGACCGGCGTCGGGAAGACAGAACTTGCCAAGACACTGGCGGCAGATCTGTTTGATGATGAGAAGAACATGGTACGCATCGATATGAGCGAGTACATGGAGAAGTTCTCTGTTTCGCGCCTGATCGGAGCGCCTCCCGGATATGTCGGTTATGACGAGGGCGGCCAGCTGACAGAAGCTGTGCGCAGAAAGCCATACAGCGTCATCCTTTTCGATGAGATTGAAAAAGCGCATCCGGATGTATTTAATGTCCTGCTTCAGGTGCTGGATGACGGACGGATTACCGACTCCCAGGGACGTACGGTTGATTTCAAGAACACGATCCTGATCATGACATCCAATATCGGATCCGAGTATCTGCTCGATGGAATCGATGAGAACGGGGAGATTACGCCGGAGGCCGAGGCACAGGTCAGAGGCCTGCTTCGAACCCACTTCAGACCGGAGTTTTTGAACCGTCTGGATGAGACGGTGCTCTTTAAGCCGCTCACGAAGGACAATATATCCAATATCATCGACCTGATGGTCAAGGATCTGAATAAACGCATGGCGGAAAGAGAGATCAAAGTCAGCCTGACAGACGCTGCAAAGAGTCTGATCATCGAGGGCGGATACGATCCGGTATACGGTGCGCGTCCCCTGCGCCGGTTCCTCCAGAAACACGTGGAGACACTGATTGCCAGAGAGATTCTCGAGGGAGATGTCGGACGTGAAGAGGAGCTGGTTATCGATGCGGCGGACGGAGAACTGATCATCACAAAAAAGTAATCGTCAACAGCAAGGCCTGTGCATCAGCGCAGGTCTTTTTTTGTGCTATAATGAGATGAAAATATGTTCAACAGACGGAGAATACAGGTGTCACACATCATTTTTCACATTGATGTCAACTCGGCATTTCTTTCCTGGAGTGCGGTGGAAGAGTTGAATAAGGCCCGGCAGGAAGGACGGACTGCAATTGATTTGCGGACGGTCCCTGCGATTGTCGGCGGCGATGTCAAAAAGCGCCGCGGTATTGTGACGGCTGCGTCGATTCCGGCAAAAAAGCTAGGGATCCGCACAGCCCAGCCGGTGGTTGATGCCTTCCGGTTGTGCCCGGACCTGATCGTTGTAAAAAGCGATTTCGGTTTGTACCGGGCCCGCAGCCGCGAACTTATGGCTCTATTGCGGGAGTACTCACCGATCCTGCAGCAGATGTCAGTCGATGAGTGCTTCCTGGATGTGACAGAGTTGACAGCCGGAGATGGCGACGGGCAGATCAGGGAAAACGCCCTGCATCTGGCGCATGAAATGAAAGACCGGGTGCACAGGGAATTAGAGTTTACCGTCAACATCGGAATCTCAACGAATAAAGTGCTGGCCAAGATGGCGTCTGATTTCGAGAAACCGGATAAGGTACACATGCTTTTTCCCGATGAAATTGAAGAAAAAATGTGGCCGTTGGGCGTCAGCAAACTCTTTATGGCCGGCAAAGCGTCGGCCGGAAAGCTTCGAGATCTGGGCATTATGACCATAGGAGATCTGGCCAGGAGCGATCCGAAGATGCTGGAAAGCCATCTGAAGTCTCACGGAAAAACACTATGGAACTACGCGAACGGGAGGGCCGGTGATCAGGTTCACACCGAGCGTGAGAAGGCTAAGAGTGAGAGTGTGGAGCGGACTCTTCCCCATGACTGCATTGATCTGGAGGATGCTTTCCGGTATCTGAAAAGTCTGTGCACTGAACTTGCCGGCCGTCTTTTCAATCACGGTTACCGGGCAGGTGAAGTGGCAGTATTGATCAAGTATGCGGATTTTACTTCGGCAACACATCAGAGGCAGTTGGTGACAGTGACGGGAGAAGCTACTGATCTGGAGCAGGAGGCGCATGCTCTGTTTGAGGAAATGTGGGACGGAAAGCCTGTACGTCTTCTCGGTGTGCGCGCCGGCAAATTAGTGGCTAAAGGAGATCCTGTGCAGATGTCTCTGGCAGATTTCGCGAAAGAGCGCACAGTAAACGCGCGTAAGCAGAAAGCCGATGCTGCCATGAAAGAGCTGCAGGACAGATTTGGTAAAGAAGTGATATACCGCGGTGAATAGGAGTTTCGATAGCAGATGATGATCAATGAAGAAATAAGAGACGGTCTGTTCGATTTGCAGGACACGGAATACAGGGATTTCCAGGCAAAGCTGATTCCGTCTGCATCCACGGATCAGATGATCGGTGTCAGAACGCCGGCTCTGCGCAAATATGCTAAAGATCTGGCGAAAAGAGAGGAGATCGGTGGTTTTCTGAATGACCTGCCGCATCGTTATTTTGACGAAAACCAGCTGCATGCTTTTATTATCTCTCAGTTTAAAGACTATGTGCAGTGTATGGGGGAAGTGATCCGTTTTCTGCCTTATATCGACAATTGGGCCACCTGTGATCAGCTTTCACCAAAGGTGTTCAGAAAGCATCGACCGGAACTGCTGGATCAGATCAGGAACTGGCTTTCCTCTGACCACACTTACACGATCAGGTTCGGGATCGGGATGCTTATGGAACATTTTCTTGATGAGGATTATGACCCTGCCTATCCGGAGATGGTCGCACGCATCCGGTCTGATGAGTACTATGTCAACATGATGATCGCCTGGTATTTTGCAACGGCTCTTGCAAAACAGTACGACAGCATTCTGCCGTTCATTGAAGACAGACGGTTGGATCCATGGACGCACAATAAAACCATACAGAAAGCACGGGAGAGCTATCGCATTTCGCCCGGGCAGAAAGAATACCTCAAAGCCTTGAAAATAAACAGGAAAAAGTGACCATGACAGAAATAACCGACAGCAGAATCGACGCGGGGAAACCCTTTGACTGGGGGAGAACGTCAGCGGATTATGCCAGATTCAGAGATATCTATCCTGAGATTTTTTATCAGAAGATCACGGACAGAGGACTTTGTATCTCCGGCCAGCGTGTTCTGGATCTCGGAACAGGAACGGGCGTTTTGCCGCGCAATATGTACCGGTTCGGTGCCCGGTGGACAGGCACGGATATATCTCCGGAGCAGATCGGGCAGGCCAAAGCATTATCTGCTGCAGCGGGTATGGATATCGATTACACGGCTGCATCTGCCGAGGAACTGGATTATCCGCCGGAAACATTTGATGTGATTACAGCGTGCCAGTGTTTCTGGTATTTCGATCATCAAAAAGTGGCGCCTGTATTGTCAAACCTTCTGAAAAAAGACGGTAAGCTCGTGATTCTCTATATGGCGTGGCTTCCGCTGGAAGATCAGATCGCGGGTATGAGTGAAGAAACTGTTTTGAAATACAATCCTTCGTGGTCAGGAGCAGGAGAAGTACGGCATCCGATCTATATACCGGATATTGTGTATGACTATTTTGATCCCGTCGAACACGAAGAGTACGATGTGATGGTGCCGTTTACAAGAGAAGCATGGCACGGGAGGATGAAGGCCTGCCGCGGTGTGGGTGCTTCCCTGTCAGAAGAAAAGATCGCTGCATGGGGAACAGAGCACATGAAGCTGCTTGAGCTTAATGCGCCTGAGCAATTTGAAATCCTGCATTACGCAGCTATATCTGTATTGAGGAGAAAAGACTGATAAAGATGAATGCAAAACTTTTTCGACAAGGTATAATCAAATTCGCTGCGGGACTTCTGTTAGTGGGAGGACTGTTGTTTATACCGGCCGGTTCTCTTAAGTACTGGCAGGCGTGGCTGCTGATCTGCATCCTTTTTATCCCGATGTTTATCGCAGGGCTGATCATGATGAAGAAGAGTCCAGAGCTGTTGCGCAAGCGGCTGAATGCGCGGGAGGAAGAGGGAGAACAAAAGGAGGTCATTCTTTTCAGCGGACTGATGTTTTTAGCAGCTTTTATTTTGGCTGGATTGAACTACCGTTTCGGATGGTTGCTGTTACCGAAAGCTGTTTCTTATATCGCAGCGATCTTATTTCTGCTTGCCTATGCCTTATATGCTCAGGTGCTGCGGGAGAATGAGTATCTGTCCCGGACAATCGAGGTACAGGAAAACCAGAGAGTGATCGATACCGGGCTTTACGGAATTGTCCGCCATCCGATGTATATGAGTACGGTTTTTCTGTTTCTCGCGATGCCGCTTGTTCTTGGTTCGCTTATCTCATTTGTGATAATGCTGGCTTATATCCCGATTATCGCCAAGCGGATCCGCAATGAAGAAAAAGTGCTTGAGGAGGGACTCGAAGGATACAGGGAGTATAAGAATAAGGTCAGGTATAAAGTGATTCCTTTTATTTGGTAAATGACAGGTGAAAGATTGAAAAGCAATAAAAAAGCACTCGGAAATATACTTCTGATCCTGACAGCATTCATATGGGGAACAGCCTTTGTCGGACAACGGCAGGGGATGGAGCATATAGGACCGATCACATTTAACGCGTGCCGCATGGCGCTTGCTGCGTTGTCAATAGGAACGGTTTCATTTGTGCTCGGAAAAAGAGACGCAAAAAAACAGCAGGACATGTCGGAGCAGAACAGAAAAGATTACCAAAAGAACACTGTTATCGGAGGTGTTTGCTGCGGTTTCTTTTTGACGATAGCCGCTCTGTTTCAGCAGATGGGAATGGTTTATACGACGGCAGGAAAAGGCGGTTTTATCACGGCGATGTATATCCTTCTGGTGCCGGTGATCAACTGGATTCTCTTTAGGAAAAAGAGCAGGCCGCTGGTCTGGATTGCTGTACTCATGGGGATTGTCGGTATTTATCTTTTGTGTGTGACCGAAGGATTTATTCTTGAAAAGGGTGATGCGCTGGTTATGGTCTGTCCGTTCTTTTTTGCCGGGCATATTCTGTGCTGTGATTTCTTTGTGCAGCGCGCCAATCCGGTCAAAATGTCAGCCATTCAGTTTTTGACGGTGACTGTCTTATCGACCATTCTGGCTTTTGTCTTTGAGAATCCGAGCTGGCAGCAGGTAACAGCGGCTGTTATTCCGATCATATGGTTGGGTGTTCTCTCCGGCGGCATCGGATACACGCTCCAGATAATCGCACAGCAGTACACTGATCCGACCGTGGCATCTCTCCTGATGAGCCTGGAAGCGGTCTTTGCAGTATTGGCCGGGGCAGTGCTGCTTGGAGAGCGAATGAGTGCGCGGGAGATGATCGGAGCAGTGATTATGTTTGCGGCCATCATTCTGGTGCAGATTCCGGCAAGGGAGAGGACATGAACACCTGTTTCATGGTATGATAAATAAAATGTGTTTTGAAAAGAGGAACGGATTACATGAAAATCAAAGAACTGCTTAGAGACATCGATTATCAGCTGCTCCAGGGAGACGTGGAAGGCGAAGTTACGACACTCGTCTATGATTCGAGGAAGGCGGAGGAAGGATGCGCGTTTGTCTGCATTACCGGAGCGGTTTCCGACGGTCACAAATATGTGCCGGATGTGGTTAAAAAGAAGCCGGCTCTGATTATCGCTGAGCGCCCGGTTGAAGCGCCCGCTGATATCTGCGTGGTGCAGACAGACAACAACCGTAAAGCGTTGGCGCTGGCTTCCGCTGAGTATTTCGGTCATCCTGCGGCGAAGCTTAAAACGATCGGCGTGACCGGGACTAAAGGCAAGACCACCACAACCTATATGGTCAAGTCGATGCTCGAAGGAGCAGGACACAAGGTCGGTCTGATCGGGACGATCGAGACAGTGATCGGAGAGGAGCATACACCTGCGCTCAATACAACACCGGAATCCTATGTGATCCATGAAGCATTTGCCAGGATGGTGCGTGAGGGATGCGATGCGGCCGTAATGGAAGTGTCATCCCAGGCGCTGATGCTAGACCGGACAGCCGGCATTATGTTTGACATCGGGGTCTACACAAATCTGGCTCCGGATCATATCGGTGAACACGAGCACTCTTCATTTGAGGAATACCGGGCCTGTAAAGCGATGCTCTTCAAACAGTGCCGTATCGGTATCGGCAATATTGACGATGAAAACTTCAGCGAGATTTTCAGGGAAGCGACCTGTGATGTTGTCACGTTCGGTCTTTCTGAGAAGGCAGACCTGCGCGCTTCTAACGAGCAATTGATAAAGCGCGATGACTATCTGGGAATCCGGTATGATCTGTCCGGGCTCCTTGATATGACAGTCGATGTCGACATGCCGGGCGATTTTTCGGTCTACAACTCAATGGCCGCGATCGCGGTCGGACTGCAGTTTGGCGCATCCAGAGAGGTGATCAGACAGACAATGGCAAATCTTCATGTCAGGGGACGCGTGCAGCGCGTAGAGACCGGAAAGGACTGCACGCTGCTTGTCGATTATGCGCACAATGCGATGGCACTTGAAAGCCTGCTGACTACACTCAGGAAATATGATCCTGATCGCCTGGTGTGCATCTTCGGATGTGGCGGCAACCGTGACAAAGCACGCCGTTTTGAGATGGGAGAGGTCTCCGGCAATCTGGCTGATCTGTCCATTATCACATCGGATAATCCGCGTTTTGAGGAACCAGAGGCGATCATCGAGGATATCAAGACCGGAATCGGCAAGACCAGCGGCGAGTATGTGACGATTATAGACCGCGCGGAGGCAGTTAAATATGCCCTGGAGAATTCCGAGAGAGGTGACGTGATCGTGCTGGCAGGTAAAGGGCACGAGGATTATCAGGAAATCCGGGGTGTCAAACACCATATGGATGAAGTGGAATTGGTCATGCAGGCGCGAAAAGAGCTGGGTTGCTGAAAAACAATAGCCGGAATTGTTTTCAAAAAGGTTTAAATAGGGTAAAATATAATTTGACGTAGTTTGCTGACAATCAAGGAGGGATTGTTATGAGATATGAGATTAAAGGAGATAACCTTCCTGTTGTAATCTGTCAAATTGAAAACGGAGAGAGTATGATCTGTGAAGGCGGCGCCATGAGCTGGATGTCGGCCAATATGCAGTTCGAGACCATTGGTGGCGGTGCCGGTAAAATGCTGGGTCGGCTTGTAACCGGAGAGTCTTTATTTATGAATCGTTATACTGCGGCAGGCGGCCCCGGGATGATCGCTTTCGCATCCAGCTTTCCGGGATCGATTCGTGCGTATGAGGTTAGTCCGGACAAACCGATCATTGTTCAGAAGAGATCTTTTCTGGCTGCAACAGCCGGTGTGCAGGTGAGTACTCATTTCAATAAGGGCGTCGGAAAAGGCCTCTTTGGCGGAGAAGGTTTTATCATGCAGAGGCTCGATGGCAACGGCATAGTCTTTGTCGAAGTGGATGGCAGTACCATCGAGTATGAACTGCAAGCCGGGCAGACGATGGTGATCGATACCGGCCATCTCGCTATGATGGATGCGACAGTCAGCATGGATGTGCGGCGCGTTAAAGGCGCAAAGAATATGCTCTTTGGCGGCGAGGGATTGTTTAATACGATTGTGACAGGCCCCGGAAGGATCCTGTTGCAGACGATGCCGCTTGTTAATTTTGTTGGTCAGATTTCATCAATGATGCCAAGCAAATAAAAAAGATAGGAGTTGAATGATGAAAGTAGATAAGACAGTATCAGGAAACAGATTGGATTTGGCTGTAACGGGCAGGATCGACACAACGACTGCACCGCAGCTGGAAGAGGAAATCAGAGATTCACTGGACGGTATTGAAGAGCTGGTCATGGATTTTTCGGGTGTTGAATATATTTCATCAGCCGGACTGCGCGTTCTGCTTTCCTGCCAGAAGACGATGAACACACAGGGCAGTATGGCTTTGACAGGTGTTCGTGAATCAGTCATGGAGATTTTTGAGGTAACAGGTTTTTCCGATATTCTGACGATCAAGTAATCAAAAGGAGTTGATTCCTGACATGAAAGAGGTCACGGGTGAAATGAAAAACGGTCTGCTTAGCATCAAGCTGTCCGGACGGGTTGATTCGGGCAATGCATCGGATGTTGAGCAGGAAATAATACGCATCGCAGAGGAGAATTCTGCCGAATCGATCGTGATCGATGCGGCAGATCTGGAGTACGTCTCCAGTGCCGGCCTGCGTATTTTCTTGAGGCTCAGAAAGAGTTATCCTGATCTGATCATCAGAAATGTCTGCAGCGAAGTATATGAAGTCCTGGATATGACAGGATTTACGCAGATGATGACCGTCGAGAAAGCGTACCGCACTGTATCTATCGACGGCTGCGAGGTGATCGGACAGGGTGCAAACGGAACCATTTACCGGATCGATCAGGATAATGTTGTCAAGGTCTATAACAATGCTGACGCATTGGAAGAGATCCAGCATGAGCGTGAGGTAGCGCGGCTGGCACTCATCATGGGCGTTCCCACAGCGATCTCCTATGATGTGGTGCGTGTCGGAGACAGCTATGGATCAGTCTTTGAGCTTCTGAACGCGCGTTCTTTCTCCAAGATTCTGGCACAGGAACCGGAGAGGATCGACTGGTGTGTGGATGAGTATATCGACCTGCTGAAAAAGATTCACAGTATTGTCGTGCCGAAGGGAGATCTTCCGGATATGAAGGATACTGTGATCGGATGGGCTGAGTTTATGAGAGATTATCTTCCGAAGGAAGCAGCTGATAAGCTTTGCAAATTGGTCAGAGACATTCCGCAGGATGATCATATGATCCACGGTGATTACCACACAAAGAATCTTGAGTTGACAGGTGATGAGGTTCTGTTGATCGACATGGATACGCTGGCAGTCGGCCACCCGGTCTATGAGCTGGCTTCCATGTATAATGCTTTCAGGGGCTTTACTGAATTCGATCATGAGAATGTGAAGAACTTTCTGGGCTTTGATTACGATACAGCCAAGACGTTCTGGGAGAAATCTCTCAGGAAGTATCTGGGAACTGATAATGAAACGTTTATCAAAGCGGTTGAAGACAAGGCCAGAATTGTCGGCTATACACGTCTGATCCGCAGATCGATTCGCCGCAAGGGTCTGGAAGATCCGCAGAAGAAGGCTGAGATTGATATGTGGACAGAGGAGCTTCTCGAGCTGCTTGAGAAGGTAGATACACTTGTTTTCACTGTCAGAGAGCTCGAGGTACCTGCGGATCACGATCATCTGAATCCGGTGATGGAATTTGTGGAGAAGTCTTTAGAGGGCGCGGGATGTCCGATGAAACTGCAGATGCAGATCATGATGGCTGTAGAAGAGATCTTTGTCAATATAGCCAACTATGCTTATAAGCCTGAGCAGGGAAGAGCACATGTTCGTGTGGAAGTGACAGATCTTGAACCGGAAGGCAAAGGCCATACAGCATCGATTACTTTTACTGATTGGGGTATGCATTACAATCCGCTTGAAAGAGAGGATCCGGATGTGACACTCTCCGCTCAGGAAAGACAGATCGGCGGTCTGGGTATCTTCCTCGTCAAGAATATGATGGATGATGTTATTTACGATGATAAAGACGGCGCCAATGTGCTGACACTGGTCAAGAGCTGGTAATTCTGCGGTTTACTCTCCGATTGAGAGCCAGACAGACAACCAGTGAGATCAGATCGACGATGATCTGTACCGCCAGACATCCGTATAGCGGAATAAGGCTGTTCATGATGAAAAGCAGCGGGATGTCCAGCACTCCCTTGCGGAGGATCGAACAGATCATGGCTTCTCTGACCTGCCCCATTGCCTGGAACTGGATGATCATCGGATAATTGATGGCGACCAGTGGCTGCGCAACGATCTGAATGCGCAAGAATACAGCAGCCAGACGGACAGTTGTGGGATCTTCGATGAAGATGCGGCAGAGTCCGGGTGCTGCTATCTCATACAGAATCAAACTGAATAAAGCAAATCCAACGGCAAGGCCGCTTCCGAAACGGAAGGCGGCCTTCCTTCTTTCCTGATCTCCGGAAGCATAATTATAGGCAAGCATCGGAAGCAGACCGCTCGCTATTCCAATTGAGAAGAAAAGAGGAAGTTGATCAAGGCGCTTTTCAATACCCAGAGCAGCGACGGCTTCTGTGCTGTGCAGAGACACAAATTTGGTCGTGGCAGCTACCGCCAGGACGGTCAGCATAAACTGCAGTGATGACGGGAAACCGATTTTTACGATACGTCCTATATATTCCTTAAATGAGCGAAGTGCGCGGGGATGGATCGACAAAACGGTATCTTTTCCCCGTAAGATATAGCAGATAAAGAAGACAGTGCCGCACAGATTGGAAATGGCAGTCGCTAAGCCGGCGCCTGCCGCCCCCATATCGAGAAAGCGGGGAAGTACAAAGAGGGGATCGAGGATAATATTCAGTATACCGCCCATGGAAATACCGAACGAAGCGACGCCTGATTTTCCTTCCGCGCGCACCAGATTGGCGAGCAGTATATTCAGTGTTGTCGGGATGCCTCCGAAATAAGTCGTCCAGATAATATAGTTGCGGGCAAGCCCAATAGTATCTTCTGTCCCTCCAACAAGACGCAGGAAAGACATTAATACGGGTGTGAGCAGAAGCATGTACAAAACCGGTGCAACAACGCCGCACCAGAAGGAGATGGAGGACACCTTCCGGACGCTGTCCATATCTTTGCGGCCGAGAGACTGGGACAGAACGCTGGCACCGCCGACGCCGAACAGATTGGAGATGGCGGTCAGCATCATAAAAACAGGCATGGCGACGCCAACGGAAGCAGTCTGCGCCGGAACGTTTAAAAGGCCGACAAAATAGCTGTCGGCAAGGTTATAAATCAGCGTTATCATCTGCCCGATTACGGCCGGCATCGCCTGCAGGATGACGGCTTTTTTGATGGGCATACGCTCAAATAATTCAATTCGATCAAGTTGCTTGCGATTCATAGAACCCATTATAGCATGATTTGATCTTTATGTTCAGTTCAGACTTTTGATATGATACAATATACAGTAAGATGAAGGCTTGCGGGCTTTCGTTTGAAAGAGGAGTGAAAGTGCATAAATGTGAGGGCTAATTATGGGTACAAGAAGACTGACAAAGAAAGAAATGTGGACATTCGCGGTAGGACAGCTTGGATGGTCGATTCTCGGGGGAATCATCAATACATGGCTGGTTACTTTTTATCTGCCGACAACCCAGTCAGTAGAAGCAGGCGCTAAGTTTTATGTCCCGACCGGTCTGGTGATCGGCGGCATCCTGACTGTTCTGGGATTGATTACATTTATCTGCCGTATTTTCGATGCGATCACAGATCCGCTGATCGCCTCTCTGTCTGACAGGAGCAAGAATCCGAAGGGACGTCGTATTCCGTTCATGCGTATTGCGGCAATTCCGTTTGCTGTGATCACTGTACTGGTTTTTTGTGCACCTGTCGGTCATATCAGCAAGATCAATATTGCCTGGGTTCTGATCTTCCTGATTCTTTTCTATCTTTTCATGACGATGTATTGCACGCCATATAACGCGCTGATTTCAGAGTTCGGTAAGACGCAGGATGACCGCATGTTCATCTCTACAGCGATCTCTCTGACATTCTTTGTCGGAACGCTCATTGCGTACCTGCCGTTTGTCCTGGCGGGACCTCTTCAGAAGATGGTGGGTTATTCATGGAGTTACCGTGTTTGGTTTATCGTCCTGGCGGCAATCGCTCTTTACTGTATGCTGATTCCGACGAGAAAACTCAATGAGAAGGAGTTTGTCGATGCGGTACCAAGCGAGACCAACACGCTGAAAAGTCTTGGCGCAACTTTCAAAAACGGCAATTTCAGACGCTTTGCCTTTTCTGATATATCTTATTGGATCGGTCTTACACTGTTCCAGACAGGTCTGCCGTTCTTTGTCAAAGTGTCCATGCAGCTCGATGAATTCTATACAACAGTGTTTCTTGGCGGTATGACTATTCTGTCTGCATGTTTTTATCCGATGGTATCTAAACTGGTCATTCTGTTCGGCAAGAAGAAGTTGGTCATCACCGGCTTTATCGGTCTGGCGCTGGCTTATGTCATCACGGCTCTGATTGGAATCCTGCCGTTTGACGGGATCATTCCGGGAGTTCTGATCTGCGTTATCGCAGCTTTCCCGATGGCTCTTTTGGGTATTATCCCGCAGGCAATTGTGGCGGATGTCGCTGAAGAAGATGCTATCAATACAGGAGAGAAGAGAGAGGGGATGTTCTTCGCCGCCCGTACATTCGCGATGAAATTCGGTCAGTCGGTGGCGATGCTCGTCTTCACATCTCTCGCAGTACTCGGCACAAAACAGGATATAAAAAGCAATGATCTGACGGCGTCTCCGATCGGTTTGAGGATCGTTGCCATTGTCGCTGTTTGCTTCTGTATTATGGGTGCCGTCATTCTGTCAGCCTATGATGAGAAAAAGGTCATGGGCACTATTAATGCTGCCAAAGAGGCAGAGCAGGCAGGAGAGCAGTCATGACACCGATTGCTGTCCGTTATCTGGTTGACGGCACGCAGCGCCGCCAGACAGGCAGAGACAATGATGATTATACACTCATCGTAAACCGTGATAAGGAGAGGCTGAAGGTAACCATCAGGGCTAAGAAGCCTATGAGATTGATCAGCTGTTCCTTCAAGAAGCCTTTTCACTACCGCAAGAGCGATCAGATCTTTTTGAACGGGTATCAGTCCTGGACCGATACCCGTGAGTATGACATGTCTGAGGAAGTGCACAGCTTAAGGTATGTTCCGCGGCGTGTCAAAAACCGCTTTCATTTTGAAATGTATGGAGATGCCTGGTTCTGGCAGTATCACAAGAAAAGCTTTCACAGCTTCACATATTCCTATATCAGGCGTAAAGGTGACAAGGCGTCATTTATCGGCTCATTGAACGATGAAAATGCCTATCTGATCATTCACCACAAAAAGAAAGAGAACGAGATGTCCATCCGCAGCGACTGTGAACACAAGCAGCTTGAAGCGGGGGAGGAGTTTGTTCTCTTTGATCTGGTCTGGTATATCGGCAATGTCCAGGATAATCTGAAAAGGTATTTCAGCCATTTTGGAACATGCCGGGCGGACAAGATCCGCGGATACACATCCTGGTATCTGGATTATCAGGACATCAATGAAGAAAAGATGCTCACCGCTCTGTCACAGATCGATTCATCTGATTTCGATCTGTTCCAGATCGATGACGGTTATGAAACCTATGTGGGCGATTGGCTGGATGTCGATCCGGTTAAATTTCCGAACGGCTTAAGCGGCATTGTCAATGAAGCTCACGCCAAGGGACTAAAAGCCGGTATCTGGCTGGCGCCGTTTGTCTGTGAACTGGAGAGCAAACTGTATCGTGAACACCCGGACTGGGTCTACAGAGAAAATGGTGAGGAAATCTTTGCCGGATGCAATTGGAGCGGCGATGTTGTGCTTGATTTGCGCAAGGAGCAAGTCAGGGACTATATCAAACAGTGTCTGGAGCACTATGTTGACGCCGGTTTTGATTTCTTCAAACTTGATTTTCTCTATGCAGCTGCTATGATCCATGACGATTTGAAAGAGCACAGTCTTGATCATAGCTGGCATGGCCTTACACGCGCCGGGAGTATGAGGCAGGGAATGCGCTTCCTGCGGGAAGTGCTCCAAGACAAGCTGATTCTGGGCTGCGGGGTTCCCCTTTCATCGGCATTTAATCTGGTTGATTACTGCCGCATCGGACCCGATGTCTCCCTGCAGTTTGATGATGTCTTCTATATGCGTCTGATGCACAGAGAACGGGTTTCGACTAAAAATACGCTGCAAAACACGATTTATCGAAGCGCGATGGACGGGAGTGTCTTTCGCTGTGATCCGGATGTTTTTCTCTTGCGTGACGATCATATCAGTCTGACCAAAGAGCAGCGAAGGGCGCTTGTGATACTCAATCACCTTTGCGGTTCAGTTTATATGACAAGTGATCGCGTGGGAGAGTATGACGAAGAGAAAAAAGCAGTGTTAAAGGAAGCACAAGCCTTAAGCAACGCAACAATTACATCTATAAAGAAACAAAAAAATTACATCATTATCCAATATGCGATAGATGATCATAACAAAACATTGGTGTATAACCGCAGGCTGGGTGTGATTACATGATACAGATTTGGAACAGCAGATACTAAGGGAAGGCAATGAGGAATGGATAAGACAAGTGTTATATTCGGAAATGCGATTGACAGTAAAACTGTAAAAAAAGCTGAAAAAAGTAAAGCGAAGTTTATCAGAAGATTCGGAGACGATTCTCAGAAAGTGTATCATTTGGGTCTTGAGCCGATCACACAGATCAAAGAGATCAGAATGCAGAATCTGGTTCTTGACGACTCTCCGTTGGTGCTCCCTGAGAAACCGTTGATTGTCGGTAACATCCGGATGGGATTCGGCCATTACCGTATCGCTATGGCGATCGCTTCATGCGCACAGGCGCTGGGGTTTAATCCTGTTTGGTTTGACCTGGCGTCATTTGACGCAACGGGATCCAGGATGATTCGCGCTCAAAACGATCTTTATTCGATGGGGTCACGGCTTTCACAGAAGGTGGGGCTTTTCAATAAGCTCTATTGGGAACCCTTGAATTCAGAGGGGTTCCGCAAAATCACGTACAATGCGCAGGATCAGAAAAACACGGAGCTTCTCATTCCTTTGTTTGCGGATCTTCCAAAAGACACTCCCTATGTCGGCACTCATGTATGGCCTTCACAGGGGGCTATACACGCCGGTATGACACATGTTGTCAATGCTATTCCGGATAACTGGGCGATGGGACTGCATCTGGCGGAGGGGTCTATTCATGCGGTTCAGACACCATTTGCTTATATGGGATATAAGAAGCTGAGCGGCATGGCCAAAACATCCCTAAAACCGATGCCGGACGGTTCTGTTGCACGTGTCGGTCATTTTATCGATCACGAACTGGTTGCAGGTGTTGAGGAGGACTGTGCCGCACGGAAAGAACGACTTGAACGGGGAGAACCGATGCGTTTTCTTATGACAGTGGGAGGCGCCGGTGCGGGAGCTGATCTGTATCTTGCCATGACGCAGCATCTTCTGCCGTATATCAATGAGGGCAAAGCGGCTCTTATGATCAATTTCGGGGATCACCTTTCGATGTGGGAACTTTTCAAGAAAAAGATACCGGGCTTTGAAGAAAACGCTCAGACATTCTTTGATGATTATGAAGGGCTGCATGCGTGGAGTGATATGCTCCGGACTCAGTCATGCCGCGGTGTCACTGCGTTCTGTCATGAAGATATCTTTGAGGCGGTTTACTCAACCAATCTTCTGATGAGACACTGTGATGTTCTCGTGACAAAACCGTCCGAACTGACGTTCTACCCGGTACCAAAGCTGATGATGCGCCATATCGGCGGTCATGAGGCATATAGTGCGCGTTATGCCTGTGAACTTGGTGATGCGACGGCAGAGTGCATGACGGCCGGTGAACTGTGTGATATGATCGATAGTCTGATTCAGGATACATCCATCCTGAAAACGATGTGCGACAGGATTACGGAACTCAAAAACGACCGTGTTTATGACGGCGGATATGAAGTGGTCAGATTAGCGGAAAAAGGTTGTCTCTGAAGAAAGAGAAGGTAATAAAAGTGGCGGGGAAAAGACTGGAATACCGTTCTACGGGACGAACGGAGATCATCGGGAATCATACAGATCATCAGAGCGGCTGTGTCATTGCGGCGGCGATTGACCGCTATGTCACAGCGGAAGTGATACCGGGAGAAGATGACCGTGTGATACTTGAGCAGGACGGTTTCAGAGAAATCAGTTTTGATCTGTCTGATACATGGCTCCATGAGGAAGAGAAAGGCACATCCATATCACTGGCCCGAGGAGTTGCTGCGTATCTTAAGGATCATGGCTTTATGCTTCGCGGGTTTAAAGCCCATGTGACCAGTCAAGTGCCGCCCGGATCCGGGATTTCCTCATCAGCGGCCTATGAGGTGCTGCTCGGCAGAATCCTGACGGATTTATCTGATCAGGGAACTGCCGATCCTGTGACGCTGGCCCTGGCCGGTCTTTTTGCCGAGAAGGAATACTATGGAAAGCCATCCGGACTGATGGATCAGATGGCCATTGCAAACGGCGGTTTTACCTATATGGATTTCGGCACATCCGATTCTGAGCATCCGGAGATTGAGAGTCTGGATTTTGATCCGGAGGATTATGGATACAAACTCTGTCTGGTGAAGACGGGCGGCTCTCATGCTGATTTGACTGATGAATATGCGGCCATACCGCATGAGATGGGCAGGATAGCAGCATATTTCGGACAAAAGGTTCTCCGTGCCGTCAAACCTGAAGATTTTTATGCAGCACTTCCCGCTCTTCGCAGCCAAGCCGGCGACCGCGCTGTGCTGCGGGCGGCTCATTACTTTGAAGAAAACAAACGTGTGCAGGAACTGCGGAAAGCAATTAAGCGCAAAGATATGGATCAATACCTTCAGATCGTCCGCGCATCAGGGCATTCATCTTTTGAGCTGCTTCAGAACATCTGTCCCGCAGGTGCTGTCAGCGACCAGAGCATGGCGGTTGCGCTGATGGTCAGCAACCGGATTTTGAATGGGGCGGGCGCATCCCGCGTCCATGGCGGAGGCTTTGCCGGAACGATCCAGGCATATGTTCCGTCTGACCTGATAAGCGATTACGAGAAAGAAATGGATACTGTGTTTGGAGAAGGTTCATGCCATTTTGTTTCCATCACCTATTGAATTTGTGAAAATATCGCACTATACTGAGAAAAACTGTGAAACGGAGGGAAGGTTATGGTTAACTTTTTTAAACGCATTTACAGAGGGAATATCATCTATGCAATCGCGCTGATCGTTCTGGGGCTTGTCTTTGCGGTTTGGCCGGCAGATTCACGCTCCGTATTGATCAGAATACTCGGTGTACTTTTTGTCCTGTCCGGGCTGGCTGTCGCTTACACTTTTTTCAGAAACCGTACTCCGGGACAATTGCCGATGGTTCTGATTGC
>JAEIGA010006939.1_pt1 | contig 17220 bp, 21 predicted proteins | sample 9270691 | NCBI WGS metagenome assembly JAEIGA01 (sample SAMN17057246, study PRJNA624740) | gut metagenome | biome: biome; isolation source: fecal sample | host: Bos grunniens | place: China: Xizang | collected 2019 | reverse complement strand
GCAGACCTTGAGGACTGGATGGAACGAAAAGGTATGCTATAATATAAATCAGATATAATCACAGAGACATCAGGATTATACCAGATTTAATTTTAATTATTATGGAATATAAATCCATTCCTAAAAATAAAAATTAAATCTGGGTTATTCTGGAATGCCTGGGATATATTAAATTTTATGGAAAGGCAAATTGTTTATTATGAATAAAAATCAACTTCAGGCTTATCCTGAAGAAATGCTAATCGCTTGCAAAAAGGGTAAGCCTTGTAGTTATGGCATTTGCGATGAATGCCCAAACACTTTAGGAAATCACGGGAGCGACGAAGACAATGAAGAATGAAAGATGCAAAGTTGTAAGGTACAAACAAAGAATGCTCAATCGCAAATACACATTTATCATTATGATGAATATAATTATTGTATTAGTTATTATGCTGATAACAGTAATGGCAGGAGTAAGCGAAAATAATAAAAGTGAAGGTGACAATCAAATCACAGTATATGAATCTTATGAATATGAAGATAACCATATTACTGTTACTGCACCAGCCAATACTCCATCTGAAGTAATTGAGCATGAAGCAATCGAGCATGAAGCAATTGATGTTTATTGCAGAAATTTATCTGATAATGATAAGTTAATGCTTGCAAAGATTGTAATGGCAGAAGCTGAAGGTGAAAGCGTCTACACTAAAGTACTTGTTATTCTAACTGTGCTTAATAGAGTGGAGTCAAATCAGTTTCCTAATACAGTTGAAGAGGTAATTTTCCAAAATCATAATAATGTGTATCAATTTAGTCCTGTAATTCCGGGTGGAAGATATTGGACAACAGAACCAACTGATGAATGTTGGGAAGCTGTTGAGATTGTTAATGGCATGGAGACCGATGTTTCTAATGGAGCACTCTACTTTGAAGCTTGTAAGGATGAAAACAACTGGCACTCAAGAAATCTTGAATTCATTTGCAAGTCTGGTAGTACTCGTTTCTACAAGTGAGGTGTGATATGGCTAGCTTAAATGTATTTGTTGTGGTTGACTGTAAAAAGCGAAAGCCAATTTTCGTAACGCATTCTGCTCGTAAAGCAAAGAATCTTCTTGAAAAAGGTATGAGAGTTGAGGTTTGGGCAGATAATGCACATGTCAGCACAGTATACTCAAAACATCGCGATAAGCTTATTCCCTACGTATGGCAAGAAAGAGAATATATTGGGAAGAAGCAAAAGAAAGCTGAAGAAAGAAATAAAAGGAGAAAAGGTCATGACTTATGATATGAATGTTGAGATTCTCAGATACCCTACCAAAGAGGATTGGGAACGTTGTAAAATGCTGGCACTAAATACTGTTGGTAAAAAAAAGTATACTGGTACTGAAATTACAGACAAGTGGAAACATCAGATTCTGAAAGCTGCGCATTCACCTATTAGAACTTTGATGTTTACCATTCGTTTGACGATTCCCTATTTTGTGTCTGTTCATTTGGTTCGTCATAAGATTGGATGTGAGCATTATGTTCAGTCTCAAAGAAATGACAGACAATCTAACTATGATAGAGAACTCGCACCTCAGAACGCTATGGTAAGTCATATTATCGATGTAAATGCAGAACAGCTGATGTTCATGGCAAGACGTAGGCTATGTGGTCAAGCTGATAAGACTACAAGATATGTAATGGCTCGTATTTGCATGGAGGTTGCTAAAACTAATCCTGAGTTCAATGGTTTTCTTAAACCTATGTGCGAATACAGACACGAATGCCCTGAGTTTACCAGTTGTGGATATTGGGAAAAGATAAGTAAGACTGAGCATGATAAGTTGAGCGAGCATTACTAAAGAGGACAAGCGACATGATATATAAATCAATTGAATGTCCTACTTGCGGTAATATAACGACAGCCAAATCTGTACCAGAAGCACAGAAATGCAAATGGTGTAGAAGGTTGTTCAAGGTTGATATGACAAGAAGAAATAAAAACGGGAAGAAAGAAAAATATGATTGGTCAGCAGAACCTGTTGACTTTCCTAACGATGGTATATCAAAAATCAGAAGTCTAAATGACTACATAGATGAAGATATTTACGGTATATCAAAGGAATAATCACATGATGGTCCAGAATGACTTCTGGTTAATTTTCTAGTAAAAGTAATATAAATCCATATTACAAAAAGAAAATCAATCTGGAGTCATTCTGGACCTTCCTGCTTTATTTGAAAATAACCAGTAGACACTGCTTAATATAAATTTTTAAAAAACTTTTAAGAAAAGTATGTACAAATTAAAAGAAATGTGGTATAATATAATCACAGAGGTAAAGGAAACAACCTCAAATAACAAAGTGTTAAGGAGAACATGAAAATGAAAGAAGTTATTCGTGATAAAAACAACGCTGTTGAAACTAACCACATGACACCCGAAGAAATCACGGTTGATGAAATTTTTAAAAATGCGATGGCAAAACGTCAGCCTTGTAAATCCTTGATTGAAGAAATCATGGAAGACACTGACGAAGATGATGATTATTAAGGGGGGGGTGTAATAATGGCTCAATTCCATGAAACTATGTATGGTAAGAGATTCTTTGATAGTCAGTTACCTGCATTGATAAAAGTTCTTGAAAGAATTGCAATAGCATTAGAAAATAAAAAGGAGAAGTGATTATGAGAATCGTAATTAAAAAAGTCGGTCAGCCTGCTGAGACAAAAGAAATTAAAGGAACTTTGGAAAATCTTAAGGAGCTTGTTGGTGGATATATTGAATGCATTTACTTGCCTTCTAATATCATCTGCGTATGTAATGAGGAAGGAAAACTTCTTGGACTAAAGCCAAATTTCAGATTTAATGATGATGTAATTGTTGGTGATGTATTTTTCTGTGCAGGAGCTGAAGAGGAATTCACAAGTTTGAATGAAATACAAATTGAATGGTTGATGCATATCTTCAAATAATGAAAAGGAGAGGCTAATGAAAGTAATTAAGCTAATTGTATTGTGGATTATGATGATAATTGCAGCAATCTTAATGCCAATCCTCGCACTAATGCATATTGAAGTAAAAATGAAAATTGATGTAAAATAAGAGCATGACCGTTAAGGAATACATGTTCGTAAGAACTAAAGAGTTTAGGTGAACGAAGCTTGGATGAAATACTCCAGGCTTTTGCCTATTTATTGAGAAACTTGAAAGAAGGGAGAAAATGCTGCAATGGCATCAGCAACGAAAAATCAATGCATCGCAACTGATTGGTTGGAAGAAGATAACCTGATGTTGTTGGAGTGTTGGGCGAGAGATGGATACACTTTTGAAGACATTGCAAACAGAATCGGTATTACACTTACCACTCTTAAAGCATGGCGAAAGCAATATCCAGAAATTGATTCTGCTCTCAAGGCAGGTAGGGAAATCGTTGACTATAAAGTTGAGAATGCTCTACTTAAATCAGCCTTGGGGTATAAAACAAGAGAAGTTAAAGTAACTACTACCATGAGACATGGTAAAGTGGTTGAGACAATCAAAGAAACCTTGGATAAAGAGCAAGCGCCTAATGTATCTGCTGCTCAATGCTGGTTGTATAATAGACTTCCTAAGAAGTGGAAGAATATGAACAGTAGAGCAAACATTCTAGAAGATATGGATGAAGATACTTCAATTCAGGTGATTGTAACAAGAGCTTCTAACAATGTAACCAATAATACGAATACAAATCGAACTAATGCATCTGACTCTGAAGATACAGATACTGAATGGCAGGATGAGGTTAATTCTTCTATTGAGATTCGTAAGTCTACAGAGGAAGAGAAAATTGCCGCTGAAAGAGCAAAGAAGCAAACCAAGAACGAAGGAAACAATTCCACTAAAGTTGAGCATGAACCAGAAGATGACCTGGATTACTGGCCTGATGACTGGGAAGATGAAGAGGATTGGGAGGACTAATCTATGAAGATTACTAAGTCTGTCTCTCCTGCTTTTGAGGACTTCCTATTCAATTGGGATTATGAAAGATATTTGCTAATTGGTGGATATGGTTCAGGTAAATCGTATCAAATTGGTTTTAAGATTGTATTAAAGCTACTTGAAGAAAAACGCAAAGCTCTTGTAATTCGTGAGGTGTTCGATACGATTCAGGATTCTTGCTATGATTTGCTATGTGAGATTCTGGATGATATGGGACTACTTACTACTGACCCTAAAGAATTTAGACAAAAGAAGAATATGGTACTGGCATTGAAAAGCCCTTTGAAGTTCAGGTTCCCAAATGGAAGCCAGATAATCTTCAAAGGTATGGATAAGCCTGAAAAGGTAAAGTCTATCAATGGTGTATCTATTGTCTGGCTTGAGGAGTGTTCGGAAATCAAGTATGAAGGTTATAAGGAATTACTTGGTCGTATTCGTACTCCTAACGTGAGCATGCACTTTATTCTTAGCTGTAACCCTATTGGCAGAGAGAATTGGGTGTACAGACATTTCTTTGTAAGACTGGATGATGAAGGTCAGGAAACTATTATCATGGACGAGCAAAAGTTCTATGATAAGAAGTGCATCATTAAGAACGGAACATACTACCATCATAGCACGCCGGATGATAATCCGTGGCTACCTTGGCAGTATATGAAACGTCTTGATGATTTGAAGAATTATGACTATCCGTTATATATGGTTGCTCGTTGGGGTAGGTTTGGTGCTACAGGCACGAGAGTCCTTCCTCAGTTTACTGTGGCTAAACAAAAGGATGCATTTAAGGTTGCCATTGAAAAACTTGGTCCTGAGAATCAGTACTTTGGTTTTGACTTTGGTTTTGAGGAATCTTACAATGCCGTAATTTCTATGAGTGTTGATTTGAAGCGCGGTATCTTGTATATATGGGATGAAATCTATATGAACAAGGTAACTGATGATGTTTTCGCTAATCAGCCTGAAATGCAGGTATTACGAGAGAGGCTCAACAGGTTAAATGAGCAAGGCTACAATAAGATGATTGTGGCTGATAATGAAGACCCCAAGGCAATTACGTATTACAGACAAAATGGTTTTAAGATTAGAGCATGCAGAAACAAGTTCGCAGGGTCGAGACTGTCCAACACCCGTAAAGTAAAACGATTCAGAAAAATAGTTGTTAGTCCGAAATGCAAGAATGTTATTCGTGAGCTGAAGGACCTGACCTATAAGAAAGATGCAAAAGGAAACGTTATCTATGACCAGTTTAATATTGACCCTCACTCTTTCTCTGCTATTTGGTATGCACTTGACAGTGTGACTGTGGCTGATGTAAAAGATAAGGACTTCAATAGTAAAGCTGGTTAATGTATGAAAGGAGAGATTGAGATGAAGATGAGCAATAAGGTATATGATGTTCTGAAGTGGATTGCCTTGGTATGCTTGCCTGCTATTGGTACCCTGTACTTTGCGCTGGCTGGCATTTGGGGATTCCCTTATGCAGAACAGATTGTTGGTACTATTACCGCTGTTGATACTTTTCTCGGTGTTCTGCTTGGTGTAAGCTCTGCTTCCTATCATAAGAAAAGTGGTACTTGAGAGGTGGAACAATGAGTCAGCAAGAATTCATTGAAGCAATCGCTAAAGCGGCGATTAAATATGCACCACAATATGGAATCTGCGTTGTTAGTCCTATTATTGCGCAAGCCTGTCTTGAGAGTGCATATGGTATGAGTAACAAAGCTAAGTATCATAATTACTTTGGGCTGAAATACCGTGAAAATAGGCTGACATGTCATAGCGGTTATTTTAGAGATAAAAGTGCTGAACAAAACACAGATGGAACGTATGCACCTATAGTTGACATTTGGTATGCATTCGATAATCTTGATTCTGGCGTTCATGGCTATTTTCAGTTTATCAATACTGCCATTTATGCAAATCTTAAAGGTGTTACAGACCCATACGAATATCTTGTAAACATAAAAGCTGATAATTATGCAACAGCAATTGATTATGTAGAGAATGTATGGGCAGTGGTTAAAAAGTGTGATTTAACCAAATACGATAAACAATTGCAAGGAGGTAAAACAATGATTAAAATTGGATTGGATGCCGGACATGGTTTGTACACATCTGGTAAACAAACTCCTGATGGTATCAAAGAATGGACTCTTAATGATAGAGTAAGAGATAATGTCGTAAAAATCCTGAGTGATTATGAATGTGAGATTATTCATGTAGATAATGATGAAGGTGCGGCAGATGAAAGCTTGTCCAGCAGATTGAATAAATACATCAATGCCGGAGTTAAAGCTTTTGTTTCAATTCATCATAACGCCTATAGCGGCAAATGGAACAGTGTTACTGGCGTTGAGACATACGTAGATAATAATCCCACGTCTGTTGATATGAGACTTGCCAATTGTATTCAGGAAAGACTTACTAAATACACGGGTCTTAGAAACAGAGGCATTAAGCGTTGTGACTTTTATGTAATTAATCAGGATAAAATTCCAGCGGTTCTTGTTGAAGGTGGTTTCATGGATAGCACAATTGATTATCCGGTTATTACATCTAATGAAGGTCAAGCTGCTTATGCAAAAGCTGTTGCTGAAGGATTGATTGAATTCCTTGGCTTGGCGAAGAAAGAAACTATCGTGAAACCTGATACGAATAATTCAGTGGTTAATAATAACGGCACTCTGTATAAGGTTCAGGTTGGTGCATTCTCTAAAAAGGAAAATGCTGAAGCGATGGCCGAAAAGTTGAAGGCGGCGGGTTTTACAGCTATTGTTGTTGCTCAAGGTGAGCAGGCAACCGCGATTCAGGTTGCTAAAAAGACAAATGCCGAGATTGCAAAAGAAATTTATAAGGGTATTTGTTCCGATACTCGATGGGACACTTGGGGAAATGGTGCAGTGAGAGTTGAGAGATTGAAAGCTGCAGGTTATGACCCTTATGATGTCCAGGAAGAAGTGAACAAATTGTTTTAAGGAGGTAATGGAAGATGGCAAGCGAAGAGGCTAAGGTCATTGAGGCCGAAAATTCTACTGAAGTCTTGACAGCTTTCAACCGCATTCCGTATGCCTTGATAAATGCAGAGGTTAATGGTGCTGCCAAAGACACTTTGGATGAGCTTACTCAGATTTGCAAATATTATAAGGTGTATAAGAAAGGTGCAAGCTTTACGGTAGAAGGAACCAATGGTGACTATGTACCGGCCAAGCTGAATTACAAGATGGCAGCTTCGCTAATTAATAAAGAAGCAAGATTCTTGTTCGCTGAGCCACCTGATATTACGGTTGAGCCTAAAGGCGATGTTGGTAAGATTACCGAAGATGCAAAGAATGCATTGACTATTATGAATGACTTGGTTAAAACTGTTCTTGATAAGAATATGTTTGAAGCCGCTCTTATTAAGGCAGCTAAGGATTGTTTCATCGGAAAGCGTGTTGCTGGCCTGGTGAACTTCAATGAGGATGATGGTGTTACGGTTACATTCTTGCCGAGTACACAATTCATTTATGAAACGAAGATTGGCAATTCGAGTGTGTTAACTAAGTTTGTATGTTTTATTATTGTAAAGGATTCTATTACATTGAGTGAGAAGAAAATCTTTAAAAAGAAGTTCGAGCTCGTTGATGATGTAGTTTATCTTGAAGAGGTCCTTTATGATGGTGCCGGTAAAGAGCTTGAGGTTGTTACAGAATATCAGAAAACCTTGATGCCTATGATTCCGGTAAGTATTTTTATCAATGATGGTTTAACCGGCGAGGAATCTGGTGAATCTGAAATTGAAATTCTGCAGGATGATGAATCTTGGTATAGTAAGTTGTCCAATGCAGATATTGACGCTCAAAGAAAGAGTATGAACCCCACTAAGTACACCATCGATATGGAATCTAATTCTACCAAAAATCTTTCCACCGCTGCTGGTGCTTTGTGGGACCTTGGTTCCGACCAGAACCTTGACAAGCCACACCCTGCTGTTGGTATGCTTGAACCGAACATGAGCTATAGTTCTTCTCTGGATACGACATTGAAGAGGGTTAAAAAATCTGCTTACAATCAGGTTGATATGCCTGACATTGAGGAAGTGCAAGCTACCATTACAAGCGGCAAAGCGCTTAAAGCAATTTATTGGCCTTTGATTGTAAGGTGCAAAGAAAAGATGAAGATGTGGGGACCTCAGCTAAGACATTTGGCTGATATCATCATTCAAGGTGCAATTGTTTATCCGAATTGCATTAAGCAATATATTGATGATGTAGTTAGTCCTGTTGCATACGAAATCTCTGTGGTTGGAAATCTTCCTATTCCTGAAGATGAGATTGAGGAAAGAAATATGGACCTTGCTGAGGTTGAGTCTAAGGCAATGTCTCGTAAAGCTTATATGAAAAAGTGGAGAGGTTTAACTGACGATGAGGTTCAGGAAGAGCTTGCTCAGATTGCCCTTGAACGTCAGTTAATTGAAGATAGTTCTTTCTCTGCTACTGGTGATAATCCTCCGTATTCTAATCCTAATCATGAAGAGGATATTCCTACTGATGATATTGAGGAAGAAGCCGCTGAAGGTGAAGAAATTGAAGAGGAAGGTGATGTTTAATGTCTCATACTCATGAAGTAAAAGATACCGATATTCATTATAAGATTGACGGTATCACAAGAACTATTACAAATGTAGATGAAACAAAAAGAATGCTGGTGCAGAACGACCATAATTCTGAAAGATTGACATTTGAAGTTCCTAGATATGTTGATGGACATGACCTTACAGAATGTAACGTTGTACAAGTTCATTACTTAAATTCTGATACATTTGAAAAGAATAAAAGTGCAGGAATTTATGAAGTTGATGATTTAAGAATCAAAGGTGAAACAGAATCCGACAAAAATATCGTTATACTGTCATGGTTAGTTTCTGGTAATGCAACAAAGTTTGTAGGAAATCTGGATTTTGTTATCCGTTTTTCTTGTGTTGTAGATGGAAATGTTGACTATGCATGGAATACTGCTATTTTTAAAGGTATCTCTATTTTACCAGGTATTTATAATTCTGAAGATGTAGTTAATGAACATGCTGATATTTTGGAATTATGGCGAAATCAACTTTTTGAAGAAAGTGTTGATTGCGTCAAGACCGTCAACGGCATTGCCCCGGACGAAAACGGCAATGTGGTAGTGAATGGTGGTATTGGTGCGGATGGATTTTCTCCTATTGCATTTGTAAATCAGACTGATTCTGGCGCAGTTATTTCCATCACCGACAAGGATGGCACTACCACGGCAACAATCACCAACGGTAAAGATGGCAAGGATGGTGCTGATGGTGCGCCCGGTGAGAAGGGCGATAAAGGCGACACTGGTGCGCCCGGTGCTGATGGTGCGAAGGGTGACAAAGGTGATAAGGGTGAAACTGGAGATACTGGCGCGCAGGGCGACCCCGGCAAGGATGGCGTAGACGGTGTCGGCATCGCCTATGTTGAAGATACGCACGACGGTACGATGGAAGTTTACAGTACCGACAATAGGCTGCTGGGTGTTATCACTCTGCCGAAGGGCAAAGACGGCAAAGACGGTGAAGACGGCGTAGACGGTGTAGGCATCGCTTCCGTAGATGACCCGCAGGACGGTACGGCAGAATTTTTTGGCACGAACGGAGCAATTCTTGGTGTGGTAACGCTGCCCAGAGGCCCCAAGGGTGATCCGGGCGACAAGGGCGACAAGGGCGATAAGGGTGATGCCGGTGTAGGCATTGCTTCCATCGAAGACTGTCAAGACGGCACGATGGAGATCTACAGCACCGCTGATACGCTGCTGGGCGTTATCACTCTGCCCAAGGGTGATAAGGGTGATAAGGGTGATCCGGGTGATCCGGGCGATGACGGTGTAGGTATTGCCTATGTGGAAGACCTTGAAGATGGACGAATGGAAGTCTGGGGCACCAACCAGAAACTGCTGGGTACGATTGCTTTGCCACAAGCTGATAAGGGTGATCCGGGTGACGATGGTATCAGTCCCACGGTGGAAGTCAAAAAATCCGGCAAGGCAACCACTGTTACTTTTACGGATAAAGACGGCAAGAAGACTGCGACCATCAATGACGGTGCGGACGGTGTCGGCATTGCGTCTGTGGATGATCCGGGCGACGGCACGGTAGAATTTTTCGGCACAAACGGAGAAATCCTTGGCGTGGTGACGCTGCCGAAGGGTAAAGACGGTGAGGACGGTGCGCCGGGTAAAACGCCGGTGAAGGGGACGGACTACTTCACCGCTGCGGATAAAGCAGAGATTGTGGCGGCTGTTATTGCTGCCCTGCCTGTATACGCTGGGGAGGTAGTCTGATGGCCAACACACAAATCAGCGTAACCAAAAACGGCAAAACCACGCTGGCGACCGCTGGAAAATACTGTGACAGGAACATTGACGTCAATGTGGCTGTTGCAAGCACCGAATCCGACATACCTAGCTATGTGAAAACGGAAGCCGATTCCCTTGTGTCAAAAGTTGTTTCGGTTCAAGGCAACAGGGTTTTTACAATAGCAGCTATTACAGATTTACACTATGGTAATGGTAGCTATACTAACGGAATTCTACATGCTTCTCAGGCTCTTAACTATATTAAAAAGCAAATCACGCTGGATGCATTTGCCGTATTGGGTGATTACACTGATGGTTATCCTGTTGACAGTGTTGACAACGCCTTTGGAGATTGCCGCAAAATCAACTCCTTGATGGCTCCGATGGAATCTGTTCCAAATTTGCGCATTCAAGGAAATCACGATTTTTACAGCGGATATGAGCAGTTCGTCCACTATAACATCCAAGCATATAGTGAGGGTGTAACTTGGGGAGACAAAGTTGGTGGATATTTCTACCGTGATTTTGCAGATAAAAAGTTGAGAATTATCTGTGTCAACACTACAGAAACAGATAATTCTAATCTTACTGTGTCGGATACACAATACAACTGGTTTATCAGTACGTTGGACTTGTCTGCAAAGAGTGATGCTAGTGATTGGAGTATTCTTGTTTTATCACATCACCCACTTGACTGGTATTCGTCAAGCTATGTGTTCTGCTATATTGTAGAAGCATACAAGTCTGGTAGCAGTTGGTCTAGTGGAAGCATCTCTTGTAATTTCGCAGGTAAAAACTCTGCAACGTTGATTGGTAACATACATGGTCATATTCATAACCTGTTGGTTGATTACATCAACAAAGGAAATGTGGTCACTTCCAATCCAACAAAGGTTCTTCGTATATGCACTCCAGAGGCTTGCATCAATCGTGCCAACCAGTATGATGGTGCATGGAAAGAACCTACGACCTATAACAAAACCACAAACAGTGCGAAAGATACATCTTTTGTTGTGTACTGCATCGACATGAACGCACAGAGCATCAAGGCTTTTTGCTACGGTGCAGGGTATGACCGCGATATCAGCTACGCGCCTGTTGCGCCTACGGTATATAGCATCACGAACAGCCTGACGAACTGTACCGCAAGCGGTGCAAGCACGATCGTGGAGGAAGGAACTGCTGCTGTTACCATTTCTGCGAATAGCAGCTACGAACTGCCCGATACAATCACCGTCAGTGGTGCAAGCTACACGTGGGACAAGTCCACCGGCACGATAACATTGAGCAACCCGACAGGCAATGTCACTGTCACTGTGGTTGCGGTGGAAGTCAAGCCGAAGTATACCAACCAGATTCCGCTGTCTATTAACGCTGATGGCAGTCAGTATGTCGGCACTAACGGCGAAGATGGCTATAAAATTGGCTATCGTATGAATAGTAGTGGCACAGAGACACAAATCACAGATGGAAATTCTTCCAAAATTGTTGGTGTAACTGGATATATTCCAATTAAAACGGGTGATACTGTGTATCTTAAAAATATTTCCATGCACAGAACAAATAATAGTGGTGCTTATACTTATTCCTACATTTCTCTTTTCAAGAGCGATTTTTCCAGCTTATCGTCCGCTAAGGTGCCCATTATGACCGACGAAAATAACGCCTATATCTTTGGTGATGCTGGTCTTATAACAGACGGAGATGGGTATGTAACTTCTTTCAATCTCTATGATAAGTACAACAGTTTCAAAAATGGTGGCTACCTCAGAATTAGTGCACCATATATAACTGACAACTCTATCATTACTGTTAATGAGCCTATCGAGTAATAGGGTTGGATACAACCCTACAGACCATAATAAAGCACCATCCTGCGTGGTGGTTATAAACTTAAAATATTATGAAAGGAGGTGCCATAATGGCATTAATATTTAAAGATGCTGAAGTAGTAAAAAATGCCATTATGGCTTCTCAAAAACAAGAGATTACTGCTTTATATGAAAAATGGGCAGATGAGATTGGTGAGAGAGCTAAATACTTCTCTCACAAATCCACTGCGAGTTCTGTAGTATCAGAAAGACAAATGAAAGAATTGCAGAAAATGCTTAAAGCAACAGGTCAGCAAGTTTCTAATGAAATATATCATAAAATCAAAGGAAACATGTACATGATTGCAGATGCAGTTGTTGCTGACAATATTAAATGGCTTGAATCGTTTGGTTTTAGCAAAGATGGTTTGAATGCGGCGTTCAATTATGTTCCTGATGAAGTTGTACGAAATCTGATTACAGGTCAAATTTATGATAGTGGCTGGAGTTTGAGTGCACGAATCTGGGGTGATAATGAACAAACGATGAAAGACGCATACCAGATTATGGCCAAAGGTTTGGCAGAGAATAAACCGGTGTTTGAAATTGCTAAGGAATTGGAACAGTATGTTCGACCAAGCGCTGCTAAGCGTTGGAATCCTGTTCTTGCAATGAAGAATACAACTACTGGTAAAATTGAGTATAAGCGAATCTATAAAAAGCAAGTTGATTATAATGCTCAACGATTGGCAAGAACATTGGCTCAGCATAGCTATCAGCAAAGCTTTGTTGCCACGACTCAGAAAAATCCCTTTATTACGGATTATATCTGGCATAGTAATGGTAGCCGAGTTTGTGAATTGTGTATAGCACGAGATGGTAAACACTTTAAGAAAACTGAGCTTCCACTTGACCATCCTAATGGAATGTGTACGATGGAACCTGTTGTGGCAGATGATATGGTTGACCAGCTTGCAAATTGGTTTAATAGTCCAGATGGAACGTTTCCTGAGATTGATGAATTTGCAGGTAACTTTGGTTATGAAGCGAAGGTTGTGAAAACACCTATGGATTTTGTCGACAAATATGGTATGTCTACAAAGTCTCCTAATGCTTGGTTTAATAGCTTGAACCAAATTCAAAAAGCGGAAGCTAAAGCACTTAAGGATGCATCTGGTCTAAACTGGAATGATTGGTATGAAAAACATATTCATAGCACTGGCGATGCTAATCTTGACTTTGTTAAGAAATACGGCACTTCTACGAAATCTCCCAATGCTTGGTTCAACAGTCTGACAGATGCACAAAAGGCTGAGGCAAAACTCTTGAAAGAGAAGTCCGGTCTTACTTGGAACAAATGGTACGAGCAGTACGTTTATTCTGATGGTGGTGCAAAACAAACCACAAAAGTTGTACAAGCTGCTTCTCAGTCTCTTGATGATGCACTTATTCTTGCCCAGAAAAATCTTAATGCGATTCCCAACAAAACATATTCCGGTATTTGGGTAGATGATATTACAGTCGCAGATTATGAAAAATATATCGATGTCATTGACGGTAAGATTGCAAAGAAGAAACAGTACTATAAAGATATGATTGCAAAATATGGTGATGATGATTATATAATCACGCATATAAATAGCAATTATGAATACGCTGCAAAACAAGTTGCTAAGTTCCAAAAATATCTTGATGACCTTGATGAATTTGAATCTCTTGGCAAACAATATGTACAAGCTAAAAAGGAACTTAGTGCTGCAAAGCTGGCTGTTCAAAAAGCTAAAGGTCCTGTTGCCAAGTTTGACCCAAGCGAGTACACCGATGAAGCCAAGGCTGCTGCTAAGAGTTTTACTTCTGCAACAACGGCCGATAAATTCCACAGACCGTATCTCGATAGTATTTGGGATGAGGGCACGGAATATGAGCATTATTCTGTTTGGGAATATACACAAAACTCGAATCCCATTAACAAGTCTCTTAGCGGTTATCATGATGGCTGGAGCAGAAGTAACTTCCTTGGTCTTGGTAATACACAACTTGGTTATGAAGATAACTGGCGTCATTTTAGTACATCAGCTTTTGAGAAAAAGTTTGGTGTTAACGGGCATAAGGATTACAAGTCCGTTGTTCAGAATCTAACAACAATGATTGATAAATCTGAAATGCCTGAATCTGTTTTCCTTGTTCGTGGCTCTGATAAAAATGGTCTTGCTGGTTTGCTTGAAGGTGACTTGCTTTCTTTTGATGATGCAGCAAAATTGCTTAGAAGCGGTGATGCCAAAAAGATTAAAGCAACGCTTGAAGGCCAAACGTTCACAAATCATTCTTTCATGTCTACTGGTATTGCTAAAGGAACTGGTTTTAGTGGCGATGTAAAATATGAGATTTTTGCGCCTAAAGGAACGCATGCTATCTATGCTGAACCTGCAAGTTATTATGGCAATACAATTTCTGGTGAAAAGATTTACAAAAAAGGCCAACCTTATTCTAGCATTGGTGGCGAAGCTGAAGTTATTATTCAGCGAGGCGCAAGCTTTAGAATTACAGATGTTACTGTTGATGGCTATGGAAGTATTACTGTTAAAATGGAAGTTGTAAATCAGCCTGATTATTTTGAATCTGGTTTGGAACACACTCATAATGGTGGTAAAACATCGTATAAAAAATAAGGGTTTACAAATCAATTATTATATGATATAATATCATTAAGGCAAAGGCTATCTTGTATTTGCTTGAGTAAAATAAAAGGAGAATTATTATGGCAAAACAAAGTATGAATGCGAAAGAAGCGCAAAGCCCAATCAAAGGTCAATTTCCAAACAAAGACGAAATCATTTGTAAAGACTGTATGTTTCGAGACAAAACGGAAGTAGAAATCGGTGAAACTAAAATTCCTGTAGGTATTACAAAGGCGTTCTGTAAAAAATATGAGTCGCCTCCGAAGAGTAATGGAAAACCTCATGACATTTTGTTTGAAGGTGGAATTTGTGAGTACTACGAAAAGGAGAATTAATGTGAACCGAGAAATGAGGGACAAGATTGCAGGTGCAATTTACGGATTTGTAATTGGCGATGCCATGGGCGCAACTACTGAGTTCATGGCCGCCAAGCAAATCGAATTAAAATATGGTCAGGTGACCGATATCATCGGCGGCGGTTGGCTTAGCATTAAAGCTGGTAATGTAACAGATGATACACAAATGACGATATGCGTTATGAAGGCGTTGATGAAAACTCTTCATAAGAATGATATTTTTCAATTTGTAAAGGAATGTCGAAAAGAATTTATTCGTTGGTATAAATCTGGACCAATTGATATTGGTGGGCAATGTAGTGTTGCAATTAATCAAATGATGTCTGGTAGATTTATGACATATCGTAATGATGATGCACTTGGTAATGGTAGCTTAATGCGAGCGATGCCATGTGCTTTGTTAAATGAACCTGTACTGAATGAATTGCAAGGCATAATGACTCATAATAATTCTGGTTGTTCTCAGGCCATTCAGATTTATTCTAGTTTAATTCAGAATTATATTAATGGTAATTTATATACTGGCGATAAAAAATCAATTCTGGAACCTTCTGGTTATGTTTGGAATACTTTGAATAATTCTATTTACTGGTCTTGTAAAGATTCTTTTGAAGAAGCAATTATCGGTGCTGTAAATCATGGTGGAGATGCTGACACAATTGCAGCAATTACAGGAAGTCTTGCAGGTGCAAAGTTCGGATATAATACAATTCCTGAAAAATGGATAAATCAGTTAAATCCTAATGTAAAAGAATTTTTGGAAAAATTCAAAAATTTTGTATTTAGCTATTTACAAATTTAAAAAAATATGGTATAATAGTAACAGGTTAAATAACCGTAATAAAAGTTGTCTAGGAGGACGTTAAAATGAAAAAGGTATGGATTCTTGAAAAGTTCGCAACTGCCGAAGAAATGGTTAAGGTACATGCTGAGTACGAGGAATGGTTTGAGGATGTAAAAGTAAATGACCCCGACAAGGCCGCTCGCTTCGAAAAGCTTATTGAAAATCACAAGAGAATGATTGAAGAAAATCCCAACGGTCGTTGGTACGGTTTCGAAGGCAAGTTCATTTATCGTCAGTTTTGCGATGTCGCTAAGGCAGCTATTCGTAGAAATCCTGATGGCAAGTTCAGAGTTGTTGAAGCCGAAATCGAAGATGATGCCAAGTATTGGACTAATTACAAAATGACTAAGGTCAATGATGGTGTTCTTCGCTATTTAATGGCAACTAAGTAAGGAGGAAATAAAATGGAACAATTCAATTTGATGTTTGAGTGCGAAGACTGCAAGAAAAAGTTTCCTATTACTGGGGAACAAGCTCCAAATTCATTAACCCATAAAAAAGAATTTAAGTCAAATGGGCAGTCAATATTCCTGACATATTACGATTGCCCTCATTGCGGTAAGAGACATTTCGTTCAGATTGATGATATTAACTCTTTGCAAGAACTTGTTAGAGTTACAAAAGAATTCAAGTCTCTCATGATAAAACGTCAAAAGGGCAAAACTATTTCTAAAAAGCAATCGGATAAGTTCAAGAAATCTCGTCAGCACCTGTCTGATTACAGGATGAATCTTATGAAAGATTTTACCGGTAAACTTGCTATTGATGAGACCGGAACTGAGCATGTTTTGAGGTTCAGTGTATGTATGTAAAAAATGCAACAGTTCGTTGTGATAAATGCAATCATGAGTTTTCTTTGAACACCGTGAAAATAGAACAAGCTGAAGTTAAAATAAATGACCAGCAGCTAACATTGATTTACTTTACGTGTCCAAAGTGTAATAAGCTTTACCGTGTGTCGCTTGTCGATACGCGTTATTTTGAGTTAAAAGAGGACCTTGAGAAGATTAAAAAGAGAATACGAAGAAATCATGGTAGCAATAATGATGAGTTAGCGAGAGTTCTAAATCAGATGGTGAATAGGAAGTTGGAAAGACTTAGGAACCACGTTGATAAGTTGAATAAGATGTTTCAAGGGACATTTACCTTTGTGGTGTCTGAAAATAATCACGAGGAAAAACATATTAAATATCTACCATGAGTATCATGGAACATAGGAGGAAATAAAAAAATGGCT
>JAEIGA010006938.1_pt1 | contig 17222 bp, 15 predicted proteins | sample 9270691 | NCBI WGS metagenome assembly JAEIGA01 (sample SAMN17057246, study PRJNA624740) | gut metagenome | biome: biome; isolation source: fecal sample | host: Bos grunniens | place: China: Xizang | collected 2019 | reverse complement strand
GCAGCCTGCTCGTCCTGAGCTACTGCATTCTGTGCAGAAAAGGCCATAACGCCCATTACTGCCAAAAACATGAAAATTTTTTTCATAATTGTTTTTGTGTGTTTGATTAATTTAAAGTTATTGAATTGTTATTAGTTAATAATCTGCGTTTTACGACAAGACACTATGCTTCTCGCCTTAAAATTCGGTGCAATTTAGCAATTTATTTCCAATTGACAATAATTATTTTGATATTTCGCCACGCAAATCCATTTCAAGCCCTCTTTTCACATCCTCGTTGGTTTCGAATACCCCGAGAAGGTAGAACAGTTTTCCAAGTGCACTTTCGGTCGTGCTGTCGTACCCGTTCATGACTCCGGCCGCCTTCAGACTTTTGCCTGTGGCGTAGATGTCCATGTTCACACGTCCTGCTACACATTGAGTTACATTCAGGAGGACCTTTCCGCGTTCTGATGCTTCGCGGACTATCGAGAGGAACCATTCCTTGGACGGGGCGTTTCCTGCACCGTAGGTTTCCATGATGACGGCCCTGGTATCCTCGCCGAGCAGGATGTCGCGTACAACTCCCGGGGTTATTCCCGGATGGATCTTCAGTATCGATACTCTTGTGTCAAGTTCGGTGTGGAATATCGGCCTGGCGTCCCAGGACTCCGGTTTTCTGATGAGGGAGGTGTTGTATCTGATGCTGATTCCTGCCTCTGCCAGAGGAGGGTAGTCCTCGGAGCGGAAGGCTCTGAAGTTGTCAGAATTGAACTTGCGGCTGCGGTTTCCTCGTATGAGGACATTGTCGAAGCATATGCATACCTCAGGCACGAGCGCATGGCCGTCTTCGTCCTTTGCGGCTGCGATTTCAACCGATGAAATCAGGTTTTCCTTTCCGTCTGTCCTCGGTGTGCCGATCGGAAGCTGGCTGCCGGTGAATATCACGGGTTTGGTCAGTCCTTCGATCATGAAGCTGAGGGTGGATGCGGAATAGGCCATGGTGTCCGTTCCGTGAAGTATGACGAAACCGTCGTATTCGTCATATCTGTCCCGGATCAGACTCACGAGCGAAATCCAGATGGACGGCTCGACGTCAGATGAGTCGATAAGAGGGTCGAATGTGTATGAGTCTATCCTGTATGCGAATTTGGCAAGTTCCGGTACCTCTTCCAGTATCTGACTGAAATCGAATGGTGTAAGAGCCTGAAGTACAGGATCTTCCTTCATGCCGATGGTGCCTCCTGTATATATCAGGAGGATGGACGCCTTGTTGCCTTTTGCTCCGTGCGGGGTCATAGTCCGAATAGTTTATATGCGTTGTCTGTCGTTACTGCCGCTATTTCTTCGAGAGGGATTCCTGTCTGCTCCGAAAGCTTTGCGGCTATGATGGGGATGTAACTGCTTTCATTCCGCTTTCCACGATGCGGTACGGGGGTGAGGTAGGGAGAGTCGGTCTCCAGCAATATCCTGTCCAGGGGAATCTGTCTGACAGTTTCGGCAATCGAGGCCTTTTTGTATGTCAGTACGCCTCCGATGCCGATGTACCAGTCTCCCAGTTTCTGAAGTTCGCGGAATGTTTCAGCACTTCCGCTGTATGCATGGAAGACTCCACGCAGACTGAGATGTCTGCATTCTTTCAATATGTTGATTATCAGTTCAGTGGATTCCCTGGAGTGGATGATTACGGGCAATGACATCCTGTCTGCCAGTTCAAGCTGCATCTTGAGGACGTTTTCCTGCTCCTTTATGAATTCCTTCGACCAGTAACAGTCCATTCCTATTTCTCCGATCGCCCATATCCTTCTTGAAAGGTGTTCGTGCAGTTTTTCCATCTCCTTTTCCCATGAGCCGTCGACGGAAGTCGGGTGCAGGCCCAGGCAGGGATAGATGGTGCCTTCATGCATGCCGGCAATCTCGAACATGCGGTCTCTTGTCTGCGAGTCGATGTCCGGGAATATTATCTTTGTCACACCTGATTCCAAGGCACGTGAAACCGCGAGGCCTTCTTCTCCTGCGAAGGCTTCGTCGTAAAGGTGGGCGTGAGTGTCTGTGAATATCATCCCTCTTTGTCTGAATCATGCAAATTTAGACAAATTATCGGGATTTCCTTATATTAATGGTACATCTCTGCAACAGATCGATGCATATTATCCCTTCCATTTCCAGCATGCCGGCAAGGTGGGCTGTCCTGCCGTATCCCAGGCCGGTTCCGGCGGCAAGTTCGTCGAGGGTCATGCCTCTGTTCCTTCGTATAGCCTTCAGTATCGCCTCCATCTCCCTGATGAGGGTCGGGTCTGCCGAAGAACCGAAGACCGCTTTCAGAAAACACTCGTCGGAGACCTGGCCCTTCTTCGCGTACATGCATACGCCGAGGCTTTCCGCCAGGCCCTCGACGGAATCGATCGCTTCTGCTATCTTTCCTTTTATCAGGAGGTTGCATCCCTGCGATCTCGGGTCGTCGACCCTTCCCGGGAGGGCATATACCTCACGGTTGTATGAGAAGGCGAGACGCGAGGTCATCATGCCGCCGCCCCTGATGCGTGACTCGACAAGAATGGTCGCGTCGCTCAGTCCTGCTATTATCCTGTTGCGTCGCAGGAAGTGTATGGCGAGAGGGGCTGTACCCGGAGGGTAGTCGGTCACAAGCGCGCATCCTTCGGTGGCGGCCATCCTTTCGGCGAATGCCTTGTGTCTTTGCGGATATATGGCTTCAGGTCCTGTGGCCATGACGGCGATTGTGGGAAGGCCGGATGCGACCGCCTCCTGGTGGGCGCATATGTCGGTGCCGAGGGCAAGTCCGCTGACTATGAGCGGCTTTTCCCTGGTCCTGCCAAGTCCCTGGACTATTCTGCTGCACCATTCCGTCCCGTACGGGGATATGTCGCGGGTCCCCACGACTGCAATCTTCCTTTCGGGCGCGAAAAGTTCGGACGGAGGGGTCGTGCTGCGGATGTACAGTCCGATCGGGGCATCTTCGCATTCTGCAAGGATGCCGGGATAATCATCTTCCGACATGCCAATGAAACTGATGCCTGCCCTCTTGAGTCTCTCGACTTCTTCGGCCGCTTCTTCAAGAGCCTTCCGGCATATCTGTCCTTTGTATCTTGACCATGGGCCCAGGAGACTGTCGGTCTCCCTCTCGCTGAGGCTGAAGACTCCGGAGGCGCTTCCTATATGCGAAATCAGGGCGTGCGCAATCTTGGGTTCAAACCCGAAGATCCGGTTGAGTGCGCAGAGACTGTATTTTTCTTCATCATTTTTCATGGAGGCAAAGTAAAATGAAAATCGGCCTCCCACAAAGTCGGGAGGCCGATTTTCAGTCAATGATAAAAAAGATTTTTCCGTTTTTTATCATTATGTCGTTTTTTTTATTGCCGTCATCAGATGATGAGAAGGGCATCGCCGTACGGACCGAACTTGTAGTCCATCTCGAGGGCGGTCTTGTATGCCTTCATCACGTTCTCATATCCACCGAAAGCGGCGATAGACATGAGCATTGTCGAGCCTGGGCGGTGGAAGTTCGAAACCACTGCGTCAGGAATGGCGAATCTGTACGGAGGGAAGATGAACTTGTTGGTCCATCCGTCATATGCGTTCACCTCGTCGTTTGTAGTGGGGTATGTCTCGAGTCCGCGGATCACTGTGATGCCCACAGCGAGTACCTTGTGACCGCTCTTCTTGGTCTTGTTGATGAGTTCGGCTGCCTCTTCTGTGATGATCATCCTCTCAGAGTCCATCTTGTGCTTTGAAAGGTCCTCTACATCCACCTCCCTGAAGTGGCCGATGCCCATGTGGAGGGTGATGAATGCCTTGTTGATGTCCTTGAGGATCATTCTGTTGAAGAGTTCGCGGCTGAAATGGAGTCCTGCTGCAGGTGCGGATACCGCTCCCTCATGCTTTGCGAAGATGGTCTGGAAGTTCTCTGCGTCCTCCTCTGTGACCTCCTTCTTCACCCAGTCCGGAACCGGAGTCTGTCCAAGTCCGAAAAGAGTCTCCTTGAAGTCCTCGTAACTGCCGTCATAAAGGAAGCGGAGGGTTCTTCCGCGTGAAGTGGTGTTGTCGATCACTTCCGCCACAAGGCTCTCGTCTTCGCCGAAGTAAAGCTTGTTGCCGATACGGATCTTTCTGGCAGGATCAACGATCACATCCCAGAGTCTCTGCTCGCGGTTGAGTTCTCTGAGGAGGAATACCTCGATGTCCGCTCCTGTCTTTTCCTTGTTTCCGTAGAGTCTTGCAGGGAAAACCTTTGTGTCGTTAAGTACGAATGTATCTCCCTTCTCGAAATAATCTATGATGTTCTTGAAAAGCTTATGCTCGATCTCTCCTGTCTTTCTGTCGAGGACCATGAGCTTGCACTCGTCGCGCCATCTAGGCGGTTCCTGAGCTATCTTCTCCGTCGGGAGGTTGAACTGGAATTGTGAAAGTTTCATATCTGGTTGAAAATTACTGCAAAATACATATCATTATACGGTTTTTTGCAGGTTTTGTTTCAATTATCTGTAAAATCTGTGCCGAAATCAGATTTTTGCCTCTCTGAATACTTCCACGATGGATGGATAAGTGTTCAGCAGGTATGGCGGAAGACTGGATTTGGCCACCCATGCAGCCTTCGAGATGTCTTCCTCCCTTTGAGGGGTGAGGTCGGTCGGATCGGTGTAAAGCATGTCATACCACCATGTGTGCTTGAGGTGCCATATGCCGTTTCTCCTGTAGCAGTGGTCCGTGATGCATATCAGGTCGCGCATGGTCAGGTCGTTGATGCCGGTTTCCTCGCGGACTTCCCTGAGCGCGGTCACTGCAATGTCCTCGCCCGGGTCCTGATGGCCTTTCGGGAGGTCCCAGAGCCCGTTTCTGCTTATGAGCAGATAGTCCCCGCGGCGGTTTGAGACAAGGCCACCTCCGGCATTGACTTCCAGAAATTCCTTGCATATTCTGCCGTATGTTCCTTCGGTATCATCCGTGGGGATGCAGACCCTCTGGAGCGAGTCGGATGCCTCTACCATTTCGACCAGCGCATGTATGTCAAGGGTCTCACCCAGACTGAATTGTATGATGTTGGGGTCCGATAGCATCGGGTCATCGGGCGGGCATATCAATATGCATCTTTTTTCGAAATAAATCTTATGCATTTTCCTTAATTATGGCTATATTTGCACGATATGTGCCTACGCGCTGATATCGCGCTGCAAATATAGGCAGAAGAACCGAAAAACAATCAAAACTTATAAACATGGAATCAGTAGAGAAAGCAGTTGCCAAATCTCTTATGGACATCAAGGCCGTTATGTTGAGGCCTGACCAGCCGTTTGTATGGGCTTCAGGCTGGCATTCGCCTATTTATTGTGACAACAGAAGAATCCTCTCCTTCCCGGAGAGCCGCGAGAAAGTGTGTACATGGATGGCTGAAATAATCAGAAGACAGTATCCGGATGTGGAAGTGATCGCAGGTGTCGCTACCGGAGCCATCGCTCACGGATATCTTGTCGCTCATATTCTCGGAAAGCCGTTCTGTTATGTCAGACCGAAACCGAAGGACCATGGTACAGGTTCGCAGATCGAGGGTATCCTCGAGCCGGGCTCAAAGGTCGTGATCGTTGAAGACCTTATCTCGACAGGCATGAGCAGTCTTGCAGCAAACAATGCTCTTGTGAATGCAGGTGCCGACGTGATGGGTATGGTCGCCATCTTCTCATATAACTTCAATCAGGCGCGCAAGGCGTTCGAGGCTGCCAATGTGGAGCTTACGACCCTTTCAAACTATGACGCCCTCGTTGACGTTGCATGTGAGACCGGTTATATCAAGCCTGAATATATCGATGTTCTCAAGGAGTGGAGATTCTCTCCATCTACTTGGGGTCAGAAGGAGTAGTCATGGCAGTTGAGATAAAGAGCAAGAGAGCAGTCGTTTCCAAGGCGCCGTATGAACTTTATATGGCCTTTGTCGACATGCGCAACTTCCTTCAGTTCGTTCCGGAAGACAAGAGGGAGGGAGTTACAGCGGATTATGATACCATCCATGCGACCGTTCAGGGATTCAACATCGGAGTGAAGGTCGTTGAAAGGACTCCTTATTCGAAGATTGAGTTTGCTGATGACGGTGCTCCGTTCCAGTTCCGCCTTGTCATGCATTTCGATCCGGCGCATGACCCGTACAGGACGGATTTTCAGATCTGCCTTGATGCGGAACTTAACTTCATGATGAAGACCCTGCTTGGCGGAAAGCTCAAGGATGCGCTTGATAAGGTTGTGGACGGTCTTGTGGCCGTGTCGGAAGGCAGGATGCCTGAAGGTTTCGACCCGTCGATGATGAAATGAGTATAAAGGAAACATTCAGAAAATATCTGGAAGAGGCGATAGGGGGTGAAAAGGCCCTTGTCGCTTTTTCTGCATTTGATGAACCCGCAAAGGTGTCGGTCCGTCTGAATCCGTTCAAGAAAGGACATGATTTCGAGGGTTCGCCCGTGCCTTGGAACGAATATGGACGCCTTCTTCCCGAGCGTCCGAAGTTCACGCTTGATCCGTGTCTTCATGGAGGAGCGTATTATGTGCAGGATTCGTCATCGATGTTCGTGGGCCATGTGTTCAGAAAGGTCCTTCAGCAGGAGGAGATGACCGGAAGGCCGATAGTCAGGGTCCTTGACCTTTGCGCTGCCCCAGGTGGAAAGACAACGGATCTGGCCGCATCGCTCAGACAGGCCTTCGGTGACGGGTTCATCCTTGTGTCCAACGAGGTGATGAAGCAGAGGGCGGCAGTGCTGGCGGAGAATGTCGCGCTTTGGGGTGACCCGAATGTGGTGGTGACTTCCGACGACCCGCGTGCCTTTGCCGCTCTGCCGGGCTTCTTCGATATCGTGGTGACCGACGTGCCATGTTCCGGTGAAGGAATGTTCCGTAAGGATGAGGAGGCTCAGATACAGTGGTCGGAAGACAATGTGGCCTTGTGTCAGGCCCGCCAGAAGAGGATCGTGGCAGACATGTGGCCATGCCTCAGGAAGGATGGAACCCTGATTTATTCGACATGTACATTCAACCGTTATGAAAATGACGATAATGTTTCGTGGATAGCGGATGAACTGGGTGCTGAAGTGCTGTCTCCTGTGGAAGATGCCATGCCGGGAGTGATTCGCACTGCAGAAGGCTACAGCCTTGTGCCGGGCCATGTCGAGGGGGAAGGTCAGTATTGTGCCGCTTTGCGAAAGACATCGGAAGATCATGCCGGAGGCTATCTCCAGGCGCGTTCCAAACGTGAAAAGCCTGGTAAGAAGCCGGCGGTTTCCGTGCCCGAGTCGCTCAAGTCCTTGTTTTCTGCAGATGTCAGTCTGCGCCAGAAGGGAGATATGGTGATTGCCGTGCCGTCTGCGCTTATGACGGAAGTGGCGGTTCTTGAGTCTTCTCTGCATGTGCTTTCGGCCGGTTGTGCAGTGGGAGTGATGAAGGGAAGCACCCTTGTCCCTGATGCGGATATGGCCTTGTCCATCATATATGACGAAGGTTCCTATCCTGTCGCGGATGTGGACCTTCAGACGGCTCTTGCCTTTCTGCATAAGGATGCGATTCTCCTGCCTGACAGTGAAAGGGGATATGTGCTTATAAGATATGAGGGAGTATCCCTCGGATTTGTGAAAAATTTAGGAAACAGATGCAACAACCTGCATCCGCAGGGCAGACGCATCAGAATGGATATTTGATTATATGAAGAAAATCTTTCTTTCAGCATTGGTGCTGGTCTTTGCGGTAGTGGCTTCAGGCCAGAATTCATCAAGATATGAGCAGAGGTATGATCTGCTTGTCTCTCAGTTCGGCCCTGCCGGTGTCGGTGTCGAGACCGTGCTTGACAACTGGGCAAAGGCTGACTCCACCAATGCGAAGATGCTCCTCGGACGTTTCACTTATTTCTTCACCAAGGCTCAGTCCGGAGTGGTGGAGTCACGCCCTGGAAAGAAATATCTCGGAATGGAACCGGTGCTGACCCTCAAGGACAGCCTCGGCAATGATGTTCACTACTATCAGATCAATGTCTTCGACGATGATATCTACAGTCAGGCTCTCAAGGCGGCTGACAAGGCAGTGTCTATATGGCCCGACAGACTTGACTTCCGTTTCATGAAGGCAAACGCATTCCTTGCCTATGAGAAGGAGAGCCCGGATATGGCTCTGGCCTACCTGCTTTCTCTTGTGGATGAGAATGTAAGGAGGAAGTCTTCATGGACTTATGAGGACGAGAAGGTGGATCAGGCTTTCTTCCAGGATGCCATGCAGGAATACTGCTTCAGCTTCTACTCGATAGAGACTCCTGCCGGTTATGAGGCATTCAGGACTCTTTCGGAGAAGCTTCTTACGCTTTTCCCTGACAATACGGACTTTGTCAACAACCTCGGTTCGTACTATCTGATAGCCAAGGAAGACTACAAGACCGCATACAAATATTATAATAAGGTACTCAAGAAGCATCCGGACGATTATACCGCCATCAAGAACAGCATCCTTGCAGCAAGAAAGCAGAAGAACCAGAAGCTTGAGAAGAAGTATCTGGAGATGATGGTCAAGTATGGTCCTGAGAATGAAAGACTTCAGGCACAGGGCCGTCTGGCGGTGCTTAAGAAATAGGGTTCAGGTGGACGCGTCGTTCTTCATAGCATCGAGACTCCGGTTCAAGGGAAGGATCGCAATGGTGTGCATTGCGGTCAGTTTCCTCGTGATGATAGTCGCGGTGGCCATATCTGCAGGATTCCGCAGCGAACTGCGTTCAAGTCTTTCTCAAATTTCAGGCGATGTGCTGATTTCAGCGCCTGACCTTAATGTGATGAGTGAAACTTCGCCACTGGATGCATCTTCGCAGGCGGTTTCATATGTCGGACAATCCTCCCTTGTTTCCGAGGTTGTGCCTGTCGTATGGCGTGCCGGAATAGTGAAGCATGAGGAAAACATGCATGGAGTGGTGCTCAAGGGTGTTCCATCGTCTGGAGATGCTGCTGACACCGTCGCTCTCGGAGTTTCAATCCCTCGTCGTCTTGCCCAGGCCTCCGGTCTGAAGCCGGGAGACAAGATGCTTACATATTTTGTCGGAGAAGACCTGAAGGTGAGGCAGTTCAATGTAGTCGATATCTATGATTCGGTCGCTGAAACCGATGACAGGCATGTGGTGTTCGCCTCTCTTTCAGATATGCAGAGGCTGAACGGGTGGGGAAGTGCCCAGGCTTCTGCAATCGAGGTCCATCTGGCACCCGGGCTGGATTCCGAAGAAGAAATCAATGCCGCGACACAGGAGATAGGCTCGATTCTGAACCTCTACGGATCCGATGATGAGAACATTATAGCGACTTCATCGGTGTCAAGATATCCTCAGCTTTTCAACTGGTTGACACTCATTGACTTCAATGTAGGGATCATCCTGATCCTGATGATCATTGTTGCAGGATTCAACATGATTTCAGGTCTTCTTATAATGCTTTTCGAGCATATATCCACCATCGGTCTCCTCAAATCGATAGGAATGACAGACAGGGCTATAGCCAAGGTCTTCCTTTCCAGTTCGGCTGTGGTCGTGGCAAAAGGAATGGCAGTGGGAAATGCACTTGCCCTGCTGTTCTGCCTGATACAGGACACGACACACCTTCTCAGGCTGAATCCTGAGAATTATTATGTGTCGCATGTACCTGTTGATGTGAATCTTGGCGCCGTGCTGACTGCTGACGCCATTGCCTTTGTGGCGATAATGATCCTGCTCCTGATCCCTTGTCTTTTCATTTCCAAGGTGGATCCGTCGCAGACCGTCAGGGTTAAATAGACGGACAGATCGTGCAGAATGCTTCGTAGAGACTCATGATGCCTTCGACATATGCTATGGTCTCGTAACCCTGGAACTTTCCGAGTTTCACGCTTTCCTCTTCAAGAATCGAATCCTCTCTCATCTGCGGGATGAGGTTGACGATGTTGTCCCAGTTGTCTGAATTGACGCCCTTAGCCTGTGCGAAGTTTCTGCAGTCTGCAATCCTTCCTTCACCTGCGTTATACGCAGCAAGGGTGAACTTCACAAGTTCGATGCTTTCCATACCTGACTTCTCGAACTGTCTCTGAAGCCTTTTCAGATGCTTGGTTCCTGCCATCAGGTTCTTTTCTGGGTCAAGGAGATTGTCGACTCCGTAATATTCTGCAGTTGATGTCTTTACCTGCATGAGTCCCTGTGCTCCGCGGTATGATCTTGAGTTTATCGAGAATTTCGATTCCTGATATACCACTGCCGCAAGCATCCTCCAGTCCCAGCCCAGCTGAGCCGCATATTTCCTGAAAAGGTCGTCGTATGGGCTGATTGTCCTGCAGGTCACACCCTTCTCTGCCTTGCGGATAGGATTGCCGTAAACGGAGAATCTTCTCACGATGGAAGGATACTCGTCTGAACCTGTCATATGGCTTATCCAGCGGTTGATCTGCATGAGTTCGGCCTCCGAATCCTTTGATACCGCCCATACCGAGCAGATGTTGAGAGGTCTTGAAATCTCGATGCTGTCCTTGCTGTCCTGAACGTCATGGGCGTGGGTGATGATTATGTCCACTCTGCCCTGCTTCAGTGAATCAAGGTAGTCAGTGCCTTTTTCCGGTGTGATGATCCTCACGTTGCACCTGTTGTCATCGGCAAATCTGTTGAGGAGTTCGTAATTCATTCCGGTTTCAAGGCCGTGTTCCGCATACATTTCGTCTCCAAGGTCTATCACGCAGGTGAGATCCTGGCCGGCAAATACATTTGCCGAATGTGCTCCGCTCAACATACGTCCTCTCTCGCAGAGCGGTGTGAGGCATATGATCGCCAATGTAATGAATGCGTTTCTTAATCTTCTTTCTGTCTTTACACTAATAATCTTCATCTTACACTATTTACAGGCCACTAGAAGTCCTGTGGCGACAATCCGCCTCTTGAACCTCCGCCGCCCCTTGCGCTTCCCGCGTTCGGACCGTTCGGACCTGTGGTTGATACTTTACCCGGGCGGACCCAGAAAGGCCATGTGATTCCGAACTTGATCGTCCTCTGCGGTGCGATGTATCCTGCAGCGGTGAAGTAGTCCACTGACTTGTTAGGCCATCCCATGTTTACGTTGACTGCCTTGATGAATATGCTGGCCTTCTTCCACTGTATGTTGATGAAGGCGTCGATATACGGGCAGTTTCCGTACTTTCTTTCGTCCTGATTATGGAACACACCTAAAACCGGGTTGTATGCGGGCGCATACCATTGTGTAGTGTATGTTCCGTTTGCTCCGATCTGCATCTGCATGACGTGCTCCACTACGTCGAACTGGATGTAGTATCGGAAATTCAGGGCCACAAGCGGCAATGGCATCACAGCCTGGTCTGATGAAAGCTGTACCATGGCCTTGTGGTCAAGATGGAACTTCCAAAGAAGGAAGTTCTTGTTAAGTTCTGCGGTCATGACGCTCATTGGTGCGGTGTTCTGGCGTACCATACCCTGATTGTCATAATATATATTGTTGTTCAGCAGGGCATATCCGAACGAGGCCGACATCTGCCACCTCGGAATGGCGAGGGATGCCTTGAGTTTCGTTGTGGATATCTTGCCGAAGTCGTTGTCCCACTTATAATGGTTCGTATAGAGGTGCTGCTGGTAATAGTCCGGCTCCTTGAGGTTTGTCTCAAAGTGTACACCCAATGTAAGCGGGCTGTTCTTGTACCTTCTGAACGGATATGCGCTGAAGGTCATGTCGGCCTCTACTCCGAAGTCGTTCATTTCATATCCGAGGAAGTTGTACTTTCCCTTGGCGTTCCAGCTGAGGTATTTTCTGTATTGTCCGTTGGCACCGGCATAGAGATATACCGAGTTCTGCACTACATTGTTGCTGCCCTGAATATAGTCTGTCGGTCTGAAACTGTAGTAGTTGACGAGTTTGTCACCGATTCCTACATCGAGTTTCGAAACGATTGCATCGTCCCTCCATGGCTGCAGCCTGATGAATACCTTGTTGTCGAACCTCATCACTCGAAGCGAGTCGGCGCTGGTGGTTGGGTTGATGTAGAAGCGGTCACCGTAGAAATCCCTTCCGGCCTGATCGCTGATCTTGTCGGTATAGGTCTTGCGGAACACTGAGTATTCGCTGCTGTGTCCTATGAAGGCAGTCGTGATGTCTGTCTTGATGCCTGCAGTGTCGGCCTGGACTGCAGCGGCGGCAAGTCTTGCTTCTTCCGCCTTTACGAATGCGTCTATCGCCGTAGAGTCTCCGCTTGCCATTATGCTGTCACGCACGGCCTCGTTTCTCTTTCTTTCCTTGCGGCCCTTGAGGTTCTCGATGAAAGTGAACGGAATACGGTAGGTCTGGTCAAGGAAGACGGTCTGTCTCCTGATCTTGTTGCCGGCATCTCTCAGGTACACGTCGATCTCTCGTGCATCCACTGTCGTGTCTCTAATCCATGATTCGTCGATGATACCTCCGTTTTCGCTTCTGTTGATGTTGTTGTTTATGAAGCCGGCGTGCATCATGTACTTCTTGCCGAGGTAGTTTGTAGATGCGACGAAGGTCTTGTTGGCTGTATCCTCCCTCTTGAGCATACCGTTACCGCCGAATCTCTTGAATTCGAGGGTAAGGTTAAGCGCAGGAGTGATGTTCTGTGTGGTGAGGACATGGATGTTGGCCTCCTCCTTTTCCTGATTTGAGAAGAGTGTACCGTAATATGCAAGTTCGGTATATGGGGTCTTCGTATTGAACTGAGGAAGGTTTTCCGCTGTGTATGTCCATGAAAGATATGGGGAATAGAAGATGGCGTTGTCTTCCTCATCCCTCTTGAACCAGTCGAAGTACTGGACAGGCGAACCGCTTATTCCGAGCCATGACGCATTGATGTCGTCGTTGAGGAACAGATAGTCGTTGAAGCTGCGGTTGTATGAAGTGTCTGCTGCTGCGTCACGTACGTCCTTGAGGTTGTGGAAATCCCTTTCGTGGGTCCATGTTACGATTCTCTTGAAATGGAGTGAATCGTGTATCGCAAATGTTTCGAGGATGCGAGGGATGGATTCCCTGACGCTGTCTCTGTATGCGCGGATGCTGTCCTTTATCTCCACCTTGCGGTTGGCTGCGGCTATGAGTCCGGGAAGAGCCAGCTGTGCATCGTGTCTCTTGCGCTCCTTTCTGCTGAGCGAAGCGTACCATGCGGCATAAGCGGCATCTGCCATGTCTGTAGAGTCCTTCAGGTAAAGGGAGTCGAGTCTTGCGACTTCAAGAGTGTCTCCGGCACCAAGCAGCGAATCGCGTACCTGGAATCTTGTTGTGGAATCCTTGAGCGCGATGTAATATTTGTACTTGAGAGGGTCGGTATACCTGAGTGAGTCCGGTACGGTTATGGTGTCGCGTGCTGTCAGCATCGGAACCGCTGTGCTGTCAACGATTGCAGTAGTGTCAACGATTGCAGTACTGTCAATGACGACGGTGGTGTCCTGTAACTGGCTGAATGACAATGAATCTGCAAGCCTTCTGAGACTTGCAGCTCTACCTGCGTCTATCCCGAACGACTGCATTGCAGCCATTGCAACCAACAGGGCAGGTACCCATATTTTAGCCAGTAAATTCTTCATAACAAGACGGCAAAGGTACGAATAATTATTTGATTATTCAATACTTATGCCCTCCGATGTCATTTCCTCCAAAGCCTTGAGATGGCCTTCATGATCAACGAATCCGATACAGTCCTTGAGGAGGTGGACCTTGAATCCAGCCTTCTGCAGGTCTTCGCAGGTGTTGCGGACGCAGTATTCGGTGGCGATTCCGCATACATATACGTCTGTGGTGTCCAGAAGTTCGAGAATCTCTCCAAGCGACTGTCCTGCGTCGTTCACTCCCTCGAAACCGGAGTACTGCTCGACTGCCTTGTCGCATCCCTTGTCGAAAGTGAGTTCTTCGGAAGCATACGGAAGAAGGTCTGCGTGTATTTCTCCTCCATGGGTTCCGGCAACGCAGTGCGGCGGCCAGATGCCTCCCTGCTCCTTGAATGATGAATGGTCGGCAGGATGGTGGTCCCGCACGAAGAGGATAGGGAAGGTATCGAGGATCTCATGGTCCTCTCCGCCCTGTCCGCGGGTCTGCTTGTCGATGAATGCAAGAGTCTGTTTTACAGCTTCTTCAGAGTTCTGACACGCAAGACTTCCGTCAATGAAGTCGTAAAGCATGTCCACTACCACTAATGCGTTGTTTTTCATATTACAGCTTGAAGTTGCGGATTTCTGTTACAAGTTTGTTGATGATGCTCATCTTTGTGTTGTAGAGGTCGTCTGAGATGTCGACCTTGTAGTAATGCGGGTTGATCAGACGGCGTTCGCTCGGACTGAAGTGCATGAGGGTGTCATGGCAATATGCCTTCTTCTCCGCCAACGTATGGTGTGGAGCGCATCTCTTTCCGTTTTCGATGACCTTATGCTGCATTGTGAGGGCAGTGTATTCTCCGGCCTCGAAGGTCTTGCTCTTGTATCTGTCGTACTCGTCGCAGACGGTGAATGTCTCTCCTGCCTCGATCTTTCTGCTGAGTTCGTCGCCACGCAGACATGTGACGTCTACCTTGAATATATCTCCCTTTGACGGGTCATTGATCATTATGCGGTAAGTGATCTGGAAACCCGGATTGATCAGTTTGATCTTGTCCTCTGAACGCTTGAGAACGGGCTCTCCGTCTATCTGCACGAGTTTGTACACGTTGCCGAAGCATGGTGCAGCCTTGGATGTCGCGATGGCATCTCCCACTCCGTATGAGTCGATGCATGCTCCCTGACGTTCGAGGTCGGTGATGAGATATTCGTCCAATGAATTGGTGGCGAATATCTTGCAGTTGGTGAGTCCGTGCTCGTCGAGGATCCTTCGGCATTCGGTCGAAAGGTAGGCGAGGTCGCCGCTGTCGAGCCTTACGCCGTATCCTGGAGCGTATGAATCGTCGATTCCGTTCTCCTTATAGGCCTTGATGGCATTGAGCACGCCGCATTTGAGCGTGTCGTAAGTGTCGATGAGAAGTATGATGCTTTCTCCTCTATGTGTCTTGATGTATGTGTCGAAGGCCTTGAATTCGCCTGCCACGCTGCTGCCGAATGCAGTTACGAAACTGTGGGCCATCGTTCCGGTCGAGCCGTAGTCGAACATCACTCCGGCGAGGATGTTGGATGTGCTGGCGCATCCTGCAATCACTGCCGCCTTGGCTCCATATGTGGCCGCCCATGGGCCATGGGCCCTTCTTGAACCGAATTCGCTTACAGGCTTGTTTGTCGCCCTGCAGACTCTTGACGCCTTCGTTGCCACCGCCATCTGATGGTTCATGATGCATAGCATCGGCGTCTCGAGCACCTGTGCCTCGATCAGAGGACCTTCGATGATTATGATGGGCTGGTTCGGGAATACGATCTCTCCCTCACGCATCGCATAGATTGTTCCTGTAAACTTCATGGCGGACAAATATCCTCTGAATTCCGCGTATTCCTCTCCAGGAAGGAACTTCTCGAAGAAAACGGGATCCATGTTTCCCAGGTTCTCCACCATTTCAATGACCTCGTCCGTGCCGCTGACTACTGCCCAGTTGTTGTTTTCCGGAGCCTTGCGGTAGAAAAGATTGAAGACCGAGTGCTGGTCCTTCATTCCGCTGTCATAAAACGACTTTCCCATGGTGTACTGGTACTTGTCCGAACAATATGCGTTGTTAAGCATCATGATTGTGGTTTAGAAATCATACAAATTTAACCTTTTTGTCCGAACAAAATTCGTAAATTCGCAAAAATTTGACCTAACAATCAGCAAATGCAGGAATTATCGCAGTTATATATGTCCAGATTCGGTTGCAAACCCGAAAGGATTGAGCCGATAACAGGTTCTGCCAGCAACCGCAGGTACTTCAGAATGTCGTCCCCGGCGGGAACATGCATCGCAGTCAAAGGACTTGACAGGCAGGAGAATGAAGCTTTCCTGACTATCGCTTCCCATTTCCGCACCAAGGGAATCCCTGTTCCTGAAATATATGCGGCGAGTGAGGATGGAATGTGCTACATCCAGGAAGATCTGGGCGACCTCGTCCTTTTTGACCTCATTGCGAAGAATCCTTCAGAGGCTTCGGACGCCCTGCTTTGCCGGACGATGTCACTGCTTCCCAAGATACAGTTCGAGGGTGGTGCCGGACTCGATTTTTCTGTCTGCTATCCTCAGCCGGCATTCGACAAGGGGATGGTGATGTTTGACCTTAACTATTTCAAATATTGTTTTCTTAAGGCTACCGGATTGGAATTCAATGAGTTGAGGTTGCAGGATGATTTTGAACGGTTTGCGATTGCGTTGCTGGAAGCCGGAGATGATGCGCAGACCTTCATGTATCGTGACCTTCAGTCGAGAAACGTCATGCTTAAGGACGGGGAGCCATATTTCATAGATTTTCAGGGAGGCCGTCGCGGTCCTGTCCATTATGATGTCGCGTCGTTCGTATGGCATGCTCGTTCGGCCTTTTCCGAGAGTCAGCGCCAGATGATGCTGGATGCATATCTCGAGGCTTTGTCTGCATATGTGAAGGTTGAGCGCACGGAGTTCATGGGGAAACTCAGACTTTTCGTCCTGTTCCGTCTTCTTCAGGTTCTGGGAGCCTATGGATTCAGAGGCTGGACCGAGCATAAGGCCAATTTCGTCGTGTCCATTCCTCAGGCGGTCAAGGCGTTACGTGAACTGATGGCAGGGGAGTCCTGCGGAGATTTCACTTCGGTGCGAAACCTTTGCCCATATCTCTGCGAGGTGCTGGAAAAGATGGCCGAACTCCCGAAACTTGCATATGGACCTGCCGAAGACGGCTGTCTCAATGTCACCGTATCCAGTTTCTCATTCAAGAAGGGTGTACCTTACGACCCTTCGGGAAACGGCGGAGGATATGTGTTCGACTGCCGTTCTATCCATAATCCGGGTAGGTATCAGCAGTATAAGGCGCTGACGGGAATGGACGAACCTGTGATAAGGTTCCTCGAGGAGGACGGGGAGATAACAAGATATCTTGAACATGTGTATGGAGTCGTTGACCCGCATGTCGAGACCTATGCTTCGAGAGGCTTCACAAGCCTGATGGTAAGTTTCGGCTGCACCGGAGGCCAACATCGTTCGGTCTATTGCGCCGAGCACCTTGCCCGCCATCTGGCTTCGAAATATCCGGACATCCGTGTACGGCTCATCCATCGTGAACAGAATGTAGATAAAGTGCTTTGATTCTATGAAGGCAATGATTTTTGCGGCAGG
>JAEIGA010006937.1_pt1 | contig 17222 bp, 10 predicted proteins | sample 9270691 | NCBI WGS metagenome assembly JAEIGA01 (sample SAMN17057246, study PRJNA624740) | gut metagenome | biome: biome; isolation source: fecal sample | host: Bos grunniens | place: China: Xizang | collected 2019 | reverse complement strand
CTTCCGCACGAGTATTATGATAAGTACCGCATCCGTCGATACGGTTTCCACGGAACCAGCCATAAGTATGTTTCTGCAAAGGGTGCCAAGTTTGCAGGACTTGAACTCGGATATTCGAAGATTATTACCTGTCATTTGGGAAATGGAAGCTCGATCGCTGCTGTGGTGAACGGAAAGTCGATAGATACCACAATGGGCTTCACTCCGCTTGAAGGACTACTCATGGGTACACGAAGTGGAAGTCTGGACCCTGATGTGGTTACATATATTCAGGAAAAGGAAGGACTCAGCGCAGCTGAAATGAGTAAGGTTCTGAATAAGAAGAGCGGTTTCCTTGGACTTTCAGGCGTGTCATCTGATGCCCGTGACCTTGATGCTGCTGCTAATGAGGGCAATGCAAAGGCAAAGCTCACTCTCAAGAAGCTTACTTACGAGATTACTAAGTACATCGGAGCATATGCTGCTGCGATGAACGGTGTGGACCTTATCGTGTTCACTGGAGGAATCGGAGAGAATAACAGCCGTCTGCGTCGTAGAGTCTGCGAAAATCTTACATATCTTGGCGTCAAGTTCGACTATGATGCAAATGTGGCAAGAGGTGAGGATACTATGCTCAGCACACCTGAATCCAAGGTGAAGGTAGCCCTCATCACCACTAACGAGGAACTTATGATTGCTCGTGACACAATGCACATCGTTCAGAACGAAGAGGAGTAATCTGTCATTTCGAGCTTGTCGAGAAATCCAAACAGAAATATGTTCACAAAATTTTCAGAAATATTTGCCGAACTCCAGGGCAGGGGCTCCAGAAAAAGGATGGTCGCTGCCTGGGGAGTTGACGGCCATACGATAGCGGCTGCCGCAAAGGCTGTGGAACTCGGACTCGTTGATGTTACCCTTGTCGGAGATGAGAAACTGATTGCTCAGGCGTGCTGTGATGAGAAGGTGATGCCTTCGATGTTTACCATCGTTCACAATCCTGATGAACTGAAGTCTGTGGCTCAGGCTGTTCAGATGATCTGCGATGGACAGGGGGATTTTCTTATGAAGGGGCTTTGCTCGACCGACAAATTCCTGCGTGCAATCCTTAATAAGGAAACTGGACTTCTGCCGGCAAAGGGCACTCTTACCCATTGCACGACTCTCGAGATTCCAAGCTATCACAAGCTCCTTTTTGTCGGTGACGTGGCAGTGATTCCGGCTCCTGACATCAAGCAGAAGCAGGTGATCATGGAATGCCTTGTCAAGACAGCAAGGGCAGTCGGTGTGGCTAAGCCTAAGGTTGCCATCATCGCGGCAACAGAGCAGGTTCTTTCAAGCCAGCCGGCATCCATCGATGCCGCTCTTCTCGCAAAGATGGTGGACCGCGGGCAGATCAAGGGATGCATCGCAGACGGTCCTTTGGCTCTTGACGTGGCGATCGACATGGAGTCTGTGAAAATCAAGGGACTTGTCAGCGAGGTAGCAGGAGATCCGGACTGCCTTCTTTTCCCGAATATCGAATCTGGCAATGTCTTCTATAAGGCGAACTCCAAGCTAGTTCCGGGAGTGAAGCAGGCGGGAATGCTCGTGGGCGCGAAGGTTCCATGTGTCCTTTCAAGCCGTGCAGACAGCATCGAGACCAAGCTCAACTCCATCGCAATAGCTGCAATGGCAGTCAAATAATGATTCCGATATCACAATAGTCATTCCGGCATGACCGTTTTTTAATATATATATGTCATGAAAGGTAGAATACTAATAATCAACCCTGGTTCCACCTCCACCAAAATCGGATTCTACGACGATGGTAGGCAGCTTTTCGAGACTAATCTCACCCATTCTGCTGATGAGATCGCTAAATATGAGTCTGTTATGGATCAAGGTGCTATGCGCAGAGAAGCCATTGAGGGTTTTCTGGTGGAGAATGGAGTGGAGATTGATAAAATAGATCTGATCATGGCCCGAGGAGGGCTTATAACTCCTATAAAGGCCGGAGTGTATATTGTGACCCCTCAGATGCGTGAGGCTTTGATGTCCGGAAAGGATGGCGTTCACGCCTGCAATCTGAGTGCGCTGATTGCCGACGATATGGCAACTGACATCAACAGATGCCGTCAGACCAAGGGCGAGCCTGCCTCCTGCAGGGCATATATCGCTGATGCTCCGACATCTGATGAGATGCTCCCGGAACTCAAGCTCACAGGCCATCCGGCTTTCGAGCGTCGCGCTGCCTTCCATACGCTGAATTCCCGTGCAATGGTGCGCCGCTATGCCCGCAATCAGGGCAAGTCCAACAAGGATGTGACCGTCATCGTTGCTCATATGGGAGGAGGCTCTTCCGTCTCCCTTCATAGATATGGACAGGTCATCGATGTGAATGATGCATTGGGTGGAGATGGACCTTTCAGCCCTGAACGTGCAGGTTCCGTTCCTGCCTTTCCTCTTATTGACATGTGTTTCAGCGGAAAGTATTCTAAGGCAGAGGTCAAGAAGATGCTGGTCGGAAAGGGAGGTGCTGTCGCTCATCTTGGTACAAATGACTTCCGTGAGATAATATCCCGTGCAGAGGATGGAGATCAGACTTGTTCGACTTTTCTTAAGGCATTCTGCATATCGGTCGCCAAATATATCGGCTCTATGGCGACTGTTGTCGGAGGTAAGGTGGACGGAATCGTCCTTACTGGAGGAATTGCACACAGCAAGTTCATCACATCACAGATTGCCGCTATGGTCGAGTTTATCGCTCCTGTCGAGATTTATGCTGGCGAGAATGAACTTGAATCGCTTGCCGAAAACGGCTACGGGATTCTCAGCGGAGAATTTGAGGTAAGGGAATACAGTAGCAATTGAACCTCGGATTATGACCATGCAAGGAGAATATCAGTTGCTTGCCGATCTTGGAAATGATGACAAGAAGGCATTTGCTGCATTGTATGAAATGTATGCCGGCAAATGTCTTGCTTTTGTTGAATCTCTGGTAAAGGATCATTCGGTAGCGAAGGATATTACTCATGATATATTTATAAAGGTATGGCTTAAGCGAGAAGTCATATCAAAGGTGGACTCATTCTCGATTTACCTGTTCAGAATGGCCAGAAATGCTGTTCTGGACAGGTTTGAAAGTGATAATATCAGGAGACGGTATGTCGCACGTCAGCTAACCTGCTGCGAGGAGTTTGCTGAATGTGTCGATGAAAAGGTTGACGTCGACGAACTCCAGATGCTGATATATCGTGCTGTAAACAAGATGCCGGACCAGCGACGTAAGATATTCATGCTTAGCAGATACAAAGGTGTCCCTAATGCAGAAATTGCTGAAATGGCGGGTATAAGTATCCGTACGGTAGAGAATCATATAACCAATGCTTTGGCTGATATCAGACTTATACTCGCTGAAAATTTCTAATAAATTACTTTTTTCCTTGTGTGCTACGCGGAATTTATCCGTCTTTTATTAGTGTGGTGTAGTGCTGGAAACCGATTTGACTGCAAAATGACCAAGAAAACTATACGTGAAATAATTGAGTCCTATATGGGACGGAATGAACTTGAAGAGGTCAGGAGCTCTTTCGAGAGGTGGATGATATCTGGGGATGATAGTGAAGAGAAAGATGAAGCGCTCCAGACAATTTGGGAAAACTTTCCGTCATTTGAACTGGCGCCTCCTGAAGATCCTTATCTGGTGTTGGCTGAGGCGGATAAGATAGAGAATGTAAGAAGTACAAGGATAAAGACAGTTTGGTTGTGGACGATGAGTGCCATTGCTGCCTGTATGACTGTCTTTGCGGTTCTTGGTTGGACTCTGGGAAATACAGAAAGTGTCATCCTTGCCTCTGCTCCTAATTCCAAAGGTGAATTCGTCCTTCCAGACGGTACAAAGGTGTGGCTGAATATGGGAAGCACACTACGGTATTCAGGTAGTCTTGATGGTCATGTCAGAAAGGTCCTGCTTGAAGGAGAGGGATTCTTTGATGTGACGAAGGACGCAAGGCGCCCTTTTCTGGTGGAAGCCGGCGAAATGTCTGTCAAAGTCCTTGGAACATCCTTTACTGTCTCCTCATATGAGGATGAACCAGTGATGGTGTATCTTAAGGAGGGAAGTGTCTTGGCCAGTACGCCTGGCAACGACGATGTCATGCTCAAGCCTGATGAAGCGATCTGTTATGATATGACGGACGGAAGCATACATCATTTCACAGAAAAAGCATCAGACCATACATCGTGGACTGGTGGAAAGATGGAATTTGTCAATAAGTCTTTCAATGAAATAATAAGATGTCTGGAACATTGGTACTGCGTAGACATAACTTGTAACGATGATGTCGCCGCTTCGTCTCTCAGATTGTCAATGGTTGTCAGACAAGAGACTCTTTCAGATATTCTCTCTGCTATAAGAAGCATATCTGACATTTCCTATACCATAGATGACGCAGGAGATGTCGAGATATTCTTTTAGTAAAGAAAATCTAAATTTTGAAAAATAATTTGTGTGTAAGACGGAGTTTGTCCGTCTTTATTTGTGTGGTGTGTAACCACCATATGAATGAAGATAACCATAACTGACCTTATATGCAAAAGACAAAATTGTTTCTGATGCAGTTCATGTGTCTGTTTCTGATGACAGCCGGGTGCCTTGAGGCAGCTGCTCAAAGGAAGTCGACGGTGACTGTAGATCTGAAAGATGTGACCGTTCTTGAGGTGCTGAAGAAAATTGAGAAGGAGACGGACTATGCCTTCTTCTACAATAATGCTGATATAGATGTCTCAAGGGTGGTATCTGTCTGTCTTAAGGATGCTACTGTTGAAAAAGTGGTGAAGGATATCCTTCCTGAGTGCGTATGCCGCTTTGATAACAAGAAGATCATCATCGTTAAGACACCTGACCAGGAATCAGTCTCCAGGATACTATCAGAAAAAACTGATGGACCGGTTGAGATTGCTGGTGTGGTAAAGGATTCAGGGGGAATCCCTCTTACAGGAGCCTCTGTATTGGTCCTTATGAATGGAAGTCCTTATGGAGCAACTGCGGATCTGGATGGTAACTTTGCCTTGACACTTCCAGCTGCTCCTAAGGACGAGACCATTGTCTTTTCATTCATGGGGTTTAAGGATATCGTTCTCCCGATAGGCAATAGAGGGTGGTTCGATATTGTCATGCAGGATGATACGGAACTTCTTGCAGAATCAGTTGTGGTCGGATATGGTGTACAGAAGAAGGTAAATCTTACAGGTGCTGTTGCGGCTGTGGATTCGGATGAACTTCAGGATAGACCGGTTGCAAGTGTAGGGCAGGCGTTGCAAGGTGTGGTGCCTAACCTGAATATAACCAACTCGTCAGGTCGTCCCGGTGCATCTTCCAATTTCAATATCCGAGGAAATACTTCTCCCAACGGAGGTAATCCTCTTATCCTGGTTGATGGAGTCGAGACTGATCTGGGAAGAATCAATGCCAATGACATCGCCTCGATTTCTGTGCTGAAAGATGCATCTTCGGCTGCAATCTATGGTGCCCGAGGAGCATTCGGAGTCATCCTTGTGACCACAAAGAGCGGTGATTTTGACAAGGCTCCTACTGTGACGGCGGATGCACGATTCTCGATTTCTGCTCCTACGACATCGACAGACTACGAGACACGTGGCTACTATCATGCTAAGATTGCAGACCTGTTTATGGAAACCAATTCTGGTGTTCCATATACCAATTATACAAGCTATGATTATCAGCGTCTCTGGGAGCGCAGAAATGATGTCACGGAACATCCAGATCGCCCTTGGGTAGTGACTGAGATGCGTAACGGACGTCTTGAATATGTTTATCTGGCTAATTTCGACTGGTATAACTATCTATATGATGACACTCGCCCGACTCAAGACTATAATGTGTCTGTCCGTGGCGGTTCGAAGAACATATCGTACATGGTCAGCGGACGATATTATCACCAGGACGGTATCTTCCGTATAGGTCCGGACGACTACGATTCATTTAATACAAGGGCAAAGGTGGATGTAAAGATCTGTCCATGGCTCAAGCTCTCAAGCAACACCAGATTCTTCCACAGCAAGTATCACTATACCGGCAATGAATATCGTCGTCCGACCCTTCATGCCCTTGCCAGCTTTGTGCCTGTGAATCCGGATGGGACTTTTGTCTCACATACTACACTGACACAGAGTGCCGCTCACTATGTAATGGATGGATATAGCGCGATGCTTCATAAAGGTGTGCAGTATGGAGATCAGAAAATAACAGAACTCACAACATCTTGGGTGCTGACGGCAGATATAACTGACAAACTGAAGTTCAATGTGGATTTCTCATATAAGTTCGGTTATTTCCGTTCACCCTACAGGGATGCAACAGTTCAGTATTCTCAATATCCTGGTGAAGTGGCTACCGAGTCTACATTATATATCGACAGATATTCGGATACGGTAAATGAACGTAATGACTATGTGGCCAATGCCTATATGTCTTATGCAGACACATGGAATGAGGTACATGACTTTACTGGAACTGTCGGAGTCAATTATGAGGCCCGTCACTACAACGACATGTCAGTCCGCCGTCAGAATCTCCTTACCGAGGAGTTGAGCGATTTCAATCTTGCCACCGGAAATGTGGACAATCTTACCGGAGGTATTAAGGAATATGCACTGGCAGGTCTGTTCTATCGTTTTACATATGCATGGAAGTCACGATATCTCTTTGAAACCAATGGACGTCTGGACGGATCTTCCCGTTTCCCAAAAGGCAATCAATGGGGATTCTTTCCTTCGGTTTCTGCAGCCTGGCGTCTGACAGAGGAACCATGGATGGCGAATGTGAAAGACGTCATGAACAATGCTAAGCTCAGAGTTTCATACGGATCTCTTGGAAACCAGAATATCGGATATTACGATTATTATCAGACAGTTGATACCAATGGTCTCCTGTCTTATACGTTTGATGGATCAAGCAAGAGTCAGTACGCATTCGTCAGTGATCCTGTTTCGACCGGAACATGGGAGACTGTGACCACTTTCGATGTGGGAGCAGATCTAGGATTCCTGAAGGATAAGCTCACCTTCTCAGGGGACTTCTACATAAGGAATACGAAGGGAATTCTTGCTGTGGGAAAACAGCTTCCTTCGATTTATGGAGCGGGAGAACCTAAGGTGAACGCAAACGACATGAGGACTACAGGTTGGGAAATCCAGTTGGAGTGGCGTGACAGTTTCAATATCGGGTCAGAGAGATTAGACTATAGTATTGGAGGATCGCTTGCAGACTACACTGCTGTATATACCAAGGCAGACAATCCAGATGGTATCATCGGGGCTCCATACGTCGGAATGAGATTGGGCGAAATATGGGGATATCGTACCGGAGGCCTTTTTGTTAGTGATGAGGAGGCTGCACAGTATATAAGTGAAGTCGACTGCAGCAAGATCTATACTGAATATATGAACTGTACATCTGAGTATGGAAAAGGTGTTCGAGCAGGTGACCTGAAGATTCTTGATGTCGACAAGGATGGTGAACTCGCATGGGGAAACAATACAATTTCCAATCACGGAGATGCCGAGATCATCGGAAACAGCCAGCCACGTTTCTCCTATGGTTTCAATGCCGGATTCAATATCTATGGTTTTGATTTCTCTATCTTCTTTCAGGGTATAGGACATATGGACTGGTATCCGGGAAATGATAACCAGAGGTTCTGGGGCCCATATTCTCGTCCATATTCAACATTCATAGGACGTGACTTCATGTCAGATGTATGGAGTGAAACCAACAAGGATGCATATTTCCCTCGTGCCAGAGGCTATACCGCTAACTGGGGAATGCTTAACGGAAAGAATGACAGATATCTTCAGAATCTGGCCTACCTCCGTCTGAAGAATCTTTCCATCGGTTACACATTCCCGGAAAAATGGATGTCGAAGGCTAAGATTTCCAGATTGAGAGTTTACTTCAGCGGCGAAAATCTGTGGCACTGGACCGCCTTGCATTCGAAGTACCTGGATCCGGAGATGGCCATGGCCAATACCCAGTCTACAACATATTCGTTCTGCAAGACCTTCGCATTCGGTCTGACAGTGGAATTCTAAGGAGTGAATGATATGAAAAAGAATATTACCATGAAATTCAGCCATATAATGCTCGTGGTCATACTGTTTGCAATGACTGCCTGCGAGGATTTCCTTGTCAGGAAACCGAAAGATGCTCTTAGTCCTGATACTTATTTCAGGACCGAGACTGAATGTAAGCTCTATACCAATAATTTCTATACGATACTCCCGTCAGCAAGCGATTTCTATCAGGAGGATGATGACTATATAATTCCGAAGTCTCTCTCTGACAAGGTGAAGGGAACTAGAGTCGTACCTGCTACAGCCGGTACATGGAACTGGGTCATGCTCAGACAGGTAAACTTTTTCCTCGCTCATTCTCATCAGTGTGAAGACAATGAGGTCAGGGAAAGATATGAGGCATTGGCAAGGTTCTTCCGTGCATATTTCTATTTTGAGAAAGTCAAGAGATACGGAGATGTTGCCTGGGTCGATGAACCGATTGATGCAAATGACGAGACTTTGTATCGCGGACGCGATTCTCGGGATATGGTTATGGAACATGTTCTTGAGGATATAGATTTCGCTATCGCGAACTTGCCTTCAGGAAAGGATGTATTTCGCGCTACAAAATGGACAGCTCTGGCTCTGAAATCGAGAATTTTCCTTTTTGAGGGTACTTTCCGCAAATATCATGGTCTTGAAGGGTGGGAGACATGTCTTCAGGAGGCTGCTGATGCTGCATCAAAGTTCATCAATGAGTCCGGATATGGCATATATAAGTCAGGCACGACTCCTTATAAGAGTCTCTTCACTCTGTTGGACTCAGACAAGAGTGAGGTGATTCTTACAAGAGTGTATAAGCAGTCGCTGTCTCTTGTGCATAGTGCTAATGAGGCATTCACTTCTTCAGCCTCGTCACATAGTGGTCTGGCCAAGGATGTAGTCAATATGTATCTTATGTCTGATGGCAGCCGCTTCACAGACAAGCCTCGCTACGATATGCTGGATTTTTATGACGAGACTCAGGATCGCGATCCACGTCTGTCTCAGACCATACGTATCCCTGGCTATACGAGAATAGGTGAAACAGAACTCCTCGCTCCGAACATGGCTGCCGTAACCACGGGGTATCAGCCTATCAAATATGTCTGTGAGTCGAAATATGACTCTTTCCAGTCTTCTGAAAATGATATGCCGATATTCCGCACGGCTGAGGTGTATCTGAACTATGCGGAAGCAAAGGCTGAGCTTGAACAACTCACTCAGGCTGATCTTGACATCTCTGTTAACAAGGTAAGGGCTAGAGTCTCGATGCCGGCCATCAATATGGATGAAGCCAATGCCAATCCTGATCCATATCTGTTGGATGCAGTTACAGGATATCCTAATGTGACCAGGAATGCATTTACAGGAGTCATTCTTGAAATCCGTCGCGAAAGGACTATCGAACTGATGCTTGAAGGTTTCAGATATTGGGACCTGATGAGATGGAAGGAAGGAAAGCGATTTGAACGACCATTCAAGGGAATGCATCTGGAAGGAGTTGGAGAATATGATCTTGACAGAAACGGAAGCATTGATCTTGTTGTGTATGAGGGTAATGATCCGGCAATGAGTGAAGGTGTTGTCTATAAGAAGTTGTCTGAACTGAATCTTACTGAAGATACAGAAGGAAATATCGTTCTTCACGAGGATATCGTCAGGAAATTTGATGAATCCAAGGACTATCTCTATCCTATCCCTACGGAAGATATTGTTCTCACTCAAGGCATTGTCAAGCAGAATCCTGGCTGGGATGAAATGGATGGACTGGACTTCTAACATAGATTGATATGAAAAGAATACTTATATATGTATTGATGACCCTGAGTCTGTCTCTTGTCGGCTGCGATAACGAGATTTTCGCTCCGATCCAGACACTTGAGACTGACAGGGCTGAACTTGTAGCACCAGGAATAGGTGCAAGCTATTCGATAGCTGTCAACAGCAACACTTCATGGAAGGCTGAACTTACTGCAGAGGAATGGATTTCATGCGATGTCGAGGAGTTTGTCGGTTCTACTTCCATGAATATAGTCTTCAGTTTGAATAAAGGAGAGGCCCGCAGTTGCGAACTTCTGTTGTCTTCAGAAGACGGTAGCATCAAGCGCAGTGTGACACTTCGTCAGGGAGCTGTGAAGGAGGATGGACAGATTACAGTCGCTGAACTTCGGTCTTATGAATCAGATGGCGAGTACAAGTTTTCCGGAGCATCCAAGGTAAAGGGCTTCGTTACCTCAGATCTGGAAGGAAAGAATTTCTATCCGAGTTCGTTTGCCATGCAGGACGGATTCATGGATGGGGCTGCCGGTATAACTGTTTTCCTTGCTGAACAGCAGATGCCCGATTTCCTTCGCGGAGAAGAGGTGGAGGTTGAACTTGACGGCGCCGTACTCAAGCGTAACGAGGATGGATTGCTTGTGCTTTCCCCTGCAAAAAGACCTGCAAGGACTCAGACGACAAGAATAAGCATAGAGCCGATGGTTGTCAAGCTTCATGATATGGCAGTTGGTGAATATGAATCAATGTTTGTCTCCGTGTATAATCTTCAGCCTTCTGTGGAGTACGTTGGAGCGGCTCTCAATGATGGTGTCCTCATGGAAAACAGCAGAGGAATGCATGCTTTCATCAAGGTGTTCAAGAATTCTCTTCTTACTGAAGCTATGTGTCCGGACGGAAACGGAAGCGTTACTGGTATAGCCGGACCGGCTGCACCTCAGGATGGTCATTCCTTCATCATTCCGATGAATGTTTCGGATCTGGTATTCTCAGGAGAACGTTTCAAGATTCTGACCGGTGGCGTATCATCGTTTCCTTATGTCTTGTCCTTATATTCTGACAACGGCAAAAATGAAAGCGACGAGCCTAAGTATATTGATTATAAGGTTATTCCATATGATCCGGCTACAAAGTTCATAGATGCATACTATTATGATAAAGAGCGCTCTACTGATGTATCTCTGCATCTTCATGCTGCAGGCAGAATCGAAGATGAAATCAGAAGCAGTCTATACTGGGGGAACAATCTAGGCTTTGACTGTATTCCTGCCAAGTCTTTCGTGACAAGAATGAGTGCGGCAGGAGAATATCCGGGAGAGGCATATTACCTGCTCACAATGCCGTTGAGCACTGATTTCGTGACTGCCGGTGGAACATTCAGTGTGGCTTTTTATATATGGAATACCAATTGGGCGATCAGAGACTGGAAACTGGAGTATTCTCTTGATATGAACAACTGGTATGGGTATGATGAGATTTCCGGAACCGGAGAAGGTGTTTTGGAATTCATGCCAGGAGGAAACTATACGCTATACAACGTCAAGTTTACCACTCATACTGCTATAGAGGCCTCAGATATACTTTATTTAAGACTTTCGCCTTTCGGCAAGAGGGCCTGCATAAATCCAGGCTCAATTGCTACCGGGTGGGGAAGTGATGTCAGACTCTCTGTGGGAATGCTTGTCTGTCCTCATGTTACAAGGACTACAGAGGCTCCGCAGAATACAATTTGGCACCATACCTTCGATTCCCTTACGGAAGGATCAGATTATATGATGGGAGATAGACTGGGACTGTTTGATAACTTGAACGGACCTTTGATGGGTGCTTGGAGTGCGGAACAGAGAAACGGAATGTCCGGTACCAACGTCGCTATGCGACCTGGATATGCTCAGGTCGGTTATGTGGAATATGCTCAGGATGGTGTGACGGCCAGTTCATATAGGGGATCCCTACAGACACCTGCTCTCGGAGTGGCTGGCGATGTGACGCTGAGTTTCAAGGCAATGGCATTCCAGAGTTCAAGAGCGTCGAGGACGAATATGCACGCCAGTGTGCCGGAGAAAGGTCCGGATGCCACGGATATAGTGATCAGGATTATTGATGGAGGAAATGTGGTGGAACTGGACGGGGAACAGATCGGTGAAGTATCGGATCTTCTTGTGTCAGGGCTGCCTGTATCGGAATTCAAGACCTTCAATCTCAAGATCAAGGATGTTACGGAACAGACGCGCATCGCGTTCGGAAGTCCCGATGAGGCGACTTTTGCACGTTGGTTTATCGATGATATTATAGTTACCGAATGAATATGAAAAGAATTTTATATATGTTCTCAAGTCTTCTGGTCGTATTTTCTTGCACTCAGAAGCTGGATAATTCGGAATTCATTCCCGGTATGGATGAGGGTGACCTGAATCCAGACCAGAATGTCTCCGGAATTGTCATGCCTGATACGATTCGTGCGAATCAGGTGAAGGTCATTTCATTCAATGTCAGGGTAGGAACCGAAAACGGTACGGATCCTAATGACTGGCCGGCTCGACGTAAATCCGTCAAGCCTCTGCTGACCAAGGAGAATCCGACGGTCATAGGACTTCAGGAGGCTCTCAAGCATCAGATGGATTATATCAGCCTTGAAATGGAAGGGTATTCCTCATATGGACTTGGCCGTGATGACGGAAATGCTGCGGGAGAGATTATGGCCATATTCTACAACAACTCTCAGGTTTCCTGCGACAGAAGGGGAACTTTCTGGCTTTCCTCTACTCCGGACGAGGTTTCCAAGGGTTGGGATGCAGGATACAAGAGAACTGCTACATGGGGAGAATTTACAGTCCTGGCCACCAGACAGAAATTTTTCTATCTGAACACCCACGTGGACAACGAGGGAAATCTTGCAAGAGTTCAGTCCATGCATCTCATAAAGAAAAAGGTGGAAGAACTAAATCCTTATGGTTATCCTGTGATTATTACGGGTGACTTCAATGCGGAGCTCTCGCATGCTATGTTCGAACCATTCAACGAGTGGCTGTATGACGCACGTTCGACAGCTCCGGTGACTGACACTAGAGCCACGTATCATGGATTCGGACTGTATAGCACCAAAATCGACCATATATTCTATACCGGACTTATTCCGTTGGAATACAAGACCATCAACAAGACATACGAAGGTGTGACATATATTTCTGACCACTACCCGGTTTCAGCTCTTTTTGAACTGCCCGGTTCTGCCGATCCTGATGCTCCCCAGGCTCCTGGAAGCTTTGGTGATATGACTGAGGGCGATGATCTCCCCTTCGATGATTACAATGATCCACCTCAATCTGGTGGAGGCTACGGAGATATGAATGAGGATGATCTTCCTCTTGATGATTATAGCGATCCACCTCACTCTGGGGGAGGGTATGATGACATGAAAGAGGAAAATCTTCCACTCGAAGACTATTCCGAACAGCCTCAGCCTGGTGCAGGATATGAGGATATGACAGAGGAAGAATACCCTTTAGAGGATTATCCTGAAGAGGAAAACAAACAGGAAGAGAATAATCAGGAGGATTGACCTCATTACTAATATGAATCTAAAAAATCGATAGATATGAAGACCATAAGAATTTCAATTTGTGCAATGATGCTTCTGGTGGGAGTGTCATGCGTCAAGGAAGAGCAGGAAATCATCACTCCTGTAATGGATAATGCTGATGTTCCTTCCTTTTTGGCCCTCGGAAACCCTGTGGAAGATTCTGCTGTAAGCAAGGTGTCTTTCAAGGACAGTACTACCTCTATTTTATGGACTGTCGGAGATCTGGTTGCTGTAGCTGACGGAAGCGGAGACATCTATAAGTTTGCTTCAGAAGGCAATGGAACCAGCGCCATCTTCCGCTATCAGTCGGAAGGCGAAGATGAGTGCGCGTTCGACAAGGCGGCTGATAAGTACCTGATGACTTATCCGTGGACTACATCGGTGAGTGCAGATATGGTAAAGAACACCATCACATCTAGTCTCCCGGCTGTTCAGAATGCTGTCAAAGGAAACTTTGATCCTGCGGCTGCTGTCGCAGTGGCAAAAGGTGACTGTATAGATAGTGCTTTTGTTTTCAGATGCGCGGTGTCTATGCTGAAAGTTGAGATCCCTGATACCTTGAGCGGAAAGATTGCAGAGCTGGCGGTAAGAGGTAACGACGGTGAGGAACTGGCTGGCGATCTCGTGATCTCGTACGCGGAAGCCAGACCGGTGACTACTCTTGGATCAAGGACATATTCTGAAGTGAGACTCATTTCGGAGACTGGAATACTTGAGCCGGGAACATATTTCATTGCGATAGCACCGGTGACCGTATCAAAGGGAATCACCGTGGTAGCTGTATCCGCTGATAACTATACGGAGTTCAAGATAAGTACAGCAAGGAAACCGAAGACTTTCGAGCCGGGGTGTATTTATAATCTTGGTACCTTGAACGGGGAGAAGATCAAATTTTCGACCGGACTTGGAAGACTTCCATATGTGTTCTCGTTATATGCGACAGACGGTACAGGAAACACACCAGCATATGTCAAGAAGGAAGTGGTGGCAGCCAAGACAGAATTGAAACTGGTAGACGAAGGAACTGGCGCTGAGCTGACTGTAAAGTCAACCGGAAGTATGTGTGATTATTGGTCTAATAAGTGGTATGGGCATGACAGGGCTCTTGGTAAGTTCTTTACTACCAAGGAATCTGCAGATTCTCTTCATAAGGAATCATATTTTATGCTCAGGGTTCCTCTGAAAATGTCCCTGCCAGCGGCTTTCAGAGTGTCTTTCGGTCATTTTGCCGAGCCGGCGCAGGATATTATAAAAGATTGGAAGATACAGTATTCGAATAATGGTGAAACATGGTATGATGGCGCTAGTTATGAATACAGGAAGATACTCAAATATTATTCTGTTGAGATTACTCCGGAAGTGACCTTCAATGCCGGTGATCTGCTTTGTTTAAGGTGGATTCCTGTTGGAAATGCAAACTGGGCAGGAGGAACTACCACTGGTCTAGATGCAGAGGCAGGAATAGCAAGCGGTGTCGTCATAACAGATGTCGTGTCTCCGGACTCGGATGTATACGGAAATGTCTATGCTGAAGACTTTGACCGCATAAGCGGTGGTGTGGATTACCGTCTTGCCGGTCAGGCAAATGGTATTGAAAAACTCGGACTTCTTGGTGAAGTATTCGGAGATAAGATTGATGACTGGACAGATGAACAGAAGAATGGTATGAGCGGTTCTTTTGTTGCGGAGCGTCCTGGATATGTGCAGATAGGTCTTGCCACATATAACGACGACAATAGAAACGGAGCAGGCACTAATAATGTCGGTTCGCTCATTACTCCTGCCTTGACGAAAGCATCAGGTACTATCAGTCTTTCATTCAAGGCTATGTGTTACCGTTCTACGTTCAATGACAGAGGAAAGATGAGCGCAAAGGCACAGACTGATGTTACAGATATCGTAGTGAATATAAAGGGAGCGGGATCTTTCGACCCTATGTCGTCAGTCAAATCAAAGACTCTTGGTAATATTTCTACAAGCAAGTTTGATACGAAGACATTGACTATATATCGGTCTGATGCAAGCACTCAGATTGAGTTTACAAGTACACCTGTCAAAGATAAGTTCACCCGCTGGTTCCTGGATGATATCAGTATATCAAAATAAAGCAACTAACCAAATCAATTAATATGAAGACAAATAATGTTTATGAAACTCCGGTTTCAAAAATCGTGACGGTGTCCGCAGAAGGTGTGTTATGCACCAGTCTGACCGAGACCACTGTGGAAAATTATAGTTACGAAGAATTTAAATGGTAAAGGAGGAAAAGTCATGAAGAAATTAGGAATATTCGCAGCAGCCTTTGCACTTCTGGCATCGGCATCATGCATGGAGGAGACTATCGCTCCTGAGACTTTGGCAGGTGATGGTGCATCGTTCACCGCAACCCGCGCAGATTACGGCGCAGACACCAAGACTGTCCTTGTGGATGGCTGCAAGGTTGAGTGGATATCGACTGACAAGGTCGGTGTGTACAATGGTAATGGTAGTGACGCAGGTTCAGATAATAATACCACTTTTGATGGTGAAGCATGGAAGAAGCCTTTTGAGTATGTAGCATCTTCAACAGGTAAAACCGCAGTGTTTACTTTGGTAAACCCTGATAATGCGAATAATGTGAAAGGAAAATCACCATATCTTTTGGTGCATCCGACAAACTGGAACTATTATGGACTTGTGGAAAACAATAGTGTACTGGCGCGTTTCTGGCTCGGCGATCAGACTGCTGCGCCAGGAACTTATGATAAGTCTTATGGTTATTGCGCTGCAAAGGCATCAGATTTTTCTAAGCCTATAGTATTCAAGAACCTTCTTCCATTGCTTAAGTTCACTGTGCCTGCTTCCCTTGATGGAAGGATAACCAAGATAACGGTGGCAGGAAACAACGGCGAGAAGGTGGCAGGAAACATGATCTGCGACTATACAGGAGATACCCCTGTCGTAAAGGTGTTTTCTGAGTTCAAGGAAGATTATGCATACAAGGGTGGAAATGCGAACGTTTCACTTAAACAGGATGCCGGAATGGCAGCGGGAGATTACTACCTCGTAATCGCTCCTAAGATATACTCGAAGGGTCTCAAGGTGACTGTGACATACAAGGACAGCAAGACTTCGACCCGCTCATCTTCAGCTTCTGTAGAGCTCAAGAGCGGTGTGATCTATGACATGGGTAATGTCGGTGCTGAGAACTATGATGGTCCAGGCGTGGCACTCCCTTATGTGTTTCCGCTCTTTGCAACCGCAGGTAAAGGAGACACACCTAAGTATATAACCAGGAAGGTTGTTACAAATAATACTCTTGTACAATATAATGATGCCTCGACAGGTGCTATGCTTGAGGTTAAGACAAGCGGAACCTATAATCTCTACTGGTCTAACAAAGCTTATGGTCAAGATAACCTGCTTGGTTGTTCTTTCACAGATGAAACCACATATTATATGCTCAAAGCTCCTCTGAGAACATCTCTCCCATCTACTTTCAGGCTGTCCTTCGGCTTTTGGGCTGACGGAACTCCGGCAGCTCTCATAAAAGACTGGAAGGTACAGTATTCAAAGGATAATCAGACTTGGCATGATGGTGCATCATTTGAAATGCAGACGATTCTCAAATTCTATCCTGTGGAAATCACTCCGAATGAGACTTTCGGTGCAGGAGAGACTCTTTACCTCAGGTGGATTCCTGTTGGAAATGCAGGGTGGAACGGAACAGTAGATGGAAAAGGCGCTTGGGTTCATTTTGTCGGTGGTGTTGCTATAACGGATGTGACATCTCCGGACTCAAATG
>JAEIGA010006936.1_pt1 | contig 17224 bp, 16 predicted proteins | sample 9270691 | NCBI WGS metagenome assembly JAEIGA01 (sample SAMN17057246, study PRJNA624740) | gut metagenome | biome: biome; isolation source: fecal sample | host: Bos grunniens | place: China: Xizang | collected 2019 | reverse complement strand
TATTTTACAGTTCCAACTTTCAACTCATCGGTAGCTGCATCGTCACATACGATGATTCCTTTTGGATGCATCTGAAGAACACTGATTGTCCACATATGGTTTACACAACCCTCAACTGCATGATACAATGCTCTTGCTTTTGCATGACCGTTGGCAAGGATAAGAACCTCTTTTGCATCCATGATGGTACCTACACCTACAGTAAGGGCAGTTTTAGGTACAAGGTTGATATCGTTGTCAAAGAATCTTGAGTTTGCAATGATGGTGTCAGTTGTAAGGGTCTTGATTCTGGTTCTTGAAGTAAGTGATGAACCAGGCTCATTGAAAGCAATGTGGCCGTCGGGACCGATACCACCCATGAAAAGGTCAATTCCACCGTATGATTTGATCTTCTCCTCATATCTGATGCACTCTGCCTCAGGATTCTCAGCGTTACCGTTTAGAATGTTTACATTCTCCTTCTGGATATCAACGTGTTTGAAGAAGTTGTTCCACATGAATGAGTGGTAGCTCTCAGGATGATCCTCTGGAAGGCCAATATACTCATCCATATTGAAGGTTACCACATTCTTGAATGATACTTTACCCTCATTGTAGAATTTAATCAACTCCCTGTAAGTACCAAGAGGTGTTGAACCTGTAGGCAAACCCAAAACGAACGGACGCTCTGCTGTAGGGCCAAAATTGTTGATTTTCTTAACAATGTAAGCCGCAGCCCAGTGTGAAATCTGTGAGTAAGACTCTTGAATAATTAATCTCATAATTAAGTTGTATTTTATTTTGTCATTTATATTGTTTCTTCCAACAGCACCCTTGCATTTTCAAGGGCTGCTTCTGTAAGGGCAGATCCGCTCAGCATTCTGGCTACCTCCCTTACCCTCTCCTCAGCAGCAAGCTCCTTTATGCTTGTAACAGCCTTGCCGCTTTTGTCAAATTCCTTATATACCAGAAGGTGTGAGCCTCTCTTGGACGCAATCTGAGGAAGATGTGTAATTGCAAATATCTGCATTTTTTCACCCATTTTTCCTATGAGTGCTCCCATCTTGTCGGCTATGCTTCCAGACACTCCAGTATCAATCTCATCAAAAATCATTGTAGGCATACCGGTAAACTCCGCCATCAAAGATTTGAGGCACAACATTACTCTCGACAATTCTCCTCCTGACGCGGTCTTTTGTAATGTACTGAGTTTCCCCTCACCATTTGCAGAGAACAGGAATTGGACAATGTCCTTGCCGTTCTCCCTATATTTGCCTGCATCAGCCAGCTCAACCCTGAATATTGCATGAGGCATCTGCAAATCCCTGATGCTCTCCTGCAAGGTTTTCTCAAACTCGCCAATCCTGGCGCTTCGCGCTTTGCTGAGTTTCTGCGCAAGCTCTTCCCTCCTGCATGAAAGTAGACTCTTTTCTGCCTCCAGCCTTTCAATCTCAATTGTATCTTCTCCCGCTCCGTCAACCTGCTGCTGCAAATTGTCCCTTAACTTTATAAGTTCCCCAACAGTTGATACAGAATGCTTCCTCATAAGCGAATAGAGCAACGCAAGCCTCTCTTCCACTCTCTCCAGACGCTCAGGAGAAACAACAGTTTTCTCCTCCAACACCTCCAGTTCCTCAACTATATCCTTGCACTCCAATCTGCAACTTTCCAATCTCCCTGCCAGCTCCTGCAATCCGGGCACAAAGTTAGAACTCTTTTGCAATAAATGAACCGCATCCTTAAAATTTTGTATTACAGGCACTCCCATTGGAGAAAGGGCCGCTATGGCAGAAGATATGCCAGCCTTAATCTCTTCTGAATTTGCAAGCTGCTTCTGCTCTACTTCCAGTTCCTCCAACTCTCCTTGGGCAAGTTTTGCCTGCTGGAGCTTCTCCAGTTGGAATGACTTGAACTCCATTTCAGCCTCCCTTTGCAAAACCAGATCCTTAAGGCGGAGCAAATCGTTCTCACATTTGATATATGCAGAATGCACCTGCATATACTCTTTAAGGATGCTTGACGTACCCGCAAAATAATCCAACACCTTCATCTGGTAACTTTCATCAGTCAACAACAGATGCTGGTGTTGTGCATGTATATCCACTATTTTGGACGATATTTCAGTAAGTGCGGCCACAGTAGCAGGCTCATCATTTATAAAGCTTCTGGTTCTACCGGCCGGAGATATCACCCTTCTTAAAATCAGCTCTTCCCCTTCAAACTCAAACTCACCCTCAACCACACAATTTCTTGTACTGTCACCCAGGACAGACACATCTCCCTTGCCACCCAGCAGGAGTGACAAGGCTCCCAACATTATGGATTTGCCTGCTCCGGTCTCACCGGTAATGATAACCAGCCCGGCAGGAAACTCAATGTCGAGGTTCTCAATAAGTGCGTAATTCTGTATGACCAGTCTCCTAAGCATTACAAAAGGCCCTCTATATTGTCCACAATATCAGCGGCAACTTCATTTTTACTCTTTAGAGAGCACTCAACCGGCTCCCTGTCCTTAAAGAATAATGTTACCTTATTTGTATCATGGCCAAAACCTGCACCACTGTCCCTCATAGAGTTAAGAACAATCATATCTAGCTTTTTCCTCTCCAGCTTGCCTGCAGCATTTGCCCTCTCATCGTTTGTCTCAAGTGCAAATCCTACAGCAACTGTACCTTTACCCCTGTTCTCTCCTACCCACGCTGCAATATCATTTGTAGGGGTGAGCTCCAGATTATAATTGCTCTTTTCCCTCTTTATCTTCTCATCAGTAACATGCGCAACCGTAAAATCTGCAACTGCTGCACACAATATTATAATGTCCGCACCCGGAGTATGCTCTTTGGTAGCCTCAAACATCTCCTTCGCTGTAACCACATTTACCACATCTATACCTGGCAATGTAGCCTTTACATTCACAGGACCGCTAACCACCGTAACTTTGGCACCCCTCAAAGCCGCCTCCCTTGCCAATGCATAAGCCATTTTTCCCGACGAATGGTTGGTAATGTACCTTACCGGATCAATAGGCTCCCTGGTTGGACCGGCAGTAATCACTACCCTCTTCCCATCCAACGGGCCACCCTTGGCAAAGATTCCCTCAACCTGTGCCACAATCTCCTCAGGTTCGGCCATCCTGCCCTTTCCTTCCAGGCCGCTTGCCAATTCACCGCTCTCAGGCTCAACAACCTCAACACCCCAACCTTTCAATATTTCCAGATTGCGCTGGGTAGAAGGGTGCTTGTACATATCCAAATCCATAGCCGGAGCTATGGCAACCTTGCATTTTGCAGAAAGATAAGATGTAAGCAGCAGATTGTCTGCCACACCGGAAACCATCTTGCCCATAGTATTGGCAGAACATGGGGCAATAAGATAAAGGTCTGCCCACATTCCCAATGATACATGAGAATTCCAGTCCCCGTTCTCAGGATTATAAAAATCTACAAGAATAGGATTTTTTGAGAGAGTTGCCATTGTGAGAGGGGTAATGAACTGCTTTGCCATCTCTGTCATGACAACTTTCACCTCAGCACCTTGCTTTACAAGCAATCTCACAAGCATTGCAGACTTGTACGCTGCAATGCTTCCTGTAACTCCCAAAAGGATATGTTTTCCCTTAAGCATATCTGAAGGTATTAAGCCTCAACCTTACGCGAGTAGATCTCACCGCTCTGGAACTCCTTAATTGCAACCAATGTAGGTTTTGGCAATTTCTCATAATGGCGTGAAATCTCAATCTGCTCCCTGTTCTCAAATGTCTCCTCCAAAGTATCTGCAAAGTTTGAGAACTCCTCCAATTTTGCGCTAAGTTCCTGTTTTACCTCTGCAGCAATCTGGTTTGCCCTTTTGGCAATGATCATTGTAGACTCGTAAATGTTTCCTGTTGGCTCAGCAAGCTCGCTCAAATCTCTGGTAACGGTATTTCCGTAAACCTTGTACTCTTTTTTCTCCATTGTATTTATTTTTCTTCTTTATTTTCTGATTCAGGTTTTATAGCATAATGCTCAACTTTTCCAAACAAGCCGTCAAGCTCTTTCCTGTATTTTGACTCCGGATACTCACTTATAAAGTTATAGTAATCATCAATGAAATCGAGATACCTTTCCTTCTGCTTCTCCTCTATACTGTTGTAAGCATACTTATATGAAGCCAAAGCTGTATAATAAAGGACATTCTCCCTGTACTGGTTGTCTGCGTTCTCCTTAAGGACATTCTTGAGAGCATGTCTTGCGGCCTTGTAATCTTCCATTGTATAATACAACTTGGCAGATTCAAAACTCTTTCTCTCCAATCTCTCCATAAGGTCTGCCATCATGTTCTTGCACACGGGATAATACTCACTCTGTGGATTGTTGTACATGAATTCACTGATGATTGACATGGCCTTTCTTGTAGGAGTCTGGTCGAGTTCATATCTGTAGGTATCGTCGTAAAGGCAGTTGATCCTCAAATACTGGGCCTCAACAAAAAACGGGCTTCTTGGATATACCTCGATGAACTTTGCAAGAATAGTTTCCGCTGTTGAATAATCTCCGTATTTGAAATTGCTCAGACCGTGGTAAAAAGCTACCGTATCCTCCTGCGGCAATCCCTGTACAAGAAGATTGAGATGGTCAAACAGGTCTGCAGCCTTCTTGAACTTCCCGTCATTGAAATATTCGTGCGCAGCCTTGTATTTTACATCTACGTCATTGCTCCTGAGGATTTTCTCATAAGTGGAGACACATGACATTTGCAAAAAGGCCACTGAAGCCAATAATACTACTTTTAATTTGTGCATCTTTCTCTATTTTAATTCTCCTGCAAAAATTTCTCCGCATCCATCGCTGCCCTACAACCGCTACCTGCTGCAGCAATTGCCTGTCTGTAGGTAGGATCCTGCACATCTCCTGCTGCAAATACGCCAGGAACGTTCGTTTTCTGGCTCTTTCCCTCGGTTATGATATAACCCTCAGGATTTGTATTGACAAATTCCTTGAACACCTCTGAATTTGGATGATGTCCTATTGCCAGGAAGAAACCGTGAATCTTGATCTGGCTCTCCTCACCTGTTTTGCTGTTGACAAGAGCAGCACCGGTTACACCAAACTCATCTCCAAGGATCTCTTTTGTATTGGTATTCCACAGAACTTCGATGTTAGGGGTATTGAGCACCCTCTCCTGCATTGCTTTAGATGCTCTGAGGACATCTCTCCTTACAATCATGTAAACCTTGTTGCACAATCCTGCAAGATAAGTTGCCTCCTCACATGCAGTATCACCTCCACCTACAACTGCTACATCCTTCTTCCTGTAGAAGAAACCGTCACAAGTGGCACATGCAGAAACACCCTGTCCCCTGAATTTCTCCTCAGAAGGCAATCCAAGATATTTTGCAGTTGCTCCGGTAGCAATGATCACTGTCTCTGCCTCAATATTCTTGCTGCCGTCAATCTCGAGTACAAAAGGCCTGTTTGAAAAATCAACTTTGGTAATTGCACCATAACGCACCTGCGTACCGAATCTCTCCGCCTGCTTCTTCAAATCCTCCATCATCTCAGTACCTGTTATACCCTGCGGATATCCGGGGAAGTTGTCAATCTCCGTGGTGGTGGTCAACTGTCCGCCGGGCTGAATCCCTTCATACACAACAGGATCAAGATTTGCTCTGGACGCATAAATGGCAGCGGTGTATCCAGCAGGACCGCTACCTATAATCAAACATTTTACTCTTTCCATTTCCATTAAAACATAATATCTTGCAAAGTTAGTTATTTTTTTTGAATAGCTTATCTTTTATATAATATTCCGCCCGCAATTCCCACACAAGCAGGAACGATCCTATCCATCGGGAGAAAAGGAGAACATACCATGTTGCTCCCATTGCAGAAAGGAGAAAAAGGTCTTCAAAGTTGCTGTGGGATATGGCAATATGCGAATTGAGCAAATCTACATCCCTTTTTGTAACCTTTCCGCTTTCAACCTCCTCAATCATTACAGCCGCACCATATGCCAACCCTAGGGTATTGGCAACAATCCACAGAAACGATGTCCTTGCAGGGAGTCCGAAAATTGCCAGCGGATATTTAAGGAATTTGGAAATCCATCTTATCACTCCATATTCTGCCATAATCTTCTGCAGGATGGCCAAAGTATAGATAAGCACTGTCATCTTTACCACAACCGTAGCTGTAGAGGAAAGCCACTCCTTGAACAATACCATAAACTCAGGTTTATGGCCGTACCCGCCATGCAATTGGGCCATCACCTCTCCAGGCAAAAGCTTATTCAAGAAAAATGCCAAAGTGAATGCAGATATTGTACGCACAATTACAATTCTTGTTGCAGATGTACCGGTCTTTTTCTGCACCGCTGTTTCAGTAATCATATTATGTGCACAAAGAACCATTGTACTCAATATTGTAAGTGCCCTCACATCAAAATCAAAAGCTACCGCTACCGATATTGCAGCGTACACATTCACAAAATATCCTGTAACAAAAGGGAAAGCCGCCTCACCTGGCAAACCTATGCCATTAAATATGGGAGTAAGCAAATTTGATACCCACGGAAGTATATTGAAATACTTGAGGAACATTATGGCGAATGACACCCCCACGGTAAGTTTTACAAGCCAAAGGCAAGTTTTTGTAGTGCTTGGCAAAACAGATTTTACGCATCTGGCTATCCTATCCTTATTGCTCTCCTTCATTTTCATTGAATTATCTGATTTTGCCGCAAATTTACATCATAATTTGAATTGTGGAACACATTTTGATATCTTTGCACCCCTTAGGAGATACAAACAAAAATTATTAATGTCAATACTCAGAAAATGAAAAAATTAGTTAAAATCCTGCTATTTGCAGCACTTGTACTTCCGGTACTTGTTTCCTGCAACAAAGATGATGAGCCAAAAAAATCTGCATTGGGAACCATCCTACCTTACTTCAACGAGGTTGGATTTGCCATTCAGCTCGACAACGGCGAATCGATGTACCCTTCAAGAGTACATGTAAACTACCAGCCAAAAGAGAGTGCACAGCGTGCAATCATTTATTTTACAGAGAACAATACACCGGCTGCCCCATTTACATACAATGTAAACATCCACGGCATTACAGAGATTGAGACAAAGGAGATTGAACTTGTATCCTCATCAGAAGAGGAATTGTCAAATGACGGCATTGAGATTGTTGAAGCCTACATTGGCGGCGGATACATCAACATTGAGTTCAAGGTAAATATAGACCCTTACCAGAAGAACCAGAAACACGTTGTAAGCCTTGTTGACAACCAGATTGGCGGCGAGCCAAAATACGACGGCTACTATCCGCTTGAGCTAAGATTCAAAAGGGACCACAGCCTTATGGACGGCAAGGGCCAGACCGTTTCAAATCTTGTATGCTTCTACATTGGCAGCTACAACATAGACCGTTTGGGATGCAACGGCTACGAAATCAAATTCACCGGTCTTGACAGCGAAACCAACAAGGATCCTGAGGGCAAACCGATGAAAAGCGTTAAGATAAGCCCAATCGCAGACATGAAATAATCTGCCCGCTATGGAACACAAAAGGGAGTGACTTTGGTCACCCCCTTTTTTTTATGCCTCCCAATGGAATGGGGCAAAAGTACTTGTCTTGTCCACCCAGCTCTCCTTTCTGTTGGCATATATTATAAAAGGTATGCCTACCATCACTATACATCCTATTGCCAATACAAGATACCACACCGTATTGCTTCCAGTTGCAATCTGGCCCGGAGGGATAAAGCTCAGGACAAATGCAAGCAATGAACCGCAGAAACCTACACCGCTTACAATCCACATCATTCCATTGCCACCCTTTCCAATCCTGTAAGGACGGGGATAATCCTTCATGTTGTACCTCAACTTGATTGCAGCAGCAAACATGATGAGATACATTATCAGATACAGTACAACTGTAAGCTGGCTCAGAATCTGATAGAAACTCTGCACAGAAGGCATAACCACGAACAGAAGCCCCAGAACCGTAACAATGGCACCCTGCACCAGCAGAATGTTCCTCTGCACCCCATTTTCATTTGATTTCTGGAAAAACGGAGGAAGATACCCTGCCTTACCTACCGCAAATATACCTTTTGAAGGGCCCGAAACCCATGTAAGCACACTTGCCAGCACCCCAAACGCCAAGGCAACAGCAATCACAGGAGAGAGCCAGCTGGCCTTCAGGTAAGCGAAATACTTGTCAAATCCAATCAGAAGGCTCTGGGTAAGATTAATGTCTTTCTGAGGTATTATGACACCAAGAGCAAAAGTGCCCAGAACAAATATGAGCACGGTAACAGCAGCACCAATAAATATAGCCTTAGGATAGTTTTTTGCAGGATTCTCCATATCGGTAACATGGATACCGCTCATCTCCATACCTGCATAAAACAGGAATATTCCCGATGCCAGCACAAGGTTGTTCATATTTGTAAGATCGGGGAAGAAACTCCCGTGAAAGTCCATTTGGGAAACACCTCCGGTAACCAGATACACTACTCCCAGTACCACAAGCAAGGCAGCAGGGATAATTGTACCCACAAGGCCCCCTATCTTTGCCACTTTTGCAACCCATCCCATTCCTTTGAGTGAGATGAACGTAGCAGTCCAATAAATGAGGAGCACCACTACCAGTGAATATACCTTATTGGAAGCCAGAGTCATGTCATAACTCTGGTCCATCCCGATAAAAGCAATGGCAACGGCACCAAAAGTAAGTACCGTAGGATACCATATAGTACTTTCAATCCACTGTAACCAAATGGCAAGGAAACCCCATTTCTTCCCGAAAGCCTCTCCAACCCATCTGAAAACACCGCCTTGCTTATCCTTGAACATGGCTGCCAGTTCTGCTGCCACAAGGGATGTGGGGATAAGAAATACGAGTGCCGCAAACAGATAATAGAAAGCCGAACTGACACCATACTCCGCCTCAGCAGGGAGTCCCCTCAAACTCACCACAGCTGTAACATTCATGATTGCCAGGGTAAAGACACCCAACTTGGCAACCTGTTTTGCATTACCGTTCATAACTCTAAATTTTAATGGGTAAATACCTTTCCTTTCTGCTTCTGCAGCTTATCATATGCCATACGGGAAGGAGTAGGATACTCCAGCTGCTCCAGCTCCGCAACAGCACTCCGCATATCTGCCAGCAACATATCTGCCATATCCCTGGTAAATCCCTGCTTAACAACAATCCTCATTACAACAATATCCTCCAATGATGCAGGAAGGGTATATGCGGGAACCATCCATCCATACTGTTTGAGCTTGTCCTGCAAATCATAAAGTGTCCACTTGGCATTCTTGTCATACTCTTCTTCCATATGCCATATAAAGAGCGGATTCACCACCTCACCGGCATAGTTTCTGAACTGTGGGAACTTAGCAATCTCACACCATATATATCTGGCAATCTCCATTGAATTTTTCTGGATTGCCTTATACCCGTCAAATCCCAACCTTATATAATTATAGTACTGTCCAAGAATCTGTGCCCCCGGACGGGAAAAGTTCAATCCCACCTGGGAAATCTCCGCACCAAGGTAATTGACAGAGAAATTCATCTCGTCGGGAAGATACTTCTTATCCTTCCATATCACCCAGCCCAATCCTGGATATACCAATCCGTATTTGTGTCCCGACGTACTGATGGAGAGTACCCATTTAAGACGGAAATCCCATTTCCTGTGGGGATAAAGGAAAGGCAAAATAAAACCGCCCGATGCCGCATCAACATGAATGGGAATATTGTAGCCCGTACGGGCATTATACCCGTCAAGTGCTTTATCCAATGCCTCAACATCATCATTGAGGCCTGTCCAGGTTACACCTTGTATAGGTACAATACATATGGTATTCTCATCGCAATATTGCAGTGCAAGCTGCGGATCAAGTGTAATATGCTCCCTGGAAATAGGGACCTGCCTCATTTCAACCTGCCAGAGCTGTGAAAATTTTTCCCATACAACCTGCATGCCTGTACTTATGACAAAATTCGGCTTGTCATAAGGCTTGCCCTGTTCCATCCTCCTTTTCTTCCATCTCAACCACGCGGCAATGCCACCCAACATACAGGCCTCGCTGGAACCTATGCCAACTGCACCTGTCTTCCATTTTCTCTTCTCAGGTGTATTCCACAAATTGGCAAGAATATTTATGCACTTGCCGTTTATTACAGCCACTCTCGGATACTCTGTTTCATCTATATAATTGATGTTTATGGCCTCATTCATAAGTTTGGTGGCATAATCATCCATATAGGTAGTGACAAATGTAGCAAGATTGAGCATTGGATTTGTTTGGGGATAAGTCTCCTCCTTAACCATCTGGTAGGCCTCCTGAGGATTTGTAGGATGCTGGGGAATGACATCACAAGGAGCCGGTTCCAAAACCCTGTCCGATGCAAATACGGGAATCTGCAAATTCTTTTCTTCTTTCATAAATCAACAATTATTAAGTTTGTTTCTGATAACACTACATTAAACAAGCTTTATTTCATTTAGTTGAGATTCTCTAAAAAGTATTTGTTTTAAATTTTTAGTAAATTTTACAAAATATTCTTGCAGATAATAATAATTATTATTACATTTGCATTGTAAACAAAACAGGATAACATATGTTGATGATAAAAGACCTTATTAAAAGTGCAGGACTTAAGGCTACACCACAAAGAATAGCAATTTATGAATCGATGAGAAAACTCGGCCACGCTTGCGCAGATATGGTAGTGGAAGACCTCAGGGAAAAATACCCTACCCTAACTGTAGCTACAATCTACAATGTGCTGGAGTCTTTTGTTGAAGCGGGAATTCTTGTAAAAAGATTCAGCCTCAACCACAAGATGTATTTTGATGTAAACACTTATGAGCACGCACATTGTTATGACACAGTGCACAACCATTTCATCGACATTGACGACCCTGAACTCATGAAACTTATAACAGACTACATCTCATCAAAAGAGATTGAGAACTTTGAGATTGAGGGCATTGATATCCACATTACAGGAAAACAGAAATAATTTGCAAACTGAATATTAACAACATTAAACGAATACTATTATGTCATCACTAAAAGGTACACAGACTGAGAAAAACTTATTGACAGCATTTGCTGGCGAGTCACAGGCAAGAACAAGATATACTTTCTTTGCAAGCGTTGCCAAGAAAGAGGGATTTGAGCAGATTTCAGCAATTTTCATGGAGACTGCTGAGCAGGAGAAAGAGCACGCTAAAAGATTCTTCAAATTCTTGGAGGGTGGAGATCTTGAGATTACTGCAACATACCCTGCAGGTAAAATCGGCACAACTGCAGAGAACCTTCTTGCTGCAGCAATGGGCGAGAACGAGGAGTGGAGCGAGGCTTATCCTCATATGGCAGAGGTTGCCCTTGCAGAGGGTTTCCCTCAGGTAGCCGTTGCTTTCAAGGAGATTGCCAAAGTTGAGGCTATGCACGAGGAGAGATATCGCACACTACTTGGCAGAGTTGAGGCAGGCCAGGTATTTGAGAGAGAAGAGGCTATAGAGTGGCAGTGCAGAAACTGCGGTTATGTTTACACTGGCAAGGCTGCCCCTAAAACATGTCCTGCATGTCTTCACCCACAGGCATACTTTGAGCCTAAAAAATGGAATTTCTAATTGACAATGTACAACACACGAAAGGCAGCCGGATGGCTGCCTTTTTTTATATCTGGTTTAGTTTGGAATATACTTGAATATATGGAAAAGAGTGTTTCCTTTTAGCTGTAAAGAAATCTCTTGATACTCATTTTTGGTGTTTTTTCAAATGGGGATTTTACAATCTCCACATCTGCCAGCTTACTGTATGCAGGCATCTGGGCATTTACTTCTGCCATCATTGTCTTGCGGTACTCATCCACGTTTACACCATCCTGTTCCATCTTCTCAGAATCCATGTATGTAAGGGAAACAAGGCTTGCACCTCTGCCTACTACAATGGACTCAAGGACATATGGCTGCATGTTGATTACTGCCTCTATCTCCTCAGGGTAGATATTCTGTCCGTTAGGGGTCAGGATCATGTTTTTGCTTCTGCCCTTGATGAATACATTGCCTTTTTTGTCCAGAAGGCCAAGGTCACCGGTACGCATCCATCCGTCGGGAGTGAAGGCTGCTGCTGTTGCTTCTTCATTCTTGTAGTATCCGCTCATAATGTTGGTACCTCTTGCCTGGATCTCTCCCACCACCTTATATGGATCGTGGGAATCAATTCTTATCTCTACTGTATCAATTGGTTTACCGCAAGATTTTGGAGCAAAGTCCCACCAGTCTTCGTATGCCATAAGAGGTGCTGCCTCTGTCATTCCATAGCCTACTGTAAACGGAAGCTTTATTTTCTGGAATACCTTTTCTATGTCGGGGTTGAGTGCTGCTCCACCCATTACAATCTCCCTTATATTGCCTCCGAACGCACCAAGGAGAGTTTGACGTATTTTCTTGAAAATAAGTTTGTTTACTCCTGGAATATTGGTAAGGACCTTCATTGCCGGTTTTTCAAGTACAGGCTGGAGCTTGCTCTTGTAGATTTTCTCCATTACCAATGGTACGGTTATCAGCAGGTAAGGTTTGATTTCTGCCAAAGCACCCAACAGCATTGAAGGGGTAGGTGTCTTGCCAAGATAATAGATTGATGATCCTCCGCACAACGGGTAGATAAGCTCAAACATCATTCCGTACATGTGGGCCATTGGGAGCATTGATACTATTTTGTCCTCAGGGTATGAGGTAAGTCTCTTCTGTCCGAACTCAACATTGGCACTTATGCATTCGTATCTCAACATTACCCCTTTAGGGTTGCCTGATGTGCCGGATGTATAGTTGATGATTGCAAGGTCCTTGTCGTTGCCGGTAGGGTATGATACATTGTCAGCGCTGAATCCATGCGGATATTTTGCAGCAAAATTCTCCTCCAGTTTTTCATATGCTTCTTTTATCTGCTCATCTGCCGCGTAAAGGAGTGCAAAATCTGTAGTTGATATTACTGCCTTTACAGAAGGCATTTTGTCAATTGAAAGCTTAGGCCATATATCATTGTCGGTAAAAAGGATTGAGCTCCCGGAATGGGTTACAAGCGAGTTTACATTGTCGGGATGAAAATCTGCAAGAATGGGAACCATTACAGCCTCGTATGTGTTTCCTGCGAAGAATGACATGCCCCAACGTGCGGTGTTTTTTGCACATAGAGCCATTCTTTCACCCTTTGCTATACCTGCTTTCTCAAAGAAAAGGTGTAGTTTTGCGCATTGGATTGCAACCTCTCCAAAAGTGAATGTCTCCCCTTTATAGTTTCCCAATGCAGGACGGGTCCAGTAATTCTTTACAGATTCTTCAAATCTCGTAAGGTAGTGTTTCATGTTTCAGTTTTTTATTGAGGGGGCAAATGTAGATATTTTTCTGATTATTCGTATCTTTGGAACAAATTTTTTGATATGAGAAACCTTCGCGGCCTTATAATGGCTATCCTCTCTTCTGCTACATTCGGGCTTATCCCCCTCTTCTCCATTCCCCTTATGGAGAATGCGGACAAGAGCCTTGAGATAGATTTGGACAGTGTCTGCTTTTACAGGTTCCTGTTCTCCGCACTCCTTATGGGTGTAATTGTTTTTATAAGTTTTGCAAAAAAACATAAGAGTGCAGGCATAGGGAAGATTGTTCAGGAAGGTTTTGCACTGAGCGGCAGGCAGTTTGCCCTTCTTCTGCTCATATCAATATTCTATGCCTCAACAAGCATATTCCTCACAGCTTCATACACCATTGGAGAAATCCCAAGCGGAATTGCCACTACAATGCATTTCCTATATCCTGTGTTTGTAACTGGAGTGATGATACTTTTCTTTGGAGAGAAACTCACCATAACAAAGGCCCTGGCTGTAGTACTGGCCTTTGGTGGAGTATTTTTCCTTAGCGGAGCTTCATTCAGCGGAGATTTCTCCCTCAATCCCCTTGGATTGCTCTTTGTACTTGTTACAATATTTACATATGGCTCATATATAATTGGCGTGAACAATATCAGGGCAATTGCATCCATGAACGGTATGAAACTCACATTTTACGTGCTTGCTTTCTCCTGTATGCTCTTCTGCTGCAATATTCTTGTAAAGGGCGGAACCTTTGCTCCCCTTGTCACATTCCACCAATGGTGGAATATCCTGGCACTGGCTTTTATACCTACCCTTATCTCAGACCTGACACTGGTTTATGCCATCCAGATCATAGGCTCAACCACTACAGCCATTCTTGGCTGTATGGAGCCGCTCACAGCTGTACTTGTAGGCATAGCTGTATTTGGAGAAAAGCTCAATCCAAGCCAGGGTATAGGAATGGTACTGGTTTTCATTGCTGTTAATCTTGTTATTGTAGCCCAGAAGAAAAAATAACACTCAAAGGGTGTTATCAAGAATTTTCCCACAGAAGTATATTTGCACACAAACCCGTTTTTTGTGCAAGATATGAGAGGAATTAAAGTTGGCAACATTGCGGTATACAGCAATAAACACGTGTGCATAATCAGCGATATCATCAGTACCGTTTCTCCTAATGTAATTGTTGGAACAGACAGCAACAACAATATTCATGAAGGTAATCCCGACAAATGGAAGTCCATTATGGGCAATAGCGGACAACTCAAATCTTTCGGAGACAAAATACTCGACAATATAATATCATCAAGGGAAATTAAAGGGTAACTCATCCGAATTTTTGTTACATTTGTAAGATGAAACAAAATTCCAGGGCATACTATATCCTTTCGGCAGCATTCATTGTCCTCTTTTTGGGAAATCTGGTTTATGGTGCCGTAAACATTCCATTGGGTGATGTCATCTCTATCCTTTGCGGAGGTGAGGGGGAAAAGGCATCCTGGAATCTCATTATTCTCAATTCACGCCTTCCGCAATGCATTACTGCAATGCTGGCAGGAGCCGGTCTGGCCATAAGCGGACTACTGCTCCAGACCCTTTTCAGGAATCCGTTGGCAGGCCCTTCCATTCTTGGCATAAGTGACGGCGCCAATCTAGGTGTAGCCTGTGTAATGCTCTACTGCGGGGGAATGCTTGGCGGCATAACAGGAGGTGCATACTTTTCAATGATAATAGCGGCCCTGGCAGGCTCACTGGCCGTTCTGGCCCTTATCATCTGGTTCTCCAGAAAGGTAAGGAGCAACGTAATGCTGCTCATAATAGGTATAATGATAGGATATCTCGCATCATCCGTAATCTCAATCCTAAACTACCACGCTGCAGCAGACAAAGTGCACCAGTACGTAATGTGGGGTATGGGCGACTTTACGGGGGTATCTGTTGAGAAACTGCCGTACTTTGCCACATTTACAATTATAGGACTCGTATATTCAGTGCTCCTTATAAAGCCGCTGAATGCATTGCTCCTTGGAGAGATGTATGCGGCAAACCTTGGAGTGAAGATAAAAAGCGCAAGGCTCTCAATACTGCTGTGCACAGGAATACTTACCGCCACCATTACAGCATTCTGCGGGCCGGTATCATTCATAGGGCTTGCCGTTCCCCACGTGGCAAGGCTTCTCCTTGGAACTTCCAACCACAAGCACCTTGTACCCGTAACGATACTCAGCGGTGCCTGCATAGCAATGTTGTGCAATATGCTTACAGTTGTACCGGGGCAGAACAGCCTGCTGCCGCTCAACGCAGTAACTCCGATAATTGGTGCCCCAATAATCATATATGTAATTGTAAACAGGAAAAACCTCCAATATTTCAATTGATGAAGATGAACACCAGAGGGAAAGAGATAGCGGTACAGGCCAAAGGGCTCTCCATTGGATACAATGATTCCAAAGGGAGCAAAGTTGTGCAGAGAGATGTAAACCTTACCCTTTACAGCGGAGAGGTAACCTGTCTGCTGGGATTGAACGGAGCGGGAAAATCAACCCTTATCCGTACATTGTGCGGTTTCCAGCCACCATTGGCCGGAGATGTTCTGCTGAGGGAAAAGCCTCTGGCAAAATACACAAGCAGTGAGTTTGCAAAAGAGGTTGGAGTTGTACTTACAGAAAAGACAAATGCCGGGGGCATTACGGTATATGAACTTGTAGGGCTTGGACGGCACCCTTATACAGGATTCTTCGGTACATTCAAGGATCAGGACCGCCAGATAATAGAAGACTCAATGGAGGCAGTGGGCATCTCCCATAAACAGAAGTGTTATGTATCTGAGCTCTCGGACGGCGAGAGGCAGAAGGCAATGATTGCCAAGGTACTGGCTCAGGAGTGCCCTATAATAGTACTGGATGAGCCAACGGCATTCCTTGATGTTACAGCCAGGATAGATACAATGGTTCTGCTGCGCAAGCTTGCCAAGGAGCAGAACAAAGCCATTGTCCTCTCAACACATGATATAGACTCCGCAATAGGAATGGCAGACAACCTGTGGCTCCTCTCAAAAGGGAAGCACGTAAGGTTCGGAGCACCTGAAGACCTCATTATGGACGGTACCATTGGGGAGTTCTTCAGCAAGGAAAACATTGTATTTGACCAGTCTACGGGAAAATTGAGTTCTGTACTGCCACACGTGCTCCCTGTTGGGGTAAGCGGAGATTTCCAGACCTCATACTGGGTAGGCAACGCACTTGTAAGGAACGGGTTCACCCCATCAGCAATACAGGAAAACGGCTATAATGTAATTTGCCACTCTCCGGCAGAGCTTGAGCTCCAGTGCCCCGGAGGGGAAACAAAAAGGGCCACCTCTGTGGCCCGGTTATGTGAAATCATCACTGAAGAGTATCCTGCATAGTTTCATAACACACCAAACTGTAATCCGGCAGCAGCTGCGGATGGAACATCTTTACATAATCTGCCAGTATATAATCTGGGTGTATTGCTATATACTCATAATAAGGGGTTGCAACTGTATTGCACACAAATATCTTCCTGCTCTTGAACGGGGCAAAATTGGCATACGGCTCATACTCTGCCTTGAGGTCGGAATAGGTCATAGGCCTCTCCATTGCATATTTGAACACCCATATATCGGAATCCTCCCCCCTCTCGTAAACCTTTTCAAATGATACGGGGACACTTCCCGTTTCAGTGTTGTCGCTGAAAATGTAGTCTGCACCGGCATCCTTGTACATCTGGGCAATGTAGCTTGCACCACCAACAATGAACCACGAGGAGCCGTACTTCCTCTCACTCATCACCCTCGGCTTGCTCTCCACATTGGCCGCCAGCCCCTTAAG
>JAEIGA010006935.1_pt1 | contig 17225 bp, 14 predicted proteins | sample 9270691 | NCBI WGS metagenome assembly JAEIGA01 (sample SAMN17057246, study PRJNA624740) | gut metagenome | biome: biome; isolation source: fecal sample | host: Bos grunniens | place: China: Xizang | collected 2019 | reverse complement strand
CTCATTCGCGTTGCGTGGCGTTGCAAATGTCAATAGACACCATCGCACAACTGAGCAGCTATAGGGAAGTGTATTAGTTTATAGTATAGGTTTATATATTTATATATAGTATGTATATTATATTATTATATATAGATATTATATATATTATTAATTATTATATATAAATATAAGTATATTAAATAGATAGATATATAGATAGATGGCCACCCTCACTGCCTACGCACCCACTTCACTGCATAGGGGTATGCATCCATATTTGCAACGCCACGCCACGCAACGAATGTGTGGAAGCTCGCTTACACACACCATGAGCGCCAAATGGGGTCAGCAGCCTCGCTGCTAACGCCACGCCACGCAACGGATGTGTAAGGGAATGTATGATTGCAGAAAACGACGTTTTGAAGGCCACGAAACGACGTTTTGCCATGAGGATAACGATGCGTATGTTGTACAATATAGATTGATACTATTGCAAGAGACTTGGTGATTGATTAACTTTGTGGGCATAATGTTTGCTAGGGGGTGCTAGGTGAGACTATGTAGGACTATGTAGGACTAGGTGAGACTATGTAGGATTATGTGAGACTATGTAGGAATAGGGAGGCTTAGGGGTTCCTTGGGAAACAAAACTGATAAACTAACAAAACTAATAAAAACGCCTTATGAACAACGATACTCAAGGTATAGTGTTGAAGAAGCCTGCCGTATGGAAGGAGCTTTACTTCTACCGCAAGAGTGATGCGATATTCCAGCTCACGGTGGCCTTCTGTGAACGTTTCTTGCCGAGGCATGGCGACCGCACGGTGGATCAGATGGTGCAGGCGGCACGAAGTGGCAAGCAGAATATTATCGAGGGTAGCGAGGATGGGCAGACGAGTTCTGAGGTGGAGATACGGCTCATCAATATAGCCCGAGGAAGTTTGCAAGAGCTACGTGCCGACTATCTCGACTATATCCATACGCATCATTTAGAGGTGTGGCCCTCGAATAGCAAGCGGCAAAAGAAGATGCGAGACTTCTGTCACGAGAAGAATGACTATGAAGATTATGAGCCTTTGGTGCCCAAGATGACCGATGAGGAATATGCTAACCTGTTGCTCACTCTCTGCCATCAGACCGATAAGATGATGTGTGCCTACCTGAGCAAGCTGGAAGAGCGATTCGTCACTGAGGGCGGCATAAAAGAACGTATGTATGCTGCGCGCACAGGCTACCGACAAGCACAGGATGCTCGCACTAAGCAACTTGAGGCTGAGAATAATGCCCTGAAAGCCGAGAATGCAGAACTGAAAGCGCGCATAGCCGAGCTGGAGATGCGCTTGAGGGGGTATTAGGTTGGGTTAGGAAGTCCTAAGAATGCTTAGGTGGTCATAGGAAATCCTATGTGTTATCATAGGAGAAAAAGACGGTGCTTCACTGCAAAAACGAGGCATCGAAGGTGAGGGGAAGTAGCTCGGTGACTCCTCCTTCGATAATGTAGGTTCCCTCGGTGCCGTAGAGCAGAATACGGATGGGGCAGTGGTGACGCTTTTCTATTTCGAGCATTACCTGTCGACAAGCTCCACAGGGAGAGATGGGCGTTTGGGTAAATGCTCCTTCGGTATAGGCAGCAATGGCAAGTGCTACTACAGGTTTATCTGGGTGTGCTGCTCCTGCATAGAAGAGGGTAGTGCGCTCGGCACATAAGCCAGAGGGGTAGGCTGCATTTTCTTGATTATTTCCTGTAACTACGGTGCCATCGCTAAGTAGAGCAGCTGCACCCACATGAAAGTGAGAGTAGGGCGCATAGCTCTGTTCGGTAGCATGTCTTGCGGCATCTACGAGTTGGCGATCTTGCTCAGTGAGCTCTGTATAGTCACAAAGCTTGTAGTGACAAGTATGTATGAGTTCTTTCATGTGTCCTATCTTTGTAATTCATTGCAAATGTAGTCAAAAGTTGGATATAGAGTTGCGTGAAACGATGATTTTTACTATTTTTGCGTGATAATGCAATAATATAACTTGAAATGCAGAACATAAAGAAATATTTCTTCCTTTTGATGTTGGGTGTGATGAGTCTGGCCTTGCATGCTCAGAATAATGATTATGTGAACTATATAGAGGCGCATAAGGATATTGCCATTGAGCAGATGCATAGATATCACATTCCTGCAAGTATTACGCTCGCACAGGCATTGCTTGAGTCGGGAGCGGGCAAGAGCGAATTGGCGCGTAAGTCTAATAATCACTTTGGTATCAAATGCCACTCATGGGATGGTAAGCGTACCTATCACGATGATGATGCAGCAGGAGAGTGTTTCCGTGTGTATAAAAATGTGGCCGATTCATACGAGGATCATTCGATATTCCTCGCGACGGGTAGCCGATATGCTTTCCTCTTTCAACTCGACAAAACGGATTATGCAGGCTGGGCACGAGGCTTAAAACGTGCAGGATACGCTACAAGTCCAACGTATGCCGATAAACTTATAGAAATTATTGAACGCTATGGGTTGGATCGTTACGATAATCCGCAAGGTAAGCGTACTACACGCAATTTGGGTCCTCATACTCCACAATTAGCTTTCGATCTCGTGTATATAGTGGTACGCCAAGGAGATACAATGCAGGGCATCGTGGATGAGTTTGGCATATCAAAGTCAAAGATCATACGTTACAACGACCAATACAAGGGATATGTACCTGAGAAAGGTGATATAATATACTTGCATCGCAAGCATCGTCGTGCTCAAAAGCCCTATGCTCATCATGTGGTGGCCGATGGTGAAAGTATGCATATGATATCTCAGAAGTATGCCGTGCAACTGAATCGTTTGTACAAGATGAACAAGGTTTCACCTGATACCTATTCGCCAATGGTGGGAGACATCATACGTTTGCGTTAATAAAGTATAATTGATAAACATGAAACACGATATATGGTTATGATAAAGAGTGTGTTCAATGATAATGACATAGAAAGACTGAAGTCGATAATTACGGATAATAACTTGTTTGTCCTGACTTGTCATGCTGGCCCCGATGGTGATGCTTTGGGCTCTACGTTAGGCTTTGCTGGTTATTTGAGAGCTTTGGGTAAAGAAGCATTAGTCATGGTACCCGATGCTTTTCCCGACTTTTTGGCGTGGATGCCCGGTTCTCAGGAGGTGTTGCGTTATGATAAGTATCGCGACAAAGCCGAGTTGATGATTGCCGCCGCCGATGTAATTGTAGCGATGGATTACAATGCTTTGAGTCGTGTCGACGATATGGGTGTAGCGATAGGTAAGTCTAAAGCTGTAAAAGTGATGGTGGATCATCACTTGCAACCCGATAATTTCTGTAATCTTACATTCTCATATCCCAATCTCTCATCGACCTGCGAAGTGGTGTTTCGTCTCATTTATGCTATGGGTGGGTATGATGTGTTGGATAAGGGTATATGCGAATGTCTATACGCGGGTATGATGACCGATACGGGATGCTTCTCATATGGACCATGTACACAAGAGGTATACCTTATTATCAGCTTGCTGATGCAGAAGGAAATCAATAAAGACCGTATATACAATAAGGTTTTCAATAACTACTCCGAAGGACGTTTACGTTTGATGGGGTATGTGTTGTATGAAAAGATGAAGGTATATCCCGAGAATCATGCGGCTCTCATTACGCTCACACGTGATGAATTACAACGTTTTAACTTTAACAAGGGAGATACTGAAGGCTTGGTGAATATTCCTTTGCAGATGAAGGGCATACATTTTTCGGCCTTCCTGCGTGAAGATACGGAGAAGGAGCTTATCCGTGTGTCGTTGCGCTCACAAGGCACCTTCCCATGCAATAAGTTTGCGGGTAAGTATTTCAATGGAGGTGGACATCTCAATGCCTCTGGCGGACAGTATGATGGCACACTTGATGAGGCTGTGATACTCTTTGAGAAAGGCTTGGAAGAGTTCACAAAATCATAAATATGAGCACTTCTGAGGTGTATTCTATTAAATCTTTTTAAAAAAATAAGCAAAGTAGTGTGAGGTATTACTCTTTTTATTACTTTTGTGGAAATTTTTGTGCGAATTGAATGAAGAAAACTATTTTAATAACCCTCTTGGCTATCCTTTCTGTAGGGCTTTATTCGTGTGAAGATTACGAAACCTATGCCGAGCAGAAGGAGAAGGAGCGTAAACATATTCAAGACTTTATCAAGGAACAAGGGATAAGAGTCATTAGTATGGAGACCTTCGAAGCCAACGATTATACCACCGATATCGAAAAGAACGAATTTGTACTTTTCGAGGATAAAGGTGTGTATATGCAAATCGTACGCAAGGGCGAAGGACAGATGATGGAGGATGGTGATCGTGGAGTGTTTTTAGCACGTTATCTCGAATATAATATAGCCGATGCCGATACCATTTCAGGTAACCTCTATGCTTCTGCACCCGATAAGTTTACATGCGAACGCAAGGGAGACACCTTCTCTGCATCATTTACTTATGGCTACATGTATGGAATCTACGGAAGCAGCGTGCCCAAGGGCTGGATGCTCCCGTTGAGCTATATTACTCCAGGTCGTCCTAATGACAAGGCTGCAAAAGTACGCCTTATTGTTCCTCATGGTGAGGGAACATCATTGGCCGCACAATACGTATATCCAACATATTATGAAATAACTTATATACCGGAGAGACAATGACACTTATTAAATCTATCTCAGGAATCCGCGGCACTATCGGTGGCGTGGCGGGCGAGGGTCTCAACCCGCTCGATATTACAAAGTTTGTAGCTGCTTATGCAACACTCATTCGTAAGACAACTACAGTACAGAGCAACACTATCGTGGTAGGTCGCGATGCACGTATCTCAGGTGAGATGGTTCGCAGTTGCGTTTGCGGTACACTCATGGGTATGGGCTTCGATGTTATCGATATAGGCTTGGCTTCTACACCTACTACTGAGCTTGCCGTTACCATGTCTGGTTCATGTGGTGGTATTATCCTTACCGCAAGCCATAATCCTCGTCAGTGGAATGCGTTGAAACTCCTCAACGAAAAGGGTGAGTTCCTCAATGCTACCGAGGGTGCTGAAGTACTTGCACTGGCTGCTGCTGAGGCTTTTGAGTTTGCAGATATCGACCACATTGGTCACTATACAAAGGACGATTCATACGATCAGAAGCATATCGATAGCGTACTTGCACTCGACCTCGTTGATGTTGAGGCTATTCGTAAGGCAAACTTTAAGGTTGCTATCGATTGCGTTAACTCTGTAGGTGGTGTAGTGCTTCCCAAGTTGCTCAAGCAACTCGGTGTGGAGACCATCGAGGGACTCTATTGCGAGCCCACAGGTGACTTCCAACACAATCCCGAGCCTTTGGAGAAGAACCTTACAGACATCATGGGCCTCATGAAGAAGGCTGACCTCGATGTAGCGTTTGTTGTTGACCCTGATGTTGACCGTCTCGCTATTATCGATGAGAATGGTGATATGTATGGTGAGGAGTACACTCTCGTGACTATCGCTGATTATATCCTCCAGCACACACCTGGTAATACCGTATCAAATCTTAGCTCTACACGTGCTTTGCGTGATGTAACTCGCAAGTATGGTCTTGAGTACAATGCTTCAGCTGTAGGTGAAGTAAATGTTGTTACCAAGATGAAGGCTACAGGTGCTGTTATCGGTGGTGAGGGTAATGGTGGAGTTATCTATCCTGCCAGCCACTATGGTCGCGATGCTCTTGTTGGTATTGCTCTCTTCCTTACCTACCTTGCTAAGAAGCAGATTACCGTAAGCGAGTTGCGCAAGACCTATCCTGCTTACTTTATGGCAAAGAACCGTATCGACCTCACTCCCGATGTTGACGTTGATGCTATCCTTGTAAAGGTAAAGGAAATCTATGCTAACGAAGAGGTGAACGATATTGATGGCGTGAAGATTGACTTCCCCGACAAGTGGGTACACTTGCGTAAGAGCAATACCGAGCCTATCATTCGTGTATATTCAGAGGCAGGTTCTCCCGAAGAGGCTAACGCTATCGGTGAGGCTGTGATGGATGTAGTGTATGAACTTAGCAAGAAGTAATAGAATTTGTTGATCCTAAACCCCAATGCTATGCTTATTACTTGTTTGTTAATTAGTACCCTCATAGGGCTATTTATAAAAAAGAAGAAGAAAGCGCAATAGCTTTTAATGTATTTTCAAGGGGCAGACAGCCGTCTGTCCCTTTTTTATTTTTCTAACAACTATGGCAAAGATACAGAAAACCAATGCTGCTCGTCTGCTCGATCAAGCTAAGATATCCTATGAGCTTATCCCTTATGAGGTGGATGAGAATGATCTTAGTGCACCCCATGTGGCAGAGTCATTAGGTGAAGACATTGCTCAAGTGTTCAAGACACTTGTCTTACAAGGAGACCGTACTGGTTACTTCGTATGTGTCATTCCTGGTGATGCCACGGTAGATCTCAAACTTGCTGCCAAGGTCTCGGGAAATAAAAAGTGTGAGATGATTCTCATGAAGCAACTACTCCCTCTCACAGGATATATCCGAGGGGGATGCTCACCCATAGGTATGAAAAAACATTTTCCTACTTACATACACCACACTTGCAACAATCATCCTTACATTTATATCAGTGCTGGTGTACGTGGTTTACAGGTCAAGATTGCCCCTGCTGATCTTTTGCGTATTGCACAAGCCGAGGTAGCCGAGCTTTGTTGATTTGCCTCGCTCAATAAAGAAAAATAAGGTTTTTCTCTACTTTCGTTCGCGGAAATTTGTTTTTTCGCTCTATTTGCACTAATTTTGCATCGCTTTTCGCAAGAGAGCATTCGGGATGTAGTACAGTTGGTAGTATACTTGGTTTGGGACCAAGGGGTCGCACGTTCGAGTCGTGTCATCCCGACGAAAAGAAGCGACAGAGATTTTTCTCGGTTGCTTCTTTTTTTTATAACAATTTTAGAGATCTACGTATGGCAGATAATTACCTTGAGAAGAAGATGGAGCAGTACCGTGCACAAGCTCCTGTTGTATCTCGTACAAAGACTTTGACATTAAACCAGCTATTGGTGCGTAATCGTAGTCATCGAGGATATGATGCCAAGCGTATGGTGTCGGTAGAGGAGTTGCGTCGAATCGTAAATGTGAATACTCGTATCCCTTCGGCACGCAATCGCCAATGTTTACGTTTCCGTTTGGTCACTTCTGATGAGGCTCACAAGGTACAATCACTCATTCGTTTAGGTGGTGCACTTCCTGAGTTACATTTACCATTTGAGGGTACAGCCCCACACGCCTTCATTGTGGTGTGTAGTGTGGTGCCCGAGGACCGTTGGGTGTATGTCGACCTTGGTATATCAGCACAGAGCATGTTGCTCAAAGCTACCGAGATGGGGCTCAATGGTATATGTATAGGTGCGTTCAATGCTGAACAATTGACCGAGGCACTCGCATTGCCCTATACACCCTTGCTTGTTATCGCTATAGGCAAAGGCATAGAGGATATCCGTCTTACCGAAATATCTGAAGAGGAAGATCATGCTTATTATCGTACCGATGGCATACATTATGTACCAAAAGTAAAACTGGACGATTTGATACTATCTTGAATATATACAAGTTTAATACATAAAATATAAACACAACCATGGCAAAAGGTAATTATAAAGAACAGAATATAGAGTTTCTCAAAAAGAAAGCGACCGAAGAGGGTGTACACAAAACCGCACAAGGCGTGTTGTACGAGGTGTTGAACTCAACCGGTAGTTGCAAGAAAGCAACCGTACGAAACATCGTATCGGTATACTACAAGGGTATGCTTATCGATGGTAGCGTATTTGACGATAATACCACACAGGGTTATCCCGATGCCTTCCGCTTGTCTGATCTCATTACCGGCTGGCAGATAGCATTGACCCAGATGTGCGAGGGTGATAAATGGCGTATCTACGTACCTGCTGAGGTGGGCTATGGCGCTTCAAGTGTGGTGGGCATACCCAAGCATTCGACATTGGTATTTGAAATCGAACTTGTAAAAGTGAGTTAATTATAACTGATGCCTCAGTTAAAAATGTAAATATTTATAAAAGTTAGTAAACTTTTACGTACATTTGAAGTCTTATATTCATCGATATACACAAATATATACAAAATACAGACATGAATAAAACTTTGAAGTGGACGCTTGTTGGCGTCGTAGGTGTGGGCTTGGCGGTAGTGCTTGGCTTGCGCGCGTTCAGACCTCATGTAAATGAGGAACTGAAGGATGAAGTGGTAAAGCAGCCTCAGGCTCCCAAGCTGGGCCGTACACTCAACGTACAGGCAGTAGTGTTAGATCGTGTGCTCTTGGCTGACGAACTCTTCGTGAGTGGTAACGTGATGCCTGACGAAGAGGTAAGCTTGGCTTTCGAGACCTCAGGTAAGGTGACCGAGATCTTCTTCCAGGAGGGCTCGTATGTGCGTAAAGGCGATTTGTTGGCAAAGATTAATGACGAGCCTTTGCAAGCCGAGTTGCGTAAGCAAGAGGCTCAGTTGAAGCTTTTCCAAGATCGTATGTTCCGTCAAAATGCATTGCTTGAGAAAGAGGCTGTCAGTGAAGAGGCCTTCCAGGAGGCACAAGCTAACCTTGCTGGTTTGCATGCTGAGATTGACCGTGTAAAGGCCAATATTGCTCAGAAGGAGTTGCGTGCTCCGTTTGATGGTGTATTGGGCTTGCGTGAGGTCAGCCTTGGTGCATATGTATCGCCCACGACACCTATCGTAAAGCTCACGAAAATGAATCCTTTGAAGATTGAGTTCTCTGTTCCCGAGCGCTACTCAGGCGTATTGAAAGCTGGTGCTCGTCTCGACTTTACCGTGGAGGGAGACCTCTCTGAGCGTTCTGCTAAGGTATATGCTACCGACTCGCGCGTAGACATGGACACACGTACCTTTACCGTACGTGCTCTCTATGATAACTCTGATGGTGCGCTCTTCCCCGGACGATATGTAAATGTTAATCTGCTCACTCGTGAGTATCCCGACGCTATTGCCGTACCCAGTGAGGCTATCATCTCTGAGATGGGTCACGATAAGGTATTCCTTTATAAGGGGGGCAAGGCCGAGTCTACCATCATCACCAAGGGTATTCGTAACGAATCATTGGTACAGGTGGTACAAGGTCTCGAAGTTGGCGATACCGTCATCACTACTGGTACCATGCAATTGCGTGAGGGTCAACAGGTAGTGCTTGACAATATTAAACAAGTTGAAAATTGAGAATTGAAAATTGAAAATTAGCCTCCGGTCTAACACTACATAGTTATGCAAAACACATCATGCAATACCGTTCAAGCTAAGAGCAAGGCTTTTGCTTTACGCATTGTTCGATTTGTGCGTTATTTGCAAACCGTTAGAAAGGAATTTGTGCTTTCAAACCAAATTTTGCGTAGTGGAACCAGTATCGGAGCTAATATTCGAGAAAGCAAAAATGCACAAAGCATAGCAGACTTTATCAATAAGTTGTCTATCGCGTTGAAAGAGGCTGATGAAACCGCATATTGGTTGGAGTTGCTGTTTGAGAGTGATACGATAGATGACAAAATGTTCAATTCTCTATATGATGAAAATAAGGAACTGATAGCCTTACTGACATCTATAATAAAGACAACTAAAAATAATCATTAACCGAATTTTGAGATGAGAAAAGCCTTTTGCTGGTAAATAATTTTCAACTTTGAGAGAGAATGCATTTCGCAGGTAAAAATTTTCAATTTTCAACTTTCAATTTTCAATTTAATTAATCGTGAATATTTCAGAATTAAGTATACGCCGTCCGGTGCTTGCCACCGTATTTACGCTCATTATCGTGCTGTTTGGTGCGATAGGTTATATGAGCCTTGGCGTCCGTGAATATCCCTCGGTGGATAATCCTATCATTTCGGTATCGTGTTCATATCCGGGTGCGAATGCCGATGTCATAGAGAATCAGATTACCGAGCCGTTGGAGCAGAATATTAATGGTATTCCCGGTATTCGTTCACTCACCAGTGTGAGCCAGCAGGGATCATGTAATATTACTGTAGAGTTTGAACTTTCTGTAGATTTGGAGACCGCGGCCAATGACGTGCGCGATAAGGTGTCACGTGCCCAGCGTTTCCTTCCTCGAGATTGTGACCCGCCTACCGTATCGAAGGCCGATGCTGATGCATCACCCATCCTCATGGTAGCTATCCAGAGCGATAAACGCTCGTTGTTGGAGCTCAGTGAGATTGCCGACCTCACCGTGAAGGAGCAGTTGCAGACCATTCCCGAGGTGAGTGCCGTAAACATCTGGGGTGAGAAGAAGTATTGTATGCGTCTCTGGCTCGACCCCGTGAAGATGTCCGGTTATGGTATCACTCCGATGGACGTGAAGAGTGCGCTCGATGCCGAGAACGTAGAGCTTCCCTCAGGTAGTATCGAAGGTAATACCGTGGAGCTTTCTATCCGTACGCTCGGTTTGATGCACACCACCGATGAGTTTAACAACATCGTCGTAAAAGAGCAGGATGGCCGCATCGTACGCTTCAGTGATATCGGTCGTGCCGAGCTCAGTGCCCGTGATATCAAGAGCTACATGAAGATGAATGGTGTGCCCATGGTCGGTGTGGTAGTAGTGCCCCAACCTGGTGCTAACCATATCAACATTGCCGAGGCTGTGTATGATCGTATGGAGATTATGCAGAAAGACCTTCCCGAAGATGTGAAGTATGAGTATAGCTTCGATAACACACGCTTCATTCGCGCTTCTATCTCTGAGGTAAAGGATACCGTGATTGAGGCCTTCATATTGGTAATCATTATCATCTTCCTCTTCTTGCGCGACTGGCGTGTTACGCTCGTGCCCTGTATCGTTATTCCCGTATCGCTCATTGGTGCCTTCTTTATCATGTACCTGTTGGGCTTCTCTATCAACGTGCTCACGATGCTTGCTATCGTACTATCCGTAGGACTTGTGGTCGATGATGCTATCGTAATGACGGAGAATATATACATACGTATCGAGCAAGGTATGCGTCCTCGTGCTGCCGGTATCGAGGGTGCCAAGGAGATTTTCTTTGCCGTAATCTCTACCACCATCACCCTGTTGGCGGTGTTCTTCCCCATCGTGTTCATGGAGGGTATGACGGGTCGTCTCTTCCGTGAGTTTGCGTTGGTTATTGCCGGTGCGGTAGTCATTTCATCATTTGCTGCGCTCACCGTGACCCCGATGCTTGCAACCAAGATTCTCAAGCGTCGTAAGGAGCAGGGATGGTTCTACCGTAAGACAGAGCCCTTCTTCGTAGGTCTTAACAACTTCTACGAGCGCTCTCTCAAGTTTATCCTCAGCCATCGTTTGGTAGCCCTCGTCGTAATGATTGTTTCGCTCGTGGGTTGTGTATGGATGTGGGGACAGATACCTGCCGAGATGGCTCCGCTCGAAGACCGTTCGCAGATTACCGTTCGCACCATGGGTCCCGAGGGCGTGACCTATGAGTATATGCGCGACTATACCGAAGAGATCAACCAGTTGGCCGATTCACTTGTGCCCGATGCTAAGTTCATCACCGCGCGTGTATCAAGTGGTGCTGGTAATATCCAGATTACCTTGCCCGATATCAAGAATCGTGACTATACCCAGATGGAGGTTGCCGAGAAGCTCTCACGTGCCGTGCAGAAGAAGACCGGTGCCCGCTCGTTTGTACAACAGCAATCGACCTTTGGTGGCCGTCGTGGTGGTATGCCTGTGCAATATGTGTTGCAGGCTACCAGCATTGAGAAGTTGGCCGAGGTATTGCCCGTGTTTATGACCAAGGTATATGAGAACCCCACCTTCCAGATGGCCGATGTTAACCTCAAGTTCAGCAAGCCTGAGGTACGCATCGAGATCAATCGCGAGAAGGCCAACCTCATGGGCGTACACACTCGCGACATAGCGCAGACTCTCCAGTATGGTCTTAGTGGTCAGCGTATGGGTTACCTTTACCTCAATGGTAAGCAATACGAGATTGTAGGTGAGATCAACCGTCAGCAACGTAATGCACCGGCCAACCTCAAATCAATCTACATGCGTAGCTCTACGGGCGAGATGATACAGATGGACAACCTCGTTGAACTCATCGAGGGTATTGCACCTCCGAAGCTCTATCGTTACAACCGTTTTGTGGCCGCTACCGTATCGGCAGGTTTGGCCGAGGGTAAGACCATTGGTGACGGTCTCGACGCTATGGATGCGATTGCCGCTGAGGTGCTCGACGATACCTTCCGTACCGCATTGTCGGGTGAGTCTAAGGAGTTCCGCGAGAGCTCATCGAGCCTCTTCTTCGCCTTCGGCTTGGCACTCGTGCTCATCTACCTCATCCTGGCAGCTCAGTTCGAGAGCTTCAAGGATCCCATCATCATCATGATTACCATTCCCTTGGCAATCTTCGGAGCTCTTATCTTCATGATGGTAGGCGAGCAAACCATGAACATCTATTCAGAGATTGGTATGATTATGCTTGTAGGTCTTGTGGCTAAGAACGGTATTCTCATCGTAGAGTTTGCCAACCAGCGTCAGAAGAATGGTGAAGACAAGATGACCGCTATCCGCGAGGCTTCGGTACAACGTCTTCGTCCTATCCTTATGACCAGTACCTCTACCATGCTCGGTTTATTGCCCTTGATGTTTGCCACTGGCGAGGGTGCCAATGGACGTATCGCCATGGGTACAGCCGTAGTAGGAGGTATGCTCATCTCTACCATCATGACGATGTATGTGGTGCCCGCTATATACAGCTACATATCTACCGACCAATCAAAAGAGGAGGACAATCAATGAAACACATATCTAAATACATAGCATCTCTGTTGCTTGCCTTTGGCGCTACAGCCGTATCAGCCCAGTCCAACGACTCAATCTTCACCTCACTCCATAGTGAGACCCTACAGGCGTCAAAGGATGTCCAGTCGGCCACCCTTGGAGAGTGCTTGGAGAAGGGTCTGAATAAGAACTACTCACTGCGCATCATCCGCAATCAGGAGCAGATGGCGGCCAACAACGCTACCATGGAGAATGCCGGATTGCTCCCCTCGGTGAGCCTCTCTGCCGGATATAGCGGATCGGCCTACGGTCGCAATACCGTATCGACCAATGGCTCTACCACTCAGGACCGTGGTGTGTATGACGATGGTATCAATGCCGGTATCGACGTGTCGTGGACCCTCTTCGATGGTTTCAAGACCGTAGCCAACTATGATCGCCTGCGCGAGCTCAGCCTTCTCTCATCTACCCAGACACGTCTGGCCGTCGAGGACTATGTGGCCGAGCTTACTGCCGAGTACTACAACTTCGTCCAGCAACGTCAACGCCTGCGCAACTATGTATCAGCCGTAGAGCTCTCTCGCGAGCGTTTGCGCATCGTTTACGAGCGTTGGATGATAGGTTCGCTCTCACGTCTCGACCTCTTGCAGGCCCGTGTAGACTTCAATGCCGATAGCGCCCAGTGTCTCAAGCAACGCGAGGCCCTGGCATCATCACGCATTCGCCTGCATGAGCTGATGGCCGAGGATAGCCTCAATATCAACTTCATTCCTTCCGACAACGATATTGACCTGCTCGTGCTCCCTCAGTTTGATAGCCTCTGGGTACAGACCAAGGACAACAATGCCTCTATGCTCATCGCATCACAAAACCGCACCTTGGCCGAGATCGACCTGCGTAGTGTACGCTCACGCAATTATCCCTACCTCAAGTTAGCCGCAGGTTACGGCTATAGCACCAATCATTACGGTGCAGGAGCCACCCTCAAGCGCAACCAGTGGGGTGGTGATGTAGGCCTCACCGTTGGCTTCAACCTCTACGATGGCAAGCGTCGTAGCGAGCAGCGTAATGCGCGCCTCAGCGTGAAGAATGCCGAGCTCGAGGAGTACGACCTCACCCTCTCGCTCTATACCGACCTTGCCGACCTTTGGCAGGCTTACGAGAACAACCGCATGTTGCTTGCCCTCGAGCGTGAGAATGTGTTGGCCGCTCGCGAGAACTACTCCATTGCCCACGAGCGTTACCTCTTGGGTGACCTCTCGGGTATCGAGATGCGTGAAGCACAGAAGAGCCTTCTTGATGCAGAAGAGCGCATCCTCGTTGCCGAGTACAACACCAAGCTCTGCGAGATATCACTTCTCCAGCTCAGCGGTGGCATAGGGATATACTTAAGATAAGTTATACACAGAACTTAGAATAAATCACGAAGAGGGTGTCTGAGACGAGGCATCCTCTTTTTTTTTCTCGTATAGTGCTGTCTATTGTATAACGATATCGCTATAACAATCTGTGAAAATCCGAGTAAATCAGTGCTTTTTGCAAAAGCGATGTTTTGCGCGCGGGAAAACGTCGTTTCTTGGCCTTCGAAGCGTCGTTTTCGTTGCTTTTGCAATTGTATTGCAAAGATACGACATTCGCTCCTCGGATAAACGAAACCAGCGTCGCATTTTACGACATTGGTTCTAACTATAAAATCGCTCAAAAAATCTTCGTTCGCTCCCGAATATAATCGCCGAAAAACTTGACTTTGCCCTAAAAATGTTGTATCTTTGTGAATGAATCCACGAAGATACTTCCGCTTCCTATTTGTCCCTAAATCAGTGAAATTTAATAACCATAAATAATACGACACATGAAAAAGTTCTTGTTTTCTTCTTTGCTGGTAGCCTTGTTACAGGTGGTGCCTTGTTTTGCTCAAGATGAGAGCGTAGTTACCTTGGCAGGCAACGCATTTGTTGTGGGTGAGCCTAAGCAGAAGACCTATATTGATGAGCAGCAATCTGCCATTCGCAATTGGACGGACAAGGAGACCGTGATCAGTTTTTATTTCAGAGCGATGAAGAGTGGCAATATGACGCTTGCCTTGCAGGCTCAGGGTCAGTCGCGCATCGAGGTCTCGTTGTTGGAAAAAAAGAAGAAGGTTACGCTCAAGAGTGAGGAGCTGGAGCGCATAGAGCTGGGCACCTTTGCCGTGGATAAGCCGGGATATATAAAGGTGGATGTGCGTGGATTGAAGATTAATAAGGGGGCCGACTTTGGCTCGGTGGCAGCCCTTCTCGTCGGTGGAGAGGTGGCACCGGTCGTATGTGTCACCCCTGATTATAACGCTCATTTCGGGCGTCGCGGTCCCTCGGTACATTTGGGATATACGCTTCCCGAGGAGGATGTAGAGTGGTTCTACAACGAAGTGATTGTGCCCGAAGAGGGCGATATCCCCAGCAGCTATTATATGGCTTGCGGCTTCGGTGAGGGCTACTTCGGCATGCAGAACAATAGTCCGCATAGGCGCAAGGTGCTCTTCTCGGTGTGGAGCCCGTTCGCGACTGATAACCCTGCTGAGATACCCGACTCGTTGCGCATCACGCTCGTGAAGAAGGGTGAGAACACGGTAATCAGAGACTTTGGCAATGAGGGCTCGGGCGGTCAGAGCTTCATGTATTATGACTGGAAGCCGGGAGAGCGTTGCCGCTTCCTGATGGGTGTCAAGCCCGACGGCAAGGGTAACACAATCTATACGGCTTACTTCTATGACAACAACAAGGAGAAGTGGGCTCTTGTGGCCTCTTTCCGTCGTCCGAAGACCTCGACATGGTACAAGGGTGCTCACTCGTTCCTCGAGAACTTCAGTCCTGTAATGGGTCATATAAATCGTAAGGCTTACTATACCAACCAATGGGTGTGTACTGCTGATGGTCGATGGGTGCCGCTCACAAAGGCACGTTTCACCTGTTGTGCAACGGGTACCCAAAAGATGCGCTTCGACTATACGGGTGGCGTTGACGGAGATAGATTCTTCCTTTCTATGGGTGGCTTCTTCGATGACTACATGAAATATGGTAGCCGTTTCGAACGCACGGGCAACGTGACGGAGGAGCCGAAGGTGGATTTTTCTAAAATTGATAATTGACGTAGAATGTTGAACGTTGAAAGAACCATCCGGAGTCAACTTTCAATTTTCAATTCAATTCGATTTCCCCTTTAGTATCTCTTCTAATCTGAACATCTCGTCGCGGTATTGCGCTGCCTCGGCAAAGTTGAGCTGCTTGGCGGCTTCTTGCATCAGCTTGCGAGTGCGGGCAATGCTCTTCTCGAGTTGGCTACGCGACATGTATTCGACGATAGGGTCGGCGGCCTTTGATAATTGAGCGTTGCCGGTTGAGAATTGAGAGTTGTTAGCTCCCAAATGACTGGTCTGTTGACTGTTGTCTGTTGACTGTTGTCCGGCAAGAGCACTTCTGATCTCCTTGCGTATCTGCTGGGGCGTGATGCCATGGGCCTCGTTGTAGGCGAGCTGCTTCTCGCGTCGGCGGTTGGTCTCGGTGATGGTGCGTTGCATACTATCGGTAATCTTATCGGCATACATGATGACCAATCCGTTGACGTTACGTGCGGCACGTCCTGCTGTCTGTGTCAGTGAGCGGTGGTTGCGCAGGAAACCCTCCTTGTCGGCATCGAGGATAGCCACGAGTGATACCTCGGGGAGGTCGAGACCTTCACGCAGGAGGTTGACACCAATGAGTACGTCATATTCGCCACGACGGAGGGCGTTCATGATCTCTACACGCTCCATGGTGTCGACATCGCTATGTATGTAGTTGCATCGTACCTGGTGGTTGAGCAGATACTCGGTGAGCTCCTCGGCCATGCGCTTGGTGAGCGTGACGATGAGAATGCGCTCGTCGCGCTCGGCACGCACGAGAATCTCCTCCATGAGGTCGTCAATCTGGTTAAGGGTGGGGCGCACCTCGATGATGGGGTCTAACAGGCCGGTGGGGCGTATGACTTGCTCGACGATGATGCCTTCGCTCTGTGCCAGCTCGTAGTCGGCAGGGGTGGCACTGACGTAGATAACCTGATTGGTCATCTCCTGAAACTCCTCGAACTTGAGCGGACGGTTGTCCATGGCTGCTGGGAGTCTGAAGCCATACTCTACGAGGTTGATCTTACGAGCACGGTCGCCTCCGTACATGGCATGTATCTGGGGTACGCTCACGTGGCTCTCGTCGATGACCATGAGGTAGTCTTTGGGGAAGAAATCGAGCAGGCAATAGGGGCGGGTACCTGCCTCGCGACCATCGAAATAGCGTGAGTAGTTCTCGATGCCTGAGCACTGGCCCAGCTCGCGCATCATCTCCATGTCGTAGGTCACTCGCTCGTGGAGGCGCTTGGCTTCGAGGTTCTGGCCTATCTCGTGGAAGTATTCTACTTGTTTGGCCAGGT
>JAEIGA010006934.1_pt1 | contig 17225 bp, 14 predicted proteins | sample 9270691 | NCBI WGS metagenome assembly JAEIGA01 (sample SAMN17057246, study PRJNA624740) | gut metagenome | biome: biome; isolation source: fecal sample | host: Bos grunniens | place: China: Xizang | collected 2019 | reverse complement strand
CAAAAAAGTTTGGAGGTAAAGAAAAAATGTCTACCTTTGCAATCCCAAACGAAAAGAAAACGTTTGAGAAAACAAATTCCCGAATAGCTCAGTTGGTTAGAGCATCTGACTGTTAATCAGAGGGTCCTTGGTTCAAGTCCAAGTTCGGGAGCAAAAAAGACGCTGAAAATTCAGCGTCTTTTTTCGTTATATCTACCAGCCCTTCCTGACGTTGTCAGCCATCATGCCGACGAGGCGTTCACGAGCCTCAACGCTCGCCCAAGCGACATGAGGAGTCAGGCGCATGCGTTCAGGATGCTTCATGTTCAGATACGGATGGTCTTCAGGGATCGGTTCCTGTACGAACACGTCGATTCCGGCGCCGGCAATCACCCCATTGTCCACAGCATCGGCAAGGTCCTTCTCCACTATGATGGCACCACGGCCGGCATTAAGCACATACGCCGTAGGCTTCATCATGGCAAACTCCCTGGCTCCCAAAAGATTAAGAGTCCTTTCATTCAAAGGGGCATGAACAGAAACCACATCCGACTCACGCAGAAGGTCTTCGAGCGACAGGCACGGATATTCCTTGCAATGTCCTGTTCCGGAGGTAGAATAATAGCAGACCTTCATTCCGAAGGCCTCGGCTATCTTCGCCACCTTCATTCCGATGTTTCCAAGACCTATGATTCCGATGGTCTTGCCTGCAAGTTCCATCCAGTTCCATTTAGGGTCTGTAAACATTCCGCTGCGGGAATAACTGCCGGACTTGACGCTTTCATCAAAATACGGAGCACCTCCGGCAAGGGAAAGAAGATGCATGAATGTAGCCTGTGCTACGGAATCAGTGGAGTAACCGGCCACATTCCTGACCGGTATGCCCTTGGATGCGGCATATTCCACATCGATATTATTGACTCCGGTCGCCGCCACGCACACCAGTTTCAATGACGGCGCCGAATCAATCAGTTCCTTGTTGACGATCACCTTGTTTATCATCAGCACATCGGCATCCTTCACCCTTTCACGGGCCTCTTCCGGAGTCGAAGTGCCATAACTTACAAACTCGCCCAATTTTTCAAACGGCTCGAACGAAACATCGCCCATTGTGGCCGCATCAAGAAACACTATCTTCATAAAACACTCTATTTCACAGATACTTCAGAGAAATAATACTCTCTCAAAGGCTTGGTTACATGCTTGCCTGCAAGAGTCACCTTGTCTGAAAGCCTGATATCCTCACACGAAGCACCGATCTTCACCTCAAATGTACCAGGAGCGACATTCCACTGACGGACGCCGTCGTTGGTATAATATCCGAACTGCTCAGTATAAAGGTCTACCTCGACTGTCTTTGTCTCGCCCGGCTGGAGAGATACACGTGCAAAGCCCTGAAGCTGGATAGGACGGATGTTCTGACCTTCCTCTGTCGGCGAAAGATAAACCTGAGCGACCTCATCCGAAGCCACGGAACCGGTATTGGTAACATTGAACGAGAGGCTGACAGTCTTGTCTGCAGTAGAAGCCTTCGCATCAAGCACGAGGTTCGAATACTCGAACTCAGTATAACTCAATCCATAGCCGAAAGGCCACTGTACTCGCGGATCCCTTTCAGCCGAATAGTTGTAGCACATAGCCTCATATACCTCGGTATTAGGGTAACTTACAGAAAGTTTTGCAGATGGGGAAACGTTTCCATAAAGGATGTCGGCCACTGCATTACCGCCCTCTTCTCCCGGATACCATGCCTGAATCACGGCTGCGCAGCGCTCTGCAAGGCCGGAAACCACCTGAGCACGACCTCCGAAGATCACAAGAATCACAGGCTTGCCGGTAGCAATAAGTTCATCCACGAACTCCTCCTGCTTGCCAGGAAGACGGAGACCGTCACGGTCACGGTTCTCACCGCAAAGAAGCACGTTCTCACCCACAGCAGCAATGATGATGTCCGACTCGGTAGCCATCCTGAGTGCCTCAGCCTTGTCAGCGACCTCACCTGAATCCACCCTGCGCTGTCTGCGGCTGTTCATCCATGCACGCTCGTCACCACCCTGCTGAAGTTTTGTCTCCACTTCCTCGGTCCAGTCACATCCGCGTGAATACATGATCTCGAAACCTTCCGGCATGCGTCCGCGCATACCCTCGAGAAGTCCTACGATATGAGGATTGTCCAGTCCTTCTGTGACATGTTTCCAGAAATAAGCCATAGCCGGGAACGAGTAGTCGCCGCACATTGCCCACATTGAATTCGCATTAGGACCTGTGATGAGCATCTTGGCAGGTTTCTTCAAAGGAAGGATGCCGTTGTTCTCAAGAAGCACAACCGACTGAGTTGCAATCTCATATGCAGTCTGACGCTCCTCAGGGGTATCAAGAACGATGGTTTCGGTGCTGTACATATAAGGATCCTTGTCAAAGAGACCCGCACGGAACTTATATCTGAGAACGTTCTTCACGGCATTCTCGAATGTTTCCGGAGCGACAAGTCCCTGATCGATAGCATCCTGAAGATACTGATAGTTGGATCCTGTAGGGAAATCCACGTCTGTTCCGGCATTGATTGCGGCAGCAGCCTTCTGTACAGGTCCGTCAAGCCCAGGTATCTGGTTGATGGCAGTATAATCGCTCACGACCATTCCGTCGAAGCCGACATAGTCTCTGAGGATATCCTGGAGTATATATTCACTGGCCGCACATCTGATGCCATGCACATCATGATAACCAGGCATCACCACCTTGCTGCCCTCAAGACGGATCATCGTCTCGTGCGGAAGAAGGATTTCCTCGAACAGTTCCTTCTCATCAGCATCTCCTCCGCCGCCATAGCCGAGATAATGCTTCGAGCATGTACCTACGCCCTTCTTGAGGTCGCCCTGCTGGAGTCCTCTTGCGAAGGCTGTTCCAAACATTGCCGAAAGATAAGCATCCTCGCCGTACGATTCCTCGAGGCGGTTGAAACTTGGAACGCGGCATACGTCCACCATAGGTGACAGGGACAGCACACCGCCCATCTTGCGCATCGCGATACCTGTCTGGAGAGTCTTGAGCTCGGCAAGTTCAAGGTTGAACGAGCCTGCCTGACCGATCTGCTGAGGATATACGGTGGCACCCTGAGTATTCACACCTGAAAGGACTTCCTCATGGAAAAGAGCCGGAATTCCGTTGGGCGTATTGTTCATCAGCCAGTCCTGAACTGCAGCCACACGGTCACGAAGCAGGTTCGGATCCATCGGCTTCTGGCTGGCATACTGAGAAAAATGTCCGATACCGTTCGGAATCAGTTCCCGGCACTTCTGCTCGTCAAGATTTCCGTTCTCATCGAAAAGGTCATCCATATAGCCGCTCCTTAGCTGCGCTATACGCTCCTCCTGAGACATTCTGTCATAAAGGTCATCAACATACTTCTCCATATTGACCGCATTGCAGCCCATAAGGAGCAGAGCCACGCCCGCAAGCGTCAGCATTTTCTTAAAAACATTAAGCATGATTATCTGTAATTTAGATTCTTATCCCGTAAAGATAGCAAATTTTCTGTAACGGGTTATAGATAAACAGAAAAAGAGTCCGGCTGCTGCCGAACTCTTCTGTATGTGCGGATGATAGGACTCGAACCTACATGCCGTGAAGCACTCGCACCTGAAACGAGCGTGTCTACCATTTCACCACATCCGCGTCGAAAGTGTCTGCAAAGATATAAAATGTTTTTGAATTACTAGCAAATTTTGTTCCCGTTTTATCAAATCTCCACTTCGTACCTGTACACACTTTCCCACCCGTTTATGACAATCCTGATTTCCGTAAGGGCATAATCCAGGACAATGGTAATATCATCCAGATCAGGCGCATTCCAGTCATAGCCGCTTGACACGATGTAATGTCCCAAGGCAAAAGCCTTGCAACCGTCCTTTCCCTCATCGATTTCCAGCATGAGGGACGAATCCGTCTGGCGAGGCAGAACCGCCTCATAGACAGCTTCTTCTCGCTTATCTTCCAGCATGAGTTCGAAGTTTCCGGCAAGAGGACGGCCCTTTTCATCATAACCAGCGACATTGCCTCTGAGTATCATCTCTGAAGGCAGACGCAGACCGCCCTCGGTCATAAGGGTCATGACACAATGGTTCTTCCTCAACACGGCAGTCTCATGCACGGTCTCCCCCTCCGCATGCACATCCGAATCATGCATATATACTCTGGGACAGGACTTTCCCAAGGGTATCTGCAGTCCGTACTCAGATGCCATCCCGCCAGTTCCGGCCCAGGCCCTCACATGAAGGTCTGTCCGGGGAACAGGGGCAGAATACCTGTTCCCGGATGCGAAGACATCCACCGTATCCGACAGTGACCATCCGTCAGAAGATGTCAGCATTATTTCGACAGACCCGTCATCAACCGAATCCGGAACGGCAAGGTCAAGTTCCAGGACGCACGGACACGCATCCCTGTCCTCCTTGACCGAGCACGCCGGAATCAGCATCATTACAGCAAGGACCAGCAGAAACGCTAAATGGTTTCCGTAATGTTTTCCGGTCCTTTCCATTCCTCGATGTTTATCTTGATAGATGCGGCATACTTATCCATGTCCTGCTCAGGGCTGGTCGCTCCCGGACGGACTATATTGAGAGACACATGATACCTTGTGTTCTGTTCAAGCACAGGAAGCGACACGGGATAATAGTAGAGCACGCCTCCAAGTCCGGCCTCTATCACCAGACGGGTAGGTCGTGGGCTCCACACATCGGCAGAGAACGTATCTTCCTGATATGGATTAGGATAGCAGTAGAAATGATGCTTGGCCGAATAGACATCCTCGACACTCACATCACCAAGACTGTCATATATCATTCCGTCCACAGGAGAAGAAGGCGTACGCACGATAGGGTTATGCCATTCCTCAGGGTCGGCTTTTTCAACCAGATAGGTCTTATCGCCCGCCACATTGGTCAGATATGCACTCTTGAGTACGAAAGGCATTTCATCATATGTATCATTCTCAAAATCCACCGTAATCTCATCCAGAACCACCTTGGCTACAATCCTTCGGACATCTACGGTCACACTGTTCACTGCAGAGGTTATCACAGTTTCCGCATGTCCTTCCATCACCAGACCACCAGGCCCGTTATCCGACAGCAGAGAACGGGTGCTGACGAACGAATCATAGGAAACCAGCCCACTGACATCGGGAGCATTGGCAAGCACCACAACCTCCTTGGGACCGGCAGTACATTTCAACGTCACGCTCGAAGCGGAGGGCTCTGGGGAGTCATAAGCTTCCAACATCCTGCTGGACATGTCATAGACAAGGACCTGATAATTCTTCACAGCCTTTTCCTCATCTCCTCCGGTTCCGGAAATCCTTGTAGTTGCAGAAGAAGACATCACCACTTCCAACGACACCTTCTCCCCCTCGACTGGATACTGCATGTCAGCATCCTTCACATCACACGCAGACAGCATCACCGATGCCATCAATGCATAACAGATCTTCTTTTTCATACTGCTTGTTTTATTTAAGGTTTTGTTCTTTTTAACATTTCATGCATTTCGGGATCCAGATTCGCCCTATGACGCATCGACGGATCATATGCGACACACAGACTGAAGTATTTCACAGCCTCTTCAGGCAGCTCCAGACGCGACAGGGCCATAGACTTCAGATAGCAAACTTTGGCATCCCTGTCATCCAGCCCGTTCAGAACATCGAGGGCAGAATGGTCATAACCGGCTGCCAGGAAAGCAAGGGCGGAATTGCAGTCGCGGTAAGGGCGGAGCCTCTCCACCGCCTTACTGTAGTCCATCTCCCTCAACGCCTCCAGACCATTCATATAAACCGTATCCAGTTCGGCCGTATGTACGGTATCCTTCTGCATTCCGGCCCTATGCAGATGGAAATCAAAGCTGACTGACCTCAACTGAGGATATATCTTCTCCCTCAGATAGCGGTATTCAGGCATTTCCGACAGTTCCTTCTCCACCTTGTCCAGATCGCCTTCTTCCTCGGCAAGGCTCAGTATCCTCCTACGTGAACCTGCATCAAGGATAGTGTCATTTGCGACAAGCCGCCTCAACTGTTCCCAGTTTTCAGGGATGTGGGCTGTCCTTACGCTGCTTCTCCACTGCTCGGGAATATGCTCCCACATATACTCTGTCACGGCCTTGGAACGCTCCTGAGCCAGACGGCTGTTGAATTCACATGTACCTTCCGGAGAACACGATGCCATCACCACCAGCGAGTCAAGGACATATTCCTTTCTGGAAACCACGTCCCCTATGCATCGTACCACGCGCCTGAGTTCCGAAGCATTGTCAGACAAGGAGGTATCTATGGCATGACTTCCATGTGCGAAATCAAGCAAGGCCTTGGTATTGTCATAGACATACCTCTCGATCACCTTCATAGTGTATCTCGGGCTCATGTCAGCAAGGCCTGACAGAGAACTTATATAGTAGGTCAGTTCTTCCGGGAAAGGCAGGTCCTGCAGCAGACTGCCATCCTCGTAAATTTCCCCCGAGAGATTGACCATCACCTTCTTAAGTCCAGGACGACTCCTGAAGGTATGAGTGTAACGATATATGAAACCGCCGCCGGCAGCAGTGACCACGGTATCCAGCCGGACTCCCTCGGAAACGATGGGATCCTTCACATATCTCTCATACATCAGCCCCAGACGGGCCTTTCTCCTTTCATTGGAACGCACCCTCATGTGCATAGTATAATGGCGCAGAGCCTCTGCCTGGGTGACCCCGAAAAGGTTTTCGGCCACCGGATCGGAAATGAGAGATGTGTCGTTCTTCATTGCATAGGTCTCGGGATAATGCCTCTGAAGGAATATCTCCAGCTGACCTATGCGTATAAGATCGGTCGTATCCGTGATTATGGACGACAGGAAGTCCCTGTAGCGTTGGTATCCCCTCAACTGGCCCTTTCGATAGTCCTCGCCTGTTATGAAGAGCGGTTCGAGAGCGACGGTGTCCTCCTGAATCCTCATTACGGGACGCAGTTTCAACTGCCAGTCAGAATCCAGCATTTCCTGGGGCACGCTGACGTCAAAACCGATTGAAACATATCCGGCACGCTCTGCCACATTCCTGAATCTTGCAACAACGGTCGAGGCGCTGATCACATCAGTCGCGACCATCTCTCCGGTTTCGCTGTCCCTGATGGCATTAAGTATGACCGGACCTTCGGACAAGTCGCTCCTGATGCTGTCCACCCTGACTTCAAGCTCTCCAGGAACTTCATGACGTCTGTCGTCCGGAACAGTTATGTCCATCCTGACTTCCCCTGACCTGATTCTGTTCATCATCCTTGAAGAAGAACACGAAGCGGCAAGGAAAGCCATGGACATCAGCAAGATAATCCTCTCAGAACACATAGGCGACAGATATCATTACATCGTCCGGCATTATGAAGAACTTCCTCCCGGCATCAGTAGTCAGCCCGCATACAGGACAGGAATACTGCCGGTACCAGGCAACACCTGACCATAATCCCAAACCGAACTCAATATTGAAATGAGACGAAAGCATATGGGTATAGCCGGCATATAATCCACCTCCGACGCGATCTCCTTCCTCTGTCTTCGGAGAAACGATGCCTCCCCTGTTATACTCCTGATACCTCAGTTTTCCTGCAAACCACCAGCCTGACAAGGTATGCCATGGCCACAGACGCGCACCGACTGCATACGACTGTTGACGGCTCTGGAACTGCCTTTCCGGATCTCCCTTCCGGAAGGTGAAGGGGTTATAGCGCACCCCGGCTGTCAGACTCCAGCGTCGGGACACTGCAAAGGAAGCATCCAAATTCATGGTCCCGAGCCGGGCATATCCCAGAAGGTCAGTGGAAATGCTGTAGGTCTGGGCCTCGGCATTACGTGCGGAAAGTGCAAGCACCAGGACCGATATGATCCACAAAAGCCGCTTCATGTTACATGTATCTATTGAAAATCAGTTCAATACGGTCCGCCTTATCAGGACTGGAGGCCATCAGGGCACGTTTCAGGGCATCACGGGATGTGACGGAAGATCTCAGTTGGGAGAATATCTCCCATGTGCTTATGCCCGTCTCCTCCACATACCTGAGAATCTGAGGATGGAACCAGAAGGTCGTGCCGAATGACGGATATGTGCCACCGTACCTTTCATGCCACATCTTTGACGACATATGGTATGCCCACATCTCACCGACTTCGCAATATCCGGAATTCGTGCCCGTACCGTCCCCATAAGTCATTCCTCCTGAAGCGATATAGGATCCCAGGACATACAGCAGATAGGTGTTCCAATAGTCTGTGCCGACGTTTCTGAAATGGCTCGCATGGGCCAGTTCGTGACATACCTCGGAATAGATTGAACTGTAATCGTCCTTGCCCTTCACTCCTATGGTGATGTCAGGAACAAAGACCTTTACCAGAGGGGCAAAGTCCCCGAGGAATGAGGATATGACATCCGTATCGAGTATCGCGCCGTGGTGCAGCATCATCGAGCTGCTGGACTGCAGTTTATGGAAGAGCCATATCCTCAGGTCTGACGGAGGAGGAAGAATGTTGAGATCTTCCGGAGAGCAGCGTTCATAGTAATCGTATGCGGCATTGTTGACCGCACATCTCTTGAAAAGCTTGGTTTCAGAATCACGAGTCACAGTCACGTTCACACCTTCGGGAGAAGCCTTGCCCAGGGTCGAGACCGAGGCCGGCACAAGGATCATGTTGAAGCCGATGGAAAAGCCCTTCTCATTCTCGAAGACAAGCCTGTAACGGAGCTGGGATGAAAACACCTTGTCCATCTTGTAATAACCGTCTTCGTCCGTATAGGCATGGGAGAACTTCACAAAGGTATTGCATGAGACACGCACACCTTTCACTCCGACGGGAGTTCCATCCTCCGATGCCTCATCCACAATCGTTATCCTTCCGGAAGGGCTCACCTTGTCTGCCTTGGTCTCAGGCGCAAGAAAAGACTCATTTCCCGTCATCACATATGCCTGACGCTCAACGGCTTCCCAATCCACCCCATCTTCCGTTCTGGTTCCCGGATCATTCTCCGAAATGTGACATTCATCTATGATCTCATACTCCATTTCCGGGAAACTGAAGTCATGCGGGACAACAGCATACTGCCAGGTCATCATGTCATCAGGAACCTCAGGATCGTGATACCAGTCACCCTCCTCCAATATCTCATAATCAAGCGGATGGTCAGTCAGCCTTATATCCATATCCTTAAGCGCTGCATACTGTTCTTCTGTCTTCGGAAGGAAACGGACATAAAGGTCAGTGGTCCTGACCGGCACCCGGTCCGCCTTGGTCGGATACAGAGCCTGCATGGCCTTCGTTATGTTTTCCGTCTTGTAAGGATTCTCCAGACGAGCACCCAAGACAATCTTCTCATGGGAAAGATTCCTGCCGGCATGATGGTCCGGTCCATTGTCAGGATCAATCCCGTTACCGCTGCATGACACCAACACCAGAGCCATGAGCATCAGTCTGATTTTACCTCTCATAATTTTTAGTTTTAATTACGGAGACAAAGTTCCAAACAATTATCCGCATACCGAAAAAGTATGCGGATAATGAAAAAAATCGCCGTCCCACATGCGTAGAACGGCGATTAGACCCTTGAAATTACTTTGATTTTTTATAAAAATAAAAGTAATTTTCTAGTAATATGATACTGTTTTCTGTTCAACTGCAGACAAAATGCTGTTTGCGACACGGCTTACACCGAAGCGGAAATACTCCTTGTTGAGCCACTCTTTGCCGAGAACAGATGATACGATCGAGTAGTAGCAGAGGGCATCAGCTGCCGATGAAATGCCGCCTGCAGGCTTGAATCCGATCTTCTTGCCGGTAGCAGCATAGTACTTCGCGATGCACTCACACATCACGTATGCAGCGACAGGAGTAGCATTTACGTCCACCTTTCCTGTAGAGGTCTTGATGAAATCCGCACCTGCCTCCATTGCAAGGAACGATGCCTGAGCGATACGCTCCGGAGTCCTGAGAAGACCTGTCTCAAGAATCACCTTAAGATGTACCTGACGGCCCTGTCTTCCGGCAACCTCGTCGATGCAACGACGTACCTGACGGATCTCTTCCGCCGCCTTTTCATAATCTTCTGCAAGGAAAGAGTTGAGCGCAAGCACGATGTCCACCTCGTCAGCACCCTGCTCGACCGCCATCTCACACTCCTTCAACTTCACCTCAAGGAAACTCTGAGAAGACGGGAAGCAAGCAGACACCACTGTTATGTTGAAGTCTGTCTTTCTTGCCTCATCCACTGTCTTTGCGAAGTTCGAATAAACGCAGACAGATGCAGGAAGCGGCCAGTCAGGATAGACATCGTTGAAGGAATTCACCTTGTTCACGAGTTTGGTGACAGACGCAGGAGTGTCGTCAGTCTTCAATGTAGTAAGGTCCATCATTGAGAAGCAATCCTTATAAACCTGCTCGGAAGCAACGCTTTCAAGGTTTGCAGCAATGATTTCCAATGCTCTGGAAATAGCCTCCTGATCTGGAGTATAGCCGTATTTTGTCAAAAGATCCATATAATATCCTTATTTTAAAATTTCAACTTAGAATCAACAATTATCGTTACTGGTCCGTCATTCAGAAGCGACACCTTCATGTCCGCTCCGAATATTCCCCTTCCTACAGGACGGGAAAGTTCTGCCTCGAGAGCAGCAAGGAACTTCTCATAAAGCGGAATCGCCACATCCGGTTTCGCCGCCTTTATATAAGAAGGCCTGTTTCCCTTCACCGTAGACGCATAAAGCGTGAACTGGCTTACAGCAAGAATCTCTCCTTCAACATCTCTGACCGAAAGATTCATCACTCCCGCCTCATCATCGAAGATACGCATCGCCGCTATCTTCCTTGCCGTCCATTCAATATCCTCATCCGTATCTTCGTCTATGAAGGCCGCAAGCACAAGCAGGCCCTTTCCTATCGAAGATTCATATCCCTCTGCGGGTACGGTCACCGATGCATGGGTGACCCTCTGTATCACTGTCCTCATTATCCTCTGATCTGTATGCTGTAGCCTTCTTCAATGAGCGGTCTGACCATCTCCGTCATCTCATCCACAGTATATTTTCCAAGCGCCTGGTCCGGCGTCTCTCTGTCTATGGTGTAGACCATCACCTCCCTCGGCTTCAGTTCCCTCACTATATCCATCCATCTGGCCAATGCCTCAGGAGCGGCGGTATCAAAATCCGGAGACCTGAGAAACATTGTCTGAAGTATGAAACGTCCCTCGAACTTCTTCAGGTTCGCGATGACCTCGTCAAGACGGTATGAACCTGCCGGCTTGTTTATCTTCCTGATCAGTTCATCCGACGACGCATCAATCTTGAGGATAGGGTTATCCACTCGCATCAGCGCCTCTGCAACAGCCTGTCTTCCGATAAGGGTCGCATTGGAAAGAACGGAAACCTTCGCATTCGGGAAGTATCTGTCCCTCAGTCTGAGAGTGAGGTCTATCACCTTCGGAAAATCCGGGTGCATGGTAGGTTCGCCGTTTCCGGAAAAGGTAATCGAATCCACTCCTGTCCCATCTTCAGCCACCTTTGCCATCTTCTCTTCAAGAGCCGCCTGGACATCTGCGAATTCCGGAAATTTCCTGTCTCCCATGCCGTCCTTGTTCCATCCGCATTCGCAGTAAACGCAATCAAAGTTACATAATTTTCCCTTGGAAGGCAAGAGATTCACCCCAAGAGAAGAACCGAGTCTGCGACTGTATATCGGTCCGAACACTATGTCGTCAAAGTGCAGCATCAGGCTATCCTTTCAGAGCGGCTTTCCTTGGTGAGGCCACCGTTCTCATCCAGAGAACTGACATACACAAGTCCCGGCTTCCTGCCAGGGGCAATCGAACCGAGTACATCATCCTTGGCAAGGAAACGTGCTCCGTTTCTGCTGGCCCAGACAAAGAGTTCGTTCATCGGCACTTCCGGGAAATTCTCATGCAGGCAGACAAGTTCCTTCACGATGTCGAGGTCGTCGTTGCTTGACAGAGAGTCAGTTCCCACCATTATGTCAAGACTGTTCCTCCTCATCAGAGACACAGGAGGCAATGCATTGTGTATGAATATGTTCGAGAGCGGACATATAGCCCAGTAGACATTATTCATGACCTTCTTCGCAGCATCTATGTCATCCTGTGAAAGGCAGACATTATGCACAAGGAGGATATGCTCATCATATGGTCCCGGCTTCACGGCCGCAAGTCTGTCAAGGAAATATCTGAGAGACGACTCACCTGTAACCGGAGGCGTGCTCATTCCTGACCTCTTCCTGTTCTCATACATGGCTCCGCTACCGGTTCTGAGCAGGTCTTCCTCCTCCTGGCTCTCCTGCGAATGATATGATACATATCCTTCCGCAAGTCCCGCTGCAGCAGATTCGCTGAGAAGCTGAGGACTCATGGTATAGCATGAATGAGGAGTCGGAGCCGCATCGATTCCGGCCTTATCAGCCACAGCCTTGAGTTCAGTCACATCCTTCATCACTCCCTCACACATTTCCGGCTCACTTCCGAACACCTCAAGGAAGGTCCTTGTGTACATAGGATGCGTCGCCTTGACAGGGAATGAGGAATCATCATTGCTGATGTCAGCCATGGCAGACACACCGTCCGCCCACATCTTGTCCATCCACTCCTTGACGAGTCTGGTCTTCACCTCAGGGCCAGCCCAGTCTCGAAGTTCATTTATCTGGTCGATGAATCCAGCCATACCGGTTCCCTTGCGGAACTTGCCGTGAAGATGCGAAAGTTCCACATGGCAGTGTGCGTTGACAAAACCCGGCACGATCGCTCCATCATAGAAACGCTTCTCGGACGCCACGTCTTCACACACGCCTACCGCTGTCACCATGCCGTCCTCATCATATTCCACATAGCCGTTTCTTATCGGCTCATCTGCATCCAGGGTATATACATAGGATGCAGCTATCCTGTTAACGGTCATCACTTGTCTTGTTTTAATCTATTCTCACTATCCTTTCCGGAGCAGGCTCCTGCATCACTTTACGCTTTGATCCAGGCTCAGGTCTTCTGAGTGCCTTGATGACATGCCCTTCCTCAGGCTCGATCACCGGATCGGCTTCCGGTTCCGCCACCGGGGCAGCTTCAAGAGTGTCTACCGGCTCCTGAGGCACTACGGAAACGGTGTCCTGCTGCAAACGGATGACCATCCTCACCCCTTCGTAAAGGGTATCGGCGACTGACACCGGGGTCATCCTGTAGAAATGCATGACAGTATCCATTTCGATCGAAAGACTGTCGTGATAATGGACATAAGGCTCGTTCCTGAGATAAGGGAACATGTCATGGAAATCCACATCCGGACGGAACTTCTCCATCTTCTTTCTGATTTCCTCGAGCCTGTCCATCTCTGCCTTTCTTGCTTCAAGATCCGTGAGTCTGGCTCCCAGGAGGTCGCCGGTCTGCCTCAGGATCCTTGCAAATCTCTCGGGATCATCCATATACACATCCACAGACTTACGGTAATCATCTGAATCATATCCGTATTTCTCAAGAATAGGCTCATACACCAGAGATGTATCCGCTATGAGTCTGACATTAGGAGTGTTGATGATCCACTGGTCGGTCATCATCATTTCAGCATATATCTGCGCCAGTTCATCACGAGGAATGACCTTTACCCTGTCTCCGCCACATGAGGTCAGGAACAGGGTAAGGATTGCCGCAATGGCGGCGATATGTCTGAAACTTCCGGCCATATTTATCTCAAGGTAGCGCCGAATTCGTTCTGGAATGTCGAGAGAAGCTTACTCATGATCCTCTCAACATCGTTGTCTGTCAGGGTCTTCTCAAGGTCCTGGAGAACAAAGCTGAGGGCATACTGCTTCTTGCCTTCGGCAATCTTGTCGCCTCTGTAAACGTCGAAGAGTCCCACCTGCTTGAGGAGCTTCTTACCCACGCGGAACGCGCTCTTTCTGAGGTCTGCATATGACACAGACTCATCCAGGAGAAGGGCAAGGTCTCTTCTCACCTCAGGGAACTTAGGGAGTTCCTTATACTTGATCTTGTTTCTCTTGACGAGAGCAAAGAATGCAGGCCAGTTGATCTCTGCAGCAAATACCGGCTGCTTGATGCCGAACTGCTTGAGTCTTGCAGGAGAGATGGTACCCATCACTGCAAGCGGCTGGCGTGTTCCAGGAAGGCTGTATGAAAGTCCCTCCGAGAAGAGGTCAGCAGGAGCAGCATCAGTCTCGAGAGAGTAGATGTCGCAGCCGAAACGCTTGAGGAGGAGTTCAAGATAGCCCTTGAGCTGGAAATAACTTCCCTTTCCAGGATCGTTTCTCCATGTCTTGTCAGGCTGACCGCTCATGAAGAGAGCATAGCATGTGTGCTCCTCATATGACTCGAGGGTCTTTCCGTCCATCTCAGGATTGAATGAATATACGGAACCGTACTCGAAGGTCTTGATGTTGGTAACCTGACGGTTGATGTTGTATGCTATCACCTCAAGACCGTTGAGAAGAAGGGTCTGTCTCATCACGTTAAGGTCTGAGCTGAGAGGATTCATGATCCTCACGCACTTCTCTTCAGGATATGTCTTGAGTTTTGAATAGTATTCCGACTTTGTGAGAGAGTTGTTCATGGTCTCCACGAAACCGTTGGCTGCAAGGAAATCCGAAACAGCCTTTCTCACCTGCTCCGGCTCCGGCTTCTGAGGAGCGTTCACAGACATGCGCATGGCCTGAGGAAGCTCGATGTTGTTATATCCGTAGACACGGAGAATCTCCTCCACGATGTCGCACTCACGGTATACATCTACCATGTATGAAGGTACAGCCACAGTAGATCCACCCTCATGCTTCTCTACGAACTCATAGGCGAGAGCCTCGAGAAGTCCTTCGATGACGTCATGACCGATCTTCTTTCCTACGAAGGCCTCTATACGGTTGTAATCAAGTTCCACAACCTTCTTCTCGATCTTCTCAGGATAGAACTCCTGAACCTTTCCGACGATCTGTCCGCCAGCAATCTCCTGGATGAGGAGGGCTGCGCGTCTTGCCGCATAATCCACTACGAGAGGATCTGCGCCACGCTCATAACGGAAGGATGCATCAGTCTTGAGACCATGTCTCTTCGAACTCTTTCTTACAGATACTGGGTTGAAGTATGCACTCTCAAGGAAGACGTCCACAGTCGACTCGGTAACTCCAGACTCTTCACCGCCGAACACACCTGCCAGGCACATTGCCTTCTCTGCATTTGCGATCATGAGGTCAGCAGCCGAAAGGGTTCTCTCTACTCCGTCGAGTGTAACGAACTTCTCGCCCTCTTCTGCACGGCGTACCACAACCTTTCCACCTGCGATCTTCGCCGCATCGAACGCATGAAGCGGCTGTCCGATTTCATGGAGAACGAAGTTGGTGATGTCCACAACATTGTTGATAGGCCTGAGGCCGATTGAAAGAAGCTTCTTCTGGAGCCAGTCCGGAGAAGCGGCAACCTTCACACCCTTGATTGTAGTACCGGTATATCTTGGAGAGCCGTCTGCCGCAGTCACCTCGACAGGAATAGCCTCACCCTCGCCTTCTGCGAATGCAGAAACATCAGGAATGTTGAGCTTGCAAGGGATATTGTTGTGCTTGAGATATGCGTAGAGGTCACGTGCCACTCCGATATGTGAAGCAGCGTCCACACGGTTCGCAGTAAGTCCGATCTCGATTACCGCATCTGTAGCAAGACCGAGGTAATCCTTTGCAGGGGTACCCACAACTGCCTCAGGATCAAGCACCATGATACCGTCGTGTGACTCACCGATGCCAAGTTCATCCTCTGCGCAGATCATACCGAAAGACTCTACGCCGCGGATCTTTGACTTCTTTATCTTGAAATCCTCGCCGAGGACAGTACCTACCGTAGCGAGAAGAACCTTCTGGCCTGCAGCAACATTCGGAGCGCCACACACTACCTGAAGAAGGTCAGCCTCTCCTGTATTGAGTTTTGTGACATGGAGATGGTCTGAATCCGGGTGCTCGACGCACTCCACAACCTCAGCAACGATAACACCTGCAAGTCCGCCGGGAATCTCCTCGACCTGCTCCACTCCATCCACTTCAAGACCGATGGAGGTAAGGGCTTCCGCAACCTCTTCTGGCGAGAGGTCACACTCAAGATAGTCCTTGAGCCAATTGTACGAAATCTTCATATATGCTTTTACTTTTGATTATTCTATATCTTCCTTTGAGAAAAGAGATGTAACGAACTCTCTCTTGTCAAACACCTTGAGGTCATCGATTCCCTCACCGATGCCGATGAACTTGATAGGCACCTTGAACTGGTCGACGATTCCCACAACGACACCGCCCTTGGCAGTACCGTCAAGTTTAGTCACGGCCAGCGCCGTGATGTCTGTCGCACGCGAGAACTCCTTAGCCTGCTGGAATGCATTCTGACCGGTAGAGCCGTCAAGGACGAGCAGCACCTCATGCGGAGCATCAGGAACCACCTTTCTCATGACGTTACGGATCTTTGTCAACTCGTTCATGAGGTCAATTCTGTTGTGGAGACGGCCTGCAGTATCTACAAGAACCACATCAGCATCCTTGGCAACGGCAGACTTCACTGTATCGAACGCAACCGAAGCCGGATCCGAGCCCATGGCCTGCTTCACGATTTCAACGCCTGCCCTTTCAGACCAGATGGTAAGCTGGTCCACAGCCGCAGCACGGAATGTATCCGCAGCACCGAGCACCACCTTCTTGCCCTGAGCCTGAAGGCTGCTTGCAAGCTTGCCGATCGTAGTGGTCTTGCCGACTCCGTTGACTCCGACAACCATTATCACATAAGGCTTGCGGGAAAAGTCGAAAGGCTCGACCTTGTCATCCGAAGTCTCACCCTCGCGGACATTGAGCAAAGAAGCGATCTCATCGCGGAGCATGTCCACAAGTTCATTCATCGAAACATACTTGTCAGCGCGGACTCTCTCCTCAAGGTTCTCGATAACCTTCATCGTAGTGTCAACGCCCATATCTGTTGCCAGCAGGGCCTCCTCGATAGCATCCAGCACATCATCGTCGACTTCTGTCCTTCCGACAATCGCTCTGGAAAGCCTGTCAAAGAAACTCCTGTTGGTTTTCTTAAATCCTTTGTCAAAAATACCCATAAAACCAGATGTTTAACCCGCAAATTTAATCATTTCAAGCGTATAAAAAAAGTGGCGCAGCGGAAAATAAATTCTGCTGCGCCACTTTTAATGCTCT
>JAEIGA010006933.1_pt1 | contig 17229 bp, 25 predicted proteins | sample 9270691 | NCBI WGS metagenome assembly JAEIGA01 (sample SAMN17057246, study PRJNA624740) | gut metagenome | biome: biome; isolation source: fecal sample | host: Bos grunniens | place: China: Xizang | collected 2019 | reverse complement strand
GTGAAGGCCACCAGCTTGCCAGCAATGGTTTGCCGCAGAAGATCAACGCCCTCGCCTATCCCTACGACGCGGAGGGCAAGGAAGTCCCCGCCAAGTACGAGCACATTCAGATCGAAGCCGCCGTCTATATGCTCAACAAGCGTGGCGGTGAGGGAGAGAGCGCGCACAGTGAGAATGGGATCAGTCGTACTTACGAAAGTGCGGACCTTCCTGCGTCTATGCTGCGCGGGATCGTCCCGTATGCGGGGGTCGTGAAATGAAGACGTTGTGGCGCAATCTCCGACCGATCTGGTACTGCCGCTATAAAGAGACCGTCAAGGCGGTGAACGATCGCGGGCAACTGTCCGGCCTGGAGATCGTGCTCTACCACGCCCCGGTGCAGATCATGGCGAATGTTTCCCGCGCGACTGGACAATCGAACACGGAGCAGTTCGGCAACCTGACGAACTACGACAAGGTTATTGTCACAAATGATATCGAACTGCCAGTTGACGAAAGCTCCGTGTTTTTCCTCGACAAAGAGCCTGAGTTCGCTACGCGCATCTCTTACGACTACGAAGAGCCTGAAACGGTGCTTGGGACTCCTACTGCCACGCCTGTTGAGTACCAGGTGCCCATCCCGGACTACACCGTTGCCGGGATCGCGAAGAGTCTGAACTCCATCAGCATCGCCGCGAGGAAGGTGGAACTGTCGTGAAGATCAATATCACCAATCTCTCAGCGCAGAGTTTGGGACGAGCGATCGCACAGATCCAGCAATTCGCAGCAAAACTCAACAGTGACGCGGACACGTTCGCCAACCAACTTGCTGGCATCGGCCAGCTCACGGCATCGTACTGGTACTCGACAGACAAAGACTACGAGCCGAGGACAGACGCAAACGTCGCGGTCTCCGTGCAAAAGAACCAGAACGCCCAAAATTCGTACGCGCTCACGGCAACGGGCAAGGCCGTCGCGTTTCTGGAGTTCGGCGCTGGCATTACATACTCCGGGAACGCGCATCCTTGGAACGGTAAAGTCACGCCGCCAATGGGACCCGGCACCTATCCCGGCGCTGGTCATTGGAAAGACCCCGGCGGATGGTATGTACCGGGAACGTATGACCCGTCGAAAAAGAGATCCATCAAAACGCTCGGCAATCCGCCAACGAAGGCAATGTACAATGCGTTTGAGACCATGAAACAAAAGAACGTATACCAGCCGCTTGCGAAGCAGATCTTTACGTAACATGATCAATATCTCTAACGACATTTTCGATACTGTGGCAAAACGGGTGACCACGCAATACCCGGAGGCATACTGCTCCGCCGTGTATGTTCCAGCGCCGCCCAGGTTCCCGGCTGTGTCCGTCGTAGAGGAGTCGAACACAGTCTTGCAAAACATGAGGACGCTCAAGGTGGAGAATGCCGTGAGCGTCATGTATGAGGTCAACGTATACTCCAACGCCGCCTCGATGGCAAAAGACGAGGCAGAGGCGGTCTTGGCCATCGTTGACGAGACGCTGTCCGGCATCGGATTCACACGTACGATGATGAACCCGATCCCGAACATGGCGGACAACAGCATCTACAGGGTAACTGCGAGGTACGAAGCTACTGTTGACAGCGATCTGTGGATCTACCAAAACTAACGAAAGGAAAGTGACCATATGGCATCTCCTAGATACAGCACTGCTGGTATGTATCTGTGCTATGCTGTGGAGACCACGGCTGGGACCCGACCCACTACTGGCTACAAGCTCGTCCCCGAAGTGAAGTCGATGCCCAGTTTCAACCCCAGCCCTGAGACGATCGAGAGCACGACGCTCCTGGAGACTGAGTACAAGACCTACGTTGAGGGTCTGAAAGACCTTGGCGGTGCTCTCGAGTACGGCGCTAACCTGACCGAAGACCTGATCACCTTCTGGGCAACGTGCAATTCGGCCCACGATACCGCCGCCGCGCAAGGCAAGGCGACCTGGTTCGCCGTTGTGCATCCCAAGCTCACCAAGGCGATCTTCTTCCAAGGCGACCCGTCCCCGATCGGCCTTAACGAGGCGTCTGTCAGCGCGATGGCAGAGACCACCCTGTATATCACCCCGGAGTCCGCACCGACTTGGGAAGACAAGCCCACGCTGGACAGCGGGAGCCAGACTGTGCTCGGAGGTGGCTAATGGACGAGAGGATCCAGCCTATCCGCATCACCGACAACACGACCGGCAAAGTCTACGAACTGGACTTTAACCGGGAGAGCGTGAAGTGGATCGAGAGCCAGGGGTACAAAGTCGAGGAGACTTTTGACTTCCCCAATATCAACATCCCCAAACTTTTTTACTATGCGTTTAGGGCACACCATCGGAACGTGTCCTTCGGTCAGGCAGAGGCCATTCTGGACAGGATGGGCGGTCTGACTGTCAAGATCGCGGAGCGGCTGGTGCTCCTGTACAACCAGGCTACCGTGTCCAACAACGTCCTCCAGGAAGAGGAGGATCTGGCAAAAAACTCCCAGGTGACGGTGGAGCTGTAAAAGCCCCATCGTCACTCGCAGAGCTTTTTGAGCGGGACTGCCCGTACTATCTGGCTATCGGCATGACCTATGAGCAGTACTGGTATGGCGATCCACTGATGGTACGGGCTTTTTACAAGGCAGAGAAACTACGACAGCAGCGCAAGAATGAAGAGGCGTGGCTGCAAGGCATCTACACCTTCCAAGCCCTCAACGCCACCGTTGGGAACATGATGCGGGAGAAGGGAACACAGCCGATCAAATACCCCGAAAAGCCGTTTGACCTGGAACCGCCGAAAGTTGAGCCGGAAGACGAAGTGCTCTTCGCCAAGGCGTACATGGAGAACATGGTCCTGATGGGCAAAAATTGGGGGAAGAAAGGGGGGAGCGGCAAATGACGATAAACGACCTGACTATCGACATCAAAGTTGATACGAGCAAAGCAGTAAACCAGATCAACAAGATGGCAAGCGCGCTGAAGAACTTACAGCGCATTCTAAACGGAAGATGGAACAACCCGTTCAGCAATATGACGTTCCCGACCATCCCGAGAATGCCGGGTGGCGGCGGCTCCGGCAGCGGGTCGGCAAGCGGCGCGGCATCCAGTGCGAAAAGGGTCTCTTCCGCCTTCGCTACGCTAAAGAAGCAAGCGCAAGGCTTGTTCAAGCACTTGACGACTATCCCGAGGGCTTTTGCGAGGATCGCATTCTACAGAGCGATCAGGTCCGCTCTGAAAGCTATTGGCGATGCGTTCAGAGAGGGCGGAGAGAACGCATACTGGTTCTCGAAGCAGTTTGGAGAGAGCACGAAGTACATTTCGGAAGCTCTGGATGCTATTTCGTCTGCGAACTTCAAGGCAACGAACCAACTTGGTGCTGCGTGGGTCACGCTAAAAGCCGCACTAGCGCCCATATTCATCAGCATCATAGGCATGGTCACGAACCTTGCCGCCCGCATCACAGAACTGTTTGCGGCCATCAATGGCAAGACAGTATTTTTGAGAGCCAAGGATTACACCAAAGAAGCCTACAAAAACACAGCCGCCGGGGCGAAAGCCGCCAAGGAGTGGAAGAACCAGCTCATGGGCTTCGATGTGATCAACAGGCTTGAGGAGCCAAGTTCAGGGGGCGGCGGAAGCGGGTCCTCCATCCCAGACTATGAAAATATGTTTGAGGAGGCAGAGGTAAGCGAAAGCGCCACCAAGATCGCCGGTAAGATCAAGCAGATGGTCCAAGACATCAAGGACAACCTCGCTACGATCGGATTGATAGGAGGGTTTGCCTTGATGGGCCTCGGTGCTATCCTTGCATTTTCTGGGGCGAACATTCCTCTTGGCCTCGGCATGATGGCTGCGGGCGGCGTAATGGTATACAAGTCCCTCCCGGTCGTCTGGGGCGGCTTGACACAAAGCATCAAAGACGAGATAGCAAAGATCGCCGCGATCATCGGATCTTCGCTGCTGGTCATTGGCATCATTCTCCTGTTCTCTGGCCAAATCGGCCTCGGCGTTGGTGCTCTCGTCCTTGGCGCGGCATCGCTCGGCATCACCGCATATGCCGCGAAACCTGGTGGAGGCATTTCCACAGAGACAAGGAAACAGCTTGCTTTGATAAGAGATATCGCAGTCGCTGGAATGCTCGCGCTCGGCGTGATTTTGCTTTGCTGCGGTCAGATCCCTATGGGCATTGCGATGATCGTTGCCGCTGGCGGACTGGGTATCGCATCAGAAAAACTCAACCTCGGCACACCGATCTTGGACTTCATCAAGAAGACTTGGAACAACATCAAGACTTGGTGGAACACCAATGTCGCTAAGATCTTTACGTCGCAATACTGGACAGACAAATTCCAGAAAGCGATCAACGGGCTTTCCAATGTCCACATCAAACTCCCGCATCTGCAAGTAGACTGGGAGCCTGTGGCTTCCAACAACTTCCTGTCCAAGATCTTCGGCTTCACCAGCATCCCGCATTTGAGCGTGAACTGGTATGCCAACGGCGGCTTCCCGGAGGACGGCCTCTTTATGGCAAACCACAGCGAGCTGGTAGGTAAGTTCTCCAACGGCAAGACGGCGGTCGCGAACAACGAGCAGATCACCCAGGGCATCGCGAGGGCCGTGTACGATGCGTTCACTTCTGCTATGGGAGACGGTCGGAGCGACGACAAGCCCATCATCATCATGCTGGACGGCAAGGAAGTTGCCAGGAGCACTACCAAGTATCAGCGCCAGATGGCGAGAGCGGGAGGCGTGTAATGACATTCCTTATTGACGGCGTGGACTACGTTGACTACATCGCGGCGGAGGGCCTTAAATGGTCCCGCCACGATGTAGACGCGCCAAACACAGGCCGCGCCATGAACGCGCTGATGTACCGTGGAAGGGTCGCCACAAAGATCAGACTGGACATCACGTGCAGACTTCTGACTGGAGATGAGGCGCACAACATCCTCAACGCTATCATGCCGGAGTACGTCCAGGTCACCTACGATGACCCGATGGACGGCCTTGTGACAAGGACCATGTACGCCAACGAGAACCCGGCGAACTTCCGGCTCAAAAAGACGGATGGCAGGGAAATGTGGGCTGGCGTGACGTTCCCGCTTGTGGAGAGGTAGCCCCATGCAGCCTGTATCGAACCTCTACAACAGTATCATCGCCGGGGAGCACTGGAATGAGACGAAACTCATTGTGGACGGCGTTGAGTACGACGAGAGCAAGATCTTTTCGTTGCGAACCAGCATCGCCCTCATGGAGAACGGCCCCACGATCGGCAAGGCGATCTCCGCAGAGTGTGACGCAGAGATCCTGCTCCCAGAAGAAAAGCCCTCACGCATGGCCGAGATCCGGCCATATGTGAGGGTATGCAACAACACGCAGCAGAGCGAGTGGATCCCGCAGGGCATCTACTACATCGACACTCGCGAGGAGAGCCACAACGGAGTAGGCTTTGAGAGCCTTAAGATCCACGGCTACGACGCAATGATGCGGGCGGGTCAGGACTACGCCGACACAAGTTTGACTTTCCCAGCCACCGACTACGACGTCGTGGTGGAGATCGCGAACAAGATCGGCGTTCAACCAGACCCGACGCTCATCGCTGATATCGCAGAGTTTTACCAGATCCCTCTCCCGACAGGCTACACGATGCGGGAGGTCCTTGGCTACATCGGGGCGATGTACGCCGGGAACTTCATCATCACGGACCAGGGCAAACTTCGATTTATCGGTTTGGCTGACCTCCCGCCCGACAGCCGTTACCTCACGGACGAGGGCGGGAACACGATCCTCTTCGGAGGGGACAGGATAGTGCTTTGATATGCCTGACAAGATCAATGTCCAATATAGGGCTGAGAGCCTGGATGTATCTCCAGAGCTTCCCGCCGTAAGCAAACTGATCGTAAATATCGATGATGATACCGCGATCATCGTTGGGGATGACACAGGATATACGGTAGAGACCACGCTGCCTTTCTGCACACAGCAGATGGCGGAGCAGATGCTCCAAAAGCTCAATGGATATCGGTATCAACCATTCACCGCGAATGGCGCTATCCTCGACCCCGCCGCAGAGATCGGCGACGGCGTATCGATCGGAGATGTCTACAGCGGTCTCTACAATGTGGAGCGCAGTTTCGGCCATCTCTATAAATGCGACATCACCGTCCCGAGCGAAGAGGAGATCGACCATGAGTACACTTATGAGTCCCCGACGGAGCGCAAGTATCAGCGCGAGATGGGCGACCTCCGGGCAAGCCTGATCTTGCAGAGCAATGAGATCGCGGCAAAGGTCAGCAACACGGGCGGCGGCTCCTCCTTCGCGTGGGAACTGATGGAGGACCACTGGTCCGTCAAGTCAAACGACCAGGAGATATTCCGCGTTGACCAAAACGGCGGCACATTCACGGGGCGCGTTGTAGCCTCCGAGGGCATGATCGGCGGCTTCACCATCACGGCCAGTTCCATTTACAACAACATCTCCGAGTTCGGCGGGGCGCAGTCCAGCGGCGTGTATATCGGCACAGACGGCATCCAGCTCGGCAGCAATTTCCGCGTTGACTCCAGCGGCCACATGACGTGTAGCGGGGCGACCGTAACAGGGTCGATCCGCGCAAACGATATACAGACTGGTGGATCCAATGGCTACATCTCTGGCTCCATGTTCAGCGGAGGGGCGATCGCATCTAGCAATCTGAGTAGTTACTGTATCGGCGGCATCTCAGGCGGCGTTGGTTTCAACGGCGCGATATTGTCCAGCGGAGGCACTTACCCAGACTATTTCAGCGCAAAAACGATCGTAGCGCGAAACAAAATGACAGTTCCCAATAATGGCGAGTTCCGCGTCGGCACGTTTCCTGTCACGTGGCACGAACAAAGAGTGATGACAAGCGCCACGACAAGCATCACGATCCGTTACCTTGGCAACTAAGGAGGACACATGATAGATCTCGCCCAACTCAAAAAGGCGCTCCTGTCCATCGATGGGCCTGATGCAATGGCCGCTATCGAGCAAGTAGACCGCGCAGCAGGATGTCTGCGGGAAGCAGAGGCGAAAATGCAAAACATCTATGTTCGCGGCAGAGACGCAGTAGACAAACTTTACGGCTGTATGCTGGCCGTGGATATCCTGATCGGGAAGGAGCAAGATAATGGCTGACAGAGCGATAGGCGATCTGCCGCAAGCGTCGCAAGTGACATCCAACGACCTCCTGCTTTTACAACAGGGCGGTCAGGCAAAGAGTATCACCGGGAATGCGCTGACACAGCAACTGATCGCCGCTATCGATGGGCACGGCGGGATCGTGAGCATCACGTGGGTGGACAGTGGCGAGTCCGGCAACGGTGCAACGCACACGGGCACGATCCTAATGGCGGATGGAACGACTACGACCATCACGATCCGCGACGGATTGAGAGGCAACACGGGAGATACTTGGCGTGTGTGGATCAAGTATGCGCACCAGCGCCCCACATCGAATGCCGACATGGGAGACAACCCGGACGATTGGATCGGCATCTCTACCAGTACAACAGCACCCACATCCTTTGCGCAGTACACGTGGTACAAGATCAAAGGCGAACCCGGACCTGGCGCAAGCGTTGCCAGTACGACCGTGCAGTATCAGGCATCTACCTCCGGCACTACGCCGACTGGCGTCTGGCAAGACACTGTGCCGAATGTACCAGCTGGTCAGTACCTGTGGGTACACAATTCCATCACTTTTGACTCCGGCGACACGACAGACTGGTTTGAAGTATCATATCAAGGCCGGAACGGTGTTGACGGAACAGGCGCAGTTGCGACCGTCAACAGCGTGTCACCTGACGCTGAGAACCACAACGTTTCCCTAACGGCGTCTGACATCCCGTATGGGAATGACACCGTTGCAAATGCGCTCGACAGTGCGGCGGCGGGTATAGCAAGCAAACAGAGCGCCGTGTCTGGAACTGGTATGCTCAAGAACACTGGCACTGGTGTCGCGGCGATCGCTACGAAGGGCATTGACTATGCGGCGACCAGTTTTACAGTCAGCCTGACATCTTGGAGCAGCAATGCGTGTACCGTTAACGACAACAGATTTTTGGCTGATGGATATGCGTACATCGTTTCCCCCAATTCTGCAAGCAGGCCCGCATACATCAGCTCCGGCGTGTACGCAGATGACGTCGATACGATCGGTTCCATGACTTTCCACTGCAACAGTGCGCCGTCCGCAACGCTTACCGTGAATATTTGCAGGGTGGTGAGCGCATGAGTTTGACGTTCAATCTTACTGGCGGCGGTGGCAGTTATTCTCCCGGCGTTGCTATGGTCAGGGCTATCACAAAGTCGAATGCGACCGTAGTAATGACACGCGGAAGCTCCACGAAAACACCAGTCGAGTATCAGAGCACCGAGGAAACTGGAGCAACTGAATACTGCTTTTTCTTGGAGCAGAGCGACGTCGGCGGAACATCATGGACATTGACCGCAACGTCCGGGACCAGTGTCGAGACGCGGCAAGTTTCCATCCCGACAGCTGGCGCATATACTGTGTACTTTACGACTATGCTCTACGACGCTGGGAACAAATACACGGAAACGACAGGCGGATACACAGTATTCCGCCCATCTTCGCCAGAAAGAAGTTCGCTCGGCAGCAACCCGTATGGATATACGGACGGCGCATCGTCCATGAGTTTCTATGTCTACAACGTCCCGTATAACATGGGCGTCAACGCCGCTTTCGGCACAACTGCTTATCTGGACTTGTCCCGTTACACGACGCTGCACATGACCATCACAAAGGCATCTATCCCGACAACTGGAGCAACGTCAGCTTCCTTCATGCGCTTTGGCGTTACGCAGAGTTTGGATGCGGAAACCGCGTCCGAAACGACATACGCGAGTATGTCTGTTGGCAATGATGTAACGCTTGATATATCCGATGTGTCTGCTGGCTACATCTTTTTCGGCTTCAACGTCGGCGCAAGCGCTTCTGCCGGTGTCGGGCCGATCGATATCGAAGTCACCAAGATCTGGCTGACATAGGAGGGCATATGATCTATTTCAATGCAAATGGGCGCTCCGCCGAATGCTCGGTGGATGAACCCATCACGACAGGTTCCGTCGGCATCCCTGTAAAATTTACTTTTTCCAGCGAGTGGGATGGCCTTGCGAAAACCGCTGTGTTTAAGACCGACGAGACGATCATCGATGTGTTCATCCCGGACGACGCTTGCGTAGTTCCGCCGGACGCCATCACGAAAGTTGGGCGCAAACTGGTGATCGGCGTGTACGGAACAAACGGCACTGACGTTGTGATCCCGACTGTATATGCAAGCGCCGGATTTATCATGAAAGGCGCAGAACCCTCTGGCATCGAACCGACCCCGCACACGCAGAGCCTGGTGGACCAGATCCTGGCGGCGGCGCAGACGGCCCAGGACGCGGCGGAGGACGCCGTGGAGGCGGCAGAGGATGCCCAGGAGACCGCCCAGAGCGTCCGGGACGACGCCGACGCGGGAGCGTTTGACGGCGAGGACGGCAACTGCATCTGGTGGACGACTGACGCTATCGCCATTAGTGGGTCCGTCTATTACACGCAGGAGCGCAATGTCCAGGGCAGAGCCGGGGCAACGCCACAGGCGAAAGATCTGCTCGTCGGCCCATCTCCCGGCACTGCTGGGGATGTCACCTATCTCTACTCCGTCAGAGGCATCTATAACACTTACGTCTATCTCGACGGGATCGGGAGCATCAAGGGCGCAACGGGCCAGCAAGGACCCGCAGGACCCGCTGGGCCTCAGGGCCAACGAGGTGAGCAAGGACCCGCAGGACCCTCCGGCGAGGACGGCTTCAGCCCGACGGTCACCGTGACCGAGATCGAGGGAGGCCACCGCGTGACCATCACCGACGAGGACGGCGATCATGTTTTCGATGTGATGGACGGAGAAGCCAGTATCGCCAAGACCGTCTCCGGCGAGATCCTGGCGATCGAGGACGGTGTAGCAGACAAGCCCACTGCGCTGTCCGTTGAGATCCCGTACCAGTCCGGCGGCATCAGCGGCTTCACCATGCGTTTCCGGCGGCGGAATATGCTTGACCTCACGGGCACGATCACCAGCGCGGGGCTGACCTACACACCGCAGAGCGACGGAACACTGGAGATCAACGGCACAGCAACCGGGAACTCGCGATACGGAGCGTTTGGCTCGACCTCATACATCAGCGCGAGCAACACTTACAGCCTCCCCGCCGGGACATACACGGTTTTTGCTCAATGGGAGGACACAGAGACCTTTAGTGCAGGATGGCACGTCTATGTCGGGACGAGCACGACAAAGATCGGGGACTTCAGCAGCTCCGGCGCGGCTGTTCTTAACAACGCGACTTCGCGGAGCGGACGCGTTTCGTGCCAGTTTGCCTCCGGCACCTCATTTGATCACAAGCGGTCGAAGCTGTTTATGGGCGTTGGGACTCTGAATGTCGAGGATTTCGACGCACCGTCCACTACGCGCTATGAGCTGGAGGTAGACATCGGCCAGACGGTCTACGGTGGCACGGCGGATCTGACTGGCGGATTTTTCCTCTCCAAATACGCCGCCGACGGCACGGAGCTGGCGGAGCCTGTGGAGATCCCGATCACGGCAGAGATCCCGACACTGTATGAGGGTGCCAACACGATCTGGGCCTCCGTCATCGGGTCTGTCGTCACCATGACCTACGGCAAGACCGTCAAGGACTACGTCGACGAGAAGACCGACGCGCTCCAGACGGAGATCGACACCCTTGACGCGACCACACAAGGGCAGCTCACGGGCGAGTTTTCGTCCTTGGGGATGTTTGCCAAGATCGGCGTCATCGGAGACAGCTTCGCGCAGGGCAGCATTCATTACCCGGGCGGGAGCGGCGTGTACAAGCCACTGTCCTGGGGCAAGCACCTGGAGCGCGACCTTGGCGTGGCGGTGACGCTCTACACTCACGGGGGCTATGCCACATTTGACTGGATCACCGACACGACCTATGGCCTCCCGAAACTGGAGGCGGACGCGGTGACCAGCCCCTGCGACCTGTATTGGTTCGGCCTTGGCATCAACGACAGCGCATACTACGACGATCACCCGGACTACCTGGGAGCACTCACGGACATCTCCGAGCACGTCTCCGGCGAGGCGTGGGCGGCGACATTTTACGGCAACGTCGGCCAGATCGTAGAGCGCATCCAGGCGGCGGCCCCGTCGAGCAAGATCGTGATCGCGAGCTTTGTTGCGGACAGACCCAAGGCCCCGCGCACTTGGGACACGGCACTCAACGACGCCCTCGCAGATGTGGCGGAGTATTTCGGCCTCCCATTTATCGACCTGCGTGATGACCCGTTTTATATGTCCGACTTTTACACCGCAGAGATCTACGGAGACCATCCGACCGCGATCGGCTACGCGGGCATGGCCAAAGCGAATGAAAGATTGTTCGCACGGGCGGCGGTGGAGTCCAGGTCCTACTTTATGGGCTACCATAACAGTACGGCATTCCCGTCGGGCGGTGGTGGCACCAGCGACTATGACGATTTGACCAACAAGCCGCAGATCGGCGGGGTCACTCTGAGCGGCAACAAATCCCTCGCGGACTTGGGCATCGCGGCGGTAAGCGATATCCCGACTGTGCCGAGCGCATACGCCAACACTCCGGCAGACCTTGGAACGGCCTCCGCTGGCTCGTCTACAAGCTGGGCAAGAGGCGATCACGTTCACAAGATGCCGAGCGCGTCCGATGTGGGCGCATACGCGCTTCCAAGCGGCGGCATCCCCAAGACCGACCTTGCCTCTGCGGTGCAGACTTCGCTGGGCAAGGCTGACACGGCCCTCCAGACGGCTCCTGTCAGCTCTGTCAACGGTCAGACGGGCGCTGTTGTGCTTAGTGCTTCCGATGTCGGGGCTGGCACCTACAGCAAGCCCTCTGGCGGCATCCCCAAGACCGACTTGGCATCGGCTGTGCAGACTTCGCTGGGCAAGGCTGACACCGCATTGCAGAGCTACACGGAGACCGATCCGACCGTGCCGAGCTGGGCAAAGGCGAGTAGCAAACCCGCTTACACGGCATCGGAAGTCGGCGCTATCGCGGCTCCCGCGTCCCCGGCGACTGGCGCTTTTCTGGTGTGGAACGGCTCCGCGTGGACGGCGCAAACGCTGGCAACATGGCAAGGGGGTAACTACTGATGAGCGCAGACAAACTTGTTGATTCCACCCAGCTCGACACCGACCTGACCTCTGTGGCCGACGCGATCCGCGCCAAGAGCGGCGGCTCCTCGCAGCTTGCGTTCCCGGCTGGCTTCGTGAGCGAGATCCAGGCGATCCCGAGCGGGGGCGGAGAAGAAGTCCTTTACGGCAAAACTGGTACGGCATACGTCAAAAACATTATTGACACTGAAACGATCAATGCGACAGCAGCTCTGGACCAATGTGACTTGCTCGAAAGCATTTATCGAGAAAAAGCAACAACTGTTGGAGAAAGTGCGGGAGGTCGCAACTGTCAGAGTTTGAAGTCTATCCACTTCCCACGAGTGACTAGCATAACGACTGCGTACTTTATCAGGCAGCAAAGCGTGTCAACGCACAGCCTGGAGAGTATAACAATAGGCAGCATAGGGTATCCAGTCACAAGCCTAAACACGAACTTAGGGAGATGGTTCTACGGCGATTGCAAGAACGGCTGTACTGTTACCGTTTATGTTGACGCGCAGACGATCGCGGACGTACCAACGAATGTTTCAAACTACATAAACGGTAACAGTCATCCTTCCGGTTATGTTATTAACGTGATCTACCGTAATTCTGCGACGGGTGAGGTATTAACATCATGACGAAACAACCCTTATACACAGGCGGGGGCGTAAGCCTGTCCCCCGTCTATGCCGAAGGACGGCGAGAATCCGCTTATGTCCGACTGGTCGCTGATGACGGAAAAGCCCTCCAGAAGGGCGAAATCGTCAGCCCTTGCGTTGATGTGCTGGCTGATGATGTGAGCAACTGGGTGGAGATCGACGCTCCAGCCCCGGAGGACGAGCTGACAGATGCCGAGGCTCTGGCGATCATCCTGGGAGGCACGACATGACAAGACAACACGCACTGACCCTCCGTGCCATGCTGGTCAAAGCATCCGCCTCCCTCTCCGACGAGGACGCGCTGGAGGCGGTGGAGCTTTTCGACCGCTGGGCGGCGGGCGTGGCATACACAGCCGGACAGCGCATTGCATACGGTGGCAAGTTGTACAGAGTTGTGCAGACCCACACCAGTCAGGTGGATTGGCTCCCGGATATTACTCCGGCGCTTTACGCGCAAGTGGAAGAGCCGGGGCAGGGCGACACGCCGGATGACCCTATCCCTTACAGCGGGAATATGGAGTTGGTTGAAGGCAAGTATTACAGCGAGGACGGCGTGACCTACCATTGCTTCCGTGGAACGGGCATCCCGGTCTATAATCGGCTGGCTGATTTGGTCGGGATCTATGTGGAGGTCGTGGTATGAGTTACAGCAAGATAACCGCGCCGGACGCAAGATGCACATGATCAATCACCAGAAAGGAGGCACCAGCAACGGTAAAAACATTTGGCATTGATATTTCCTCCTGGCAGGGGGACATCGATCTGGCGAAACTGAAACCCGATTTTGTGATCATTCGCGGCGGCTTTTCCACGACGGTAGACACCAAAGCGGAGCGAAACATGGATCTATGCGAGAAACTTGGCATCCCGTATGGAGTCTACTGGTACTCCTATGCTCTGTCCGTCGAGGCGGCGAAAAAAGAAGCATCTGCCTGTTTGGATCTGATCCGGCATCGCCCGATCTCCGTAGGTGTTTGGTTCGACATGGAGGACGCAGACGGGTACAAGGCTCGCAACGGTGCTCTCCGCAAGGACCTGACGAGCGCCATGAGCTATGCTTTTGCGGAAACGATTGAAAACGCTGGCTACTACTCCGGCATCTACACATCACTCTCTTGGCTTCGCGACGGCTATGTGGACGGGTGCGAGCGTTTTGACAAGTGGGTGGCTTGCTGGGGAAGCAACAGCGGTGAGCTGACCACTGACACTTCCCAATACGGAACCATGCACCAGTACGCCGGGGACATCAACAGAGACGGCTACAACATCGATCTCAATGTGTGCTACGTTCCGCTCTCTACTTACACTGGCGGAAATGGGGATGTCGGTTCCCCGACGGCAGAGCCGCAAGACCCGACAGAAGGGGCCTACCAAGTGACCGTACCTATCTTGTCTATCGGGGATACTTGCGGATGGGTAAAAACCATGCAAACGCTCCTGATCGCGCAGGGATACGACTGCGGAAACAAGCCGATCGTTGGATCCGAAAAGGCGGATGGAAAGTTTGGCCGCATGACCGAAAAAAGCGTTGGCCTATTTCAAGCGCGTGAAGGTCTGGAAGTAAACGGCATCATAGACTCGGAAACAGGCAAAGCACTACTCAATTTTATTTGACGGAGGTAAAAACAATGGACATTCTCGGCATTGCGGCAATTCCTGTGATCACGGTGATCTGCTACGGGGTGGCAGAGGTCATCAAGGCGACTGCTATGGACAATAAGTGGCTCCCGGCGATCTGCATCGTTCTCGGCGGCATCCTCGGCGTGGCGGCTCGCTTTATCGCCCCGGCTGTCATCCCGGCTGACGATGTGCTGACTGCGCTTGCGATCGGTATTGTGAGCGGCGGCTTTGCCACGACCGTCCACCAGACTGTAAAGCAGCTTTCGGAGGCTGAGAAATGATCGAACAGGCTGACATCGATCGGCTCAAAGAGATCTTTGTCACACGGCTGGAGTGTGACAACGTGACCGATGAGATCAACAAAAAACTGGCAAATGACAGCACGGAGCTTGCGCTCATCAAGCAAAAGCTGGACACGATCTCGTGGGTCAGCAAGACCACGCTCGGTGCCGTCATCGCCGTGATCGTTGGAGCGATCCTCAAACTTATCCTTGTGGGGTAAACGCATGAATTGTGAAACCTGTTTAGAGAGAAGGAAACAGGCCGAACCAGTCCCGTATCTCGTCCATGAAGCGGATATGGCACGGCAGGAGCGCACGAACAAGAGACTGACGTGGATCGTCATCCTGCTTATCGTGCTTCTCGTCGCGTCGAACTTTGGCTGGATCTGGTATGAGAGCCAGTTTGTGGACGAGTCATGGAGCTGGGACGCATCTTCTGAGGATGGCAACGCCATCGCGAACGGATTTGGGGAGGTGTACTTCTATGGCGAGAGCGAGAGTGACGGTGAGCCGGAGACGCCGCAGATGGAGCGGTAACAGCGGCTACAAAAGATGCAATGTCTGCCACGGCACTGGCCGCGTGAGAGTTAAATGATCACACAGGCGCTCAAGGATAAGTGCGTCGAGGCACGGCTGACCATGACTACGCGGGAAGTGTACGACAGCATTTTCCGCGCAGAGTGCGACTCCAAGTGCTCCTATGAGACGTTCAAGCGCAATATGCGCCTGTGGAAACATGGCAAATGCGCGGACGAGGCCACGCTGAGAGGCGGCACCTTCCCAAAGTTCACCACGCATGGCGCGACTGTCCAAGTGGACGGCAATGGCAAGATCACGCAAGCGTGGATCAAGCAGTCCAGGGACGATGTAGACTGGCTTGAGATCCGAGACCTTATCACAAAAGACCTCGCCTTGCCGACAACCGAAAGTACGACGCTGTCTGGCGACACGATGCTCGAGATCCCGCTATATGATATGCACTTCGGCATCGCGGACTACGACTACTACCAGCACGACCTCTCCGAGCTTCTTGGCATCATCAACTCCAAATACTACGACGAGATCAACATCATCATTGGCCAAGATGTGCTTCACACCAACGATATGCGCGGTCACACTGCAAAGGGAACTGACATCCAGCGCATCGACTTTCCCCGCGCATGGGCCGACGCTTTCCGCTTCTTCCGTATGGTCATCGAGACCTCTGTGCAGCACTCACCGCACGTTGCGGTGAGATACTCAAAAGGTAATCACGACGAGTGCTCTGCCTGGGGCTTGTTCAAGGCTCTGGAAGTCCTCTTCCCGCAATGCGCATTTGATGACAGTCTTGCCGTCCGAAAGTGCATATCGTGGCGCGGATGCTTTATCGGGTTTGGACATTGCGAGTACACAAACCGCAACGCCGACCTCTTTCAAGATTTTGTCTTGGACTTCCCACGCGAGTTTGCAGAGGCCAAAGTGAGGGAGATCCATGCGGGGCATAAGCACCGTGAGAGCATCGATGAGGGGCTTGTTGTGCGCCGTCTGCCCACCGCAGTTCCAACGGATGAGTGGTCCAGTAATAACGGCTACGTTGGGGCGCACAAGCGATTCCAAGTGTTCGAGTGGGCAGATAACAGACTGTGGGCGACGTACTACATTTGAGGTCAGACATGGCACACGATATACCACCTGATGTAAAAAACAGCGATCTTACATACTGCATCGACGAGTATGTGAGAAATAAAAAGCATCGCGATATGCTTAAGGACCACTGGTACTATGGCTACACCATTGAGGATCTTGCGGCAAAGTACCAAGTATCTACCACAACTGTCAAAAAGGTTCTTTATGACATTGGCGACAAGATCCTTCTCCGCGCAGTTTCCATCAGATAAATAAAAGCCTACCGAACTGGTAGGCTTTTATTTTTTGCCCAAATAGTGTCCAATATCTGACCAGCCGCTTTCTTTCGGGAGAGCGGCTTTTTTTGTACAATTTCGCTAGAAAGTGAGGTGCCTTTATGGACAGTTACGACAACGACTGGCTCTTTCTTGACGACGACCTTTTTCTGGTGTGCATTTCCGTCGATGATATCAAGCGCATTTTGGAGGACGAAGATGGCATGGATCGAGTACAACCCTAACCCGGCAGGGAGGAGGGTCGGCGACTGCGCCATAAGAGCGATAGCAGCGGCCCTCGATATGGACTGGGAGACCGCCTATTCCATCGTCACGGAGTTTGGATACAACATGGCAGATATGCCTAGCTCCAATGCCGTGTGGGGCGCGGTCCTCCGCTCCAATGGTTTTTATCGCGCCGCCGTCCCGAACACGTGCCCAAACTGCTACACAGCAGACGACTTTTGCAAAGACCACCCGGAAGGGATATATGTGCTCGGATTCGGCACTCATGTTGCGACCATTGTGGACGGTGACATCTACGACACATGGGACAGCAGACAAGAGATACCGCAATATTATTGGTACAGAAAGGACTGATC